>OLSJ01000920.1_pt1 | contig 20572 bp, 18 predicted proteins | sample 1672151 | NCBI WGS metagenome assembly OLSJ01 (sample SAMEA3136653, study PRJEB25190) | human gut metagenome | biome: human gut; feature: human-associated habitat; material: faeces | place: Austria | collected 2013 | reverse complement strand
CCTGGAAGCGGGCCACTCGGGTCACCGCGTCCACTGCGGACAGGATGAACAGCGCCTCGAACATGATGGCGAAGTGGTACCAGAAGCCCATCATCGTCTTGCCGCCGCCGATCTGGTGCAGGATGTGCGCCATGCCGGTGGCCAGGGTCGGGGCGCCGCCGGTGCGCGAGACCACGGAGGGCTCGCCCACGTCGTTGGCCACCTGCTTCAGGGCGTCAGCACCGTAGTAGACCTTGTCGTTGCCGTTCTCGTCCCACGAGTCCCAGGTGGCCTGGATCTTGTTGCCATGGGCATCGGTGACGCCGAGGTTCCCGACGGCCTCGGCCGTGATCTCGCCTTCCTCGTCGATCCTGCCCACCCAGTCCAATACGCGCTCGAGGGCGAAGCCGGCGCACGACAGCGACGAGCGCACCACGCCGACCAGCGGCTCGAAACCGTGCGGGTCGCCGCCCTCGCCCACCACGTGCAGCGTGGCCGGACGCTTCTCCCGATGGCGCTCGTCGGTCCAGAAGTAGGGCTGCAGGCGGTCGAGCAGGGCTTTCAGCTGGGCGGGGGCGCCGGCGAAGTACACGGGCGACACCACGACCAGCTCGTCGGCGGCGTCGATCAGCTCGTACACCTCCGCCATGTCGTCGTCGATGACGCAGCGGCGGGGCGCCTCGTCCGCCTGCCCGTCCTCAGCCGCCTCGCAACCTGCGGCACGCGCGGTGAGCGCCTTGCACGCATCGCACCCCTGACAGGGCTCGATAGCGAGCGTCGACACCGGTGCGAGCGCCAGCTCGTCGTCGGGGCACTCGTCGATGCACGACTCGAACAGCAGGTCGGCAAGGTGCGCGCTCCGGCCGTCGATGCGGGGCGAACCTACGATGATCAGGCGGTTCATAGGGCAGCTCCTTATTGTCCGTCGGCGGCGGCCGGGGCCGCTCCGCCCAGCGTTGCGAAGGCGTCGGCGTAGAACTGGCGGGCGGCCTGCTGCTGCCAAACCGTCGGCTTGCGGTCGAGCAGGCTGCGGGCGTTCTCCAAAAGCCGGCGCAGCAGCGCCGCGCGTTCCTCGCCGGGCGCGCAGCCGCGCACTTCGGCCAGGCGCTCGGCCGTGAAGATGACGTGCTCGGGCCCGCAGACGGTTCCGCGCAGGGGCTCGGGCGTCATGTAGGGCGCGTCCGTTTCGGTGAGCAGGCGGTCTGCCGGCACACGGGCGGCAGCCTCGCGGGTGTCGTCGCTCTTCTTGAACGTGAGCGGTCCGCCGAACGCCACGTAGCAACCTGCCTCTACCCATGGCTCGAGCACGTCCCAATCCAAGTTGAAGCAGTGCAGCAGCGTTCCCGCCTCGGGGAAGCCCTCGTCGCGCATGATGGCCAGCGCCTCGTCGTGCGCCTCGCGCACATGCAGGATGACGGGCAGGCCGCACTCCTTCGCCACGCGCAGCTGGCGGCGGAACGCCGAGCGCTGGTCGTCGCGCGGCGAGAAATCGTAGTGGAAGTCCAGGCCGATCTCCCCCACCGCAGCCGTGCGCGGGTCGGCCAGCCGTTCGCGCAGGACGGCCTCCAGCGCGTCGTCGTAGTGCTTCGCGTTATGGGGATGGCAGCCGGTTGCGATGCGCACCCGCGGCACGCGCGGGCAAGGTTCGCCTCAACAGCGGTGGACGAGCTTTGCCACGTCGACCGCCGCCTCGTGCCTCCAGGCATCGAGGCGGTCGTACGTGACGGGGCCGTCCTCGTACACATCGGTTATGGTGCAGAGGAAACCGACGCCGTGCGCGGCACAGCGCGCCAAGGCAAGCGCCGGGTCGTCCAACAGCTGCAGGTGCGCATGCGTGTCGGCCACGAGTCCCTCCAGCTGGGGAGCGTCGACGGTGTCCCACTTGCCGTGCTTGCGCTTGCGGTGGAACAGCGTATCGAAGAACACGGGGTCGGTTTGCGTTTCGTCGGCCACGGAGGCTACTCCATGTCCAGGTCGACGGCGTCCATGTCCAGGCGCGGGAACAGGGGGTCGCCGATCTCCACCGCGTTGCCGGCGGGCAGCTGGCCCCAAGCGGTCGCCGCCTCGATGTCGGTCACGGCGGTGACGTCGCCCAGGCTCAGGCGGCGGAAGACCTCGGCCGACGTGTTCGGCATGAACGGCGCCAGGTACAGCGCGATAATGCGGATGGCCTCCAGCGCGTTGTAGATGACGGCCGCCAGCTGGTCGGCGGTCTCCTCGCTCTTCGCCAGGTTCCACGGGGCGGACTCCTCCACGTACAGGTTCACGCGACCCGCGAGCTTCTGCACCGCGGCGGCCGCAGCCGTGAAGTCCACGTCGCCGAGGGCGCGGTCGTACTCGGCGTAGAGCTCGTCCGATATCTCGCGCAGCGGGTTGGCCTCCACGAGCGCCGCGGCGGACGCCGGCACCTCCGGCACCTGCCCGTCGAAGTACTTCTTCGTCATGTTGAACACGCGGCTGCAGAGGTTGCCCCAGGTGTTCGCCAGATCGGCGTTGTACACCTGCACCATGCGCTCGAGCGAGATGGAGCCGTCGGCGCCGAACTGCACGTCGCTCATGAAGTAGTAGCGGTACGCGTCCACGCCGAACACGCGGCACAGGTCGGCCGGCATGAGCCCGTTGCCCTTCGACTTGGACATCTTCTCGCCCTTCGTGAGCAAGAAGCCGTGGCCGAACACCGTGTGGGTGATAGGCATCCCGGCCGCCATGAGCATGGCCGGCCAGATGACGCAGTGGAAGCGCGTGATGTCCTTGCCCACGAAGTGGTACTGCATGGGCCAGCGGCGGTCGAACTCGCCGGCGCGCTCGCCCTCGTCGCCGTAGCCGATGCCGGTGAGGTAGGCCAGGAGCGCATCGGCCCACACGTAGGCCACGTGCCCCTCGTCGAACGGCAGCGGCACGCCCCAGTCGAACGTGGAGCGGCTGATGGAGAGGTCCTTCAGGCCGCTCTTCACGAACGAGACGATCTCGTTCTTGCGCGTCTCGGGACGGATGAAATCGGGGTTCTCCTCATAGAACGCGAGCAGCTTGTCGCCGAACTCGGAGAGCTTGAAGAACCAGTTCTCCTCGCCGCCCGCCTTCTGCACGGGGCGCTTGCAGTCGGGGCACACGAGCTGCCCCTCCTCGTTCTTCTCGAGGTCGCTCTCGGCGTAGTACGTCTCCTCGTGCACGCAGTACCAGCCCTCGTAGCTGCCCTTGTAGCACCAGCCTTTGTCGTAGAGGTCCTGCCAGAACTTCTGCACGCTCTTCGCGTGACGGGGCTCGGTGGTGCGCACGAAGTCGGTGTAGGTGATGCCCAGCAGGTCCCACGCCTCGCGGAACGCAGGCTCCATGGAGTCGCACCAGGCCTGCGGGGTCATGCCCTTGGCGGCGGCCGTGTCGGCCACCTTCTGGCCGTGCTCGTCCATGCCCGTGACGAACGCGACGTCGTAGCCGTTCATGCGCTGGTAGCGCGCCACGGTGTCGGCGGCGATGGTGGTGTACGCCGTGCCGAGGTGCGGGGCCGCGTTGACGTAGTAGATGGGGGTGGTGAACGAGTAGGTTCCCTTTGACATGGTGCTTTCCTCTTCCTTCGGTCTGCGTGCGACTCATGATGCCGCATCGTCCGGTTATTCTAGCACGAGGGCCCCGCGCGAAGAACCGCATCTCGCCCCGTGCACACGAAACGGGAACGCCTGCGGGCGAATCCAGGAGGCGGAAGCGCCCTATGCGCGGGCGCCTTCGGCGGGCAACGGTTCGGGCAGGCGCAGGTATTGGGCGAGGTCGTAGCCGATCACCTCCCCCGAGGGAGTTTCGAGCCAGGCGCGTTCCTCGTGCGAGTACGCGGACAGCTCCGCGGTGGTGGCGAAGCCGTTCGCGAAGGCGGCCACGGCGTCGAGGCGGGCGACTTCCTGGGGGGAGAAGGCGGAGAGGTCGGCGCCTCGGCGCGCGACGATAACGCGCCCGTCGCCCTGCTCGCGGTACGCAAGCGTCGCCCCGTCCACGAACGCGGCCATGACGAGGTCGTACTGATCGGGGACCGGGCCATAGTCGGCACGGGCGTAGCGCAGCCCCGTGAAGCCGGCGCCCTCGTCGCGGTAGGCCGAGAAGTCCAGGTAGAACAACACCTTGTTGAGCTTCGTCACGAACAGGTTCCCCACGTGCGCCGCGAGGTAGACCACCGCCTCTCGCAGACGGTCGGCGTCGAAGGCACGCAAGCCCGTTTCCGGCGTGGCCGCGCGCGGCAGGCAATCCAGCAGGTCGAGGCGCACCACAGCATAGTCTATCCTGCTGGCCGCCTGCTGCTCGACGGCCCGCAGCGCGCGCTCCCGGTCCCGCTCGCCGAGGCGCGGGGCGCCGCCGCGCAGGCGCTCGCGCAGTATCTGGGGGTCGCGCGCCTGGCGGAGCAGCTCGGCATGCGACTCCGAGGGAAGGGCACCGCCCTCGTAGCGCTGCACGCTGGCCACCCCGATGCCGAGGATAGCTGCGAAAACGCGCTGCGAGAACCCGTAGCGCCGCCGCAAGGCCACGATCTCGTCCGGCCGGGGGACGTCCCGGGCCTCGCGGTAGGCCGCATACATCTTCTCGAAATTGCGATCCATGGTTGCCGCATGACCGATGCGGTTGCCGCACAAGGGGCAAATAGGATACCAGAACTCGTCGGTTACGGAGACGCCCCTGACATCGACCGTCTCGCAAACCGCAACCACCGGGGCATCGACCTCGTTGTAGCAGGCATCGCAGATGGTTCTCACGGTTTCAGACAAGTTCGGGCCCCTCCCTTCGAAACGGATACGACAATCGGTGCTCGGCTTCATGAAACGAGACGCACACCGCTTGCACGCATCCCGACGAGAAGAAAGCAGCCAGCTTAACGTACACCTCACACACGGGCACATAGGTGCCAACACCCACACGTCGTGCGAGGACGTCCCTTATCGTCGGGAAGAGGACCGGCTGAGTAATTGGAAACGCGCAAGTCGCAAACGGTCTCATGAACCTGCCGACCGTTGAATCCGACAAGCTGCATGAACCGCCTCGTTTTTCCTTGCGGGTTCCCCAATCCGGCGATGACGAATCGCTCATAAGGTACAGCCCGCACCAAGGCCAGCACGGCTTCGACCTTCCATCTTTCGGCTACTTTGCCCGACGTCGGCCCTCGCTTGAATTCACCTCAATTGATGTGACTACTATATATGATAAGCAAATCGATGTCTAGGAAAATCACCTCAATTGAGGTGATTAATCGAAATAGAACAGGTCCTCGAACTTCTTGTCGAGTGCGATGCACAGGACGAGCGCCAGCTTGGCGGTAGGGTTGAACAGGCCCGTTTCGATGGAAGAGATGGTTTGGCGCGACACGCCGACGAGACGTGCGAGGTCGGCCTGGGACAGCCCCGCTTCGGCGCGCGCCGCTTTCAGGCGATTGCGCAGCTCCAGTTCGCCGTCGTTGTCATGCACCTTATCTATTCCGAAGGAAGGCAGCTTTATCATAGCAACCTGCGCCTACATCGTCAGCATGATGTGCTTTGCTGCGAACGAGACGACGCCGAACGCTGCCAGCAAACCGCACACGAGGCTGAGTTTCATGCGCATCTGGTAGAACTGGAAGAAGCCCATGGCCGCAACGCCTGACAGCATGATGGCGGCAGGCGCGCTCGTATCCTGCCCGTGAGCGAAATCCCACAGGAACAGCGCTGCCCACACCACAAGCATGGCGCCGACCATGACCGAGCTTTGACGCTGGTTCAGGATGCGGAACCGCTCGTCAGCCCCACGGTTGTCCTCGCGGTTCTTCTCCAAGATCTCCTCTTTGTCCATGCCGCACCTCCCGAGCCAACTCGTTCGACCCTCCGAATGTTTCACTTGAAACATTCGTTTGTGCTAGTGACAAGTTTTATTATCGCTGTGCCAAGTATACTTGTCACATTCAAGAAACGCAAGGAATGCGGGGCGTCGACGGCGTGGCATGGAAGCGAACCCGAAGAGGCGCGCGCGGCGGGAACCTGCTATCATCGGGGGCATGGAACGCAACGAGAACAACTTCGAGGGCCGAAAGGCCGTCGCCGAATCCAGCGCCTCGGACGCGGCGGGAAATGCGGCTGCGGCTTCGACGGCCGGCGCCGTCGCGCCGTGCCGACGTTGGCCGCGGCGGGTGGCCATCGTGCTCGTGGCGCTCGTCGTAGCGGCGGTGCTGGCGGTGGCGGCGTTCCTCGTATATGCGAGCGACTACTACCGCGACGCGGACGCCGGGCACGAGAACCTTGCGTCCACGGCGCAGCTTCCCGTCGAGCAGGGAGCGCACTACGTGGCCTTCGGCGACCCTGCGGCCGAGACGGGGCTGGTGTTCTACCCGGGCGCGAAGGTGGAGTACACGGCATACGCCCCGCTCATGCGCGATTTGGCCGAACGCGGCTACCTGGCTGTGGTCGTTGAGATGCCCTTCAACTTCGCATTCTTCGGCATCGATGCAGCCGACGAGGTGCGTGCAGCTTTTCCCCAGGTGAGCGAGTGGTGGGTCGGCGGGCATTCGCTCGGCGGCTCCATGGCGGCTCAGTACGCGGCCGACCACGCCGAAGACGGCGCACTCGCGGGCCTCGTGCTGCTGGGCGCGTACACCGCGAGCGACCTTTCCGCCAGCGACTTGGGCGCCCTCGTCGTGTACGGCTCGGAGGACCAGGTGCTCAACCGCGGGAAACTCGCCGACAGCGCCGCACTCATGCCAGAGGGCGCGCGGGCGATCGAGATCGTCGGCGGCAACCACGCGGGCTTCGGCGCCTACGGCCCCCAGGAAGGCGACGGCGAGGCCACGGTCTCGGCCGAAGAGCAGCAGGGGCAGACCGCCGACGCCATCGACGCGTACGTCAAGGCGCGCCGCCAAGCGACCGCCGAGCTGCCCGAGGCCGCCGACTCCACCGACCGCGCGCTGCGGGGCTTCCTGCCGATCAAGCGTACGCCCTGCCTCTCCTTCGTCGCGCATTCGACTTCGTCCCCGCCCGACGCCCGCCCAGCTCTTCCCGACGCCGTCCGATGTCACCCTATGCTCTTCCCGCCAGAGGGACGTCTGCAAGGCACGTCCGGCACTTGTCCGCCCTCCACACCTTCGGCACGCAAGCTTCAGCTTTGTTTCGCTTTGTCAACGAATAGGTATCGTCCGGGTGCCCGTTCCTATACTGATTCGAACGTACCCGAGCCGACCATCCGAAGGAATCCCATGGCGAGGCCGCGCCGTCCCATCGCATCCGTCATCAACGCATCGCTCACCGCGCTGGCGCTGGTCAGCCTGTTCGTCGTCCAAGCCTACTTCGTGGGCGGGGCCGTGGGCCTGATGCCCGCCGCGCATGCGGAAATGCCGGCCTTCGCGGCGGCGGACGTGCCAGAAGGCCCGATCATGGTGGACTACTGCAGCGAGGCCGTGGCCGCGCACGATCCTGGCAACCCGTCGGGCCGCACGTCCACGAGCGTCGAGCTGGACGACGCCTGGTTCGCCGGCGATTCCCGCCGCTACCACCACGGCATTGCCACGAACTGCGCGGTGCTCAGCGCCGTATGCAACTCAGAATCGCACTTCTATTCCGGCAGCGGCGACCGCATCCCCTATGCCGAGCGGGCCCTGAGCGCGCTCGGGTTCTCCCAGGTGCGCACCGATTCCTACGAGTTGCGCAGCGCCGTGCTCGACCAGTTGGCCGCGCTTGTCAACGGCTCGCACGACGTGGCCGCCTACACGTTCGCCAACCGCAGGATCGAGACCGCCCGCCACGGCGACGCCGCTGCCGGCGGCTCCTCCTCAAGCAGCCCGGCGACGGGCAGCTCGCCTGAAACCCTCGTGTTCGTGGGCATACGCGGAAGCTACGGCGCGGAATGGGTCAGCAACTTCAACCTGCCGGATGCGGCATCGCCCGACGCCGACCATCGCGGTTTCAAGACGGCCGAGCAGGAGGTCGCGCAGGCGCTCGAGCGCTACCTGGATGAAATCGGCGCAGACCCGGCGCGTACGCGCATCCTCGTGACCGGCCACAGCCGCGGCGGTGCCATCGCCAACCTGCTGGCTGCCGACCTCATCGACCGGGCGGACGGACCCGGTGCCCTGGCGTCGGCCGACGCCATCTACGCCTACACGTTCGCCGCACCGTGCCCCACGAAGTCCGCAGACCGGGGCGACGACGCGTACGCGGGCATCTTCAACATCGTGAACCCCTCGGACCTCGTGCCGCAACTGCCGCTCCCTGCCTGGGGCTACGGGCGCTACGGCACCACCGTTGAGCTGCCGGGCTATGCCAGCACCCGCTTTGCGTCGTCGCTCGCCCTCATGCAGCAGGCGTACCAGGCGAACACGGGACTGCTGGACTCCTACAGCCCCGACGCGCTGGAACGGCTCGACTCGTTCGACGCCCAGGCTTCGCAAAGCCTCCCCACATTGGAGAGCCTGCTGAACCCCTTCGGCATTTTCACGGCCGTGCGGGAGCTGCTGGAGGTGGACCTGGGGCTGGCGTTCACGTCCCATTGCCCCGACACGTACATCGCCTGGATGCAGGCGGTCGATGCACGGGCGCTCTCGTTCACGCAGCGGGCCTAGCGCAGCTTCGCGCGGCGCTCGCGCCAATCGGGCATATAGGTGTCCATGAGATCCTTGAAACGCTGGCCGTGGCCGCGCTCCCGCAGGTGGCACAGCTCGTGAACCACCACGTACTCCAGGCACTCGGGCGGGTAGAGCGCCAGGCGGACATTGATGCAGATGCGCCCGGTAGCCGGCTGGCAGCTGCCCCAGCGGCTGGTCATGTTGCGGTAGGCGAGCCGCCCCGCCCTCACGCCCATGATGGGCTCCCAAGCGGCCACGAGCGGCGGCACGCATGCCTCCACCACGGCGCGCCATGCGGCCACCTCCTCGGGCGATGCCGCCGCGGCCTCCGCCCGCGGCGAGGCGGCCATCTCGGCACGCTTCGCCTCGATCCAGGGGCGCTTCTCGCACACGAACGACGCCACGAACGCGTCGGTGGCATGCAGCGGGGCCGATACCTCCACCTGGCCGTCGGCCTTCACGCGCAGGTTCACGTTCTTGATGCGCTTGCGCGCGAGCCGCACGGGCAGCCCGTCCACCACAAGGACCGTCGGCGCCGGCGCCGCGGTCGCACCCCGGCGCTTGGCCACCGCCCGTCCCGAACGCGCGGGAGCCTGCGCCCCCGTGCGGCCCGCACCGCGCCCTGCCATGCCGCTCACGCCTTGAGAGCCAGGTCATACGCCGCGTTGCGCGCAATGCCGAACTCGTCGGCCAGCGAGCGGGCGATGTCCTTGTTGCGGGCGCCCGCCGCCTTCAGCTCGGCGGCGCGCACGGCGGCGGCCTGCTGCGCGCCCTCGGCGGCGGCCGCGCTCTCGGCGGCGTTCGGCCCGTCCACCACGATGACGATCTCGCCCTTCACGCCGCGCCCTCCCGCACCCGTTCGTTCCGCGAACTCGTCGCGCAACTCGGGCAGCGGCCCGCGCACCACCTCCTCGTGCAGCTTCGTGAGCTCGCGGCACACGGCCGCCTCGCGCTGCGGCAGCGCGGCGGCCAGCGCGGCGAGCGCCGAGGCAAGGCGGTTCGGGCTCTCGTAGAACACGAGCGCCGCATCGAGCGCGCGCAGGCCGTCCAGCAGCGCGGCCCGCTCGGCGTCCTTGCGCGGGAAGAAGCCACCGAAGTAGAAGCGGGGGTTGTCGCAGCCGCTGGCCACGTAGGCCGTCGCGGCGGCCGTGGGACCCGGCAGCACCTCCACGGCAGCGCCCGCCTCGCGGGCAGCGCGCACGAGGCGCAGCCCCGGGTCCGACACGCCGGGCATGCCCGCGTCAGAGCAGTAAGCGACGGTCTCGCCGTCTAGCACGCGCTGCACGATGCCCGCGCCGCGCCCGCCGATCAGGGCCTCGTCCAAACGCTCTAGCCGCTTTTCTATGCCGTACGCCGCCAGCAACCGCCCCGTCACGCGCGTGTCCTCGGCGCACACGACGTCGGCCGCGCGCAGCGCCGCCAGCGCGCGCTCGGTCATGTCGCCAAGGTTCCCAAGCGGTGTGGGGCAGATGACCAGCTTCCCGTCCATGGTTGCTCCCCGCCCCCGCTAGCGGTTGCGCCGCATGAGCACGAACGCCACCACCAGCACCGCCGCCGCCACCAGCACCACGCCGGCCACGATGAACGGCAGCGGGCCGTCCCCTGTGCAGGCCAAGCTCCCCATGCATCCCATGCCGTCCGCTCCTTTCCGCCGCGTCGTCCGCGCAGCTGCGCCGCTGTGTGCTTTCATAATCGCACACTTCGGTCCGCGCGCCCAGCATGCGTCCGCCGCCCAGCGGCCACGTCCGCCAAACCATCACGACCACGGCCGCGCAGGCGGCCCGAAACGGTGGGGCACGGGGGCCGCTGGGCTGCAAGCCCCGCATGTCCGCTCGCCGCGCGATCGCGCTCGCCCGCGTACCCGCGCGCCCTCCCGAATCCCCTGCGGCAACAGCCAGCACGCCGTACCCCGCCGTCACGGGCCGCTCGCCAGGCCTGCGACCACGCAAGCTTAACCTCTCTCACCGGTGATCACCGGTTTTCCGCCAATCAACCGTTCGCCGCAGATAGATGCCTCCTGCTCGCAGGCTCCTATACTGAACGGATTGGCCCGCGCGCGACGGCACAACCCGATCCCGCCGCGCTCCGAGAACAGGAGAACGCCATGGCACCTTCCCCGAACGCATCGTCCCCCGCAACCCCCCAGCCCTACGATGGCCTCGACCGGCTCTACATCGCCGGAGCCTGGCGCGACGGCGCGAGCGGCGAGTCCGCCCAAGACGTGAACCCCTACAGCCAGGAGGTCCTCTCCACCCACGTGCTGGCGAACCGCGCCGACGTGGACGAGGCCTACGCCGCCGCCGAGCGCGCCCAACGCGAATGGGCCGCCGCCTTGCCCGCCGAGCGCGCCGCCGTGCTGCGCCGCGCCGTGGACATCTTCGACGCGCGCCACGACGAGCTGATCGGCTGGGTCCAGCGCGAGTCCGGCAGCATCCGCGCCAAGGCGGAGTTCGAGGTGGACGCCGCGCGCAACATCACCGAGGAGGCCGCGAGCTTCCCCTACCGCATGCACGGCGATATCTTCCCCTCCGACACACCGCGCAAGGAGAACCGCGTATACCGCCAGCCGCTGGGCGTGGTGGGCGTCATCAGCCCGTGGAACTTCCCCATGAACCTGTCCAACCGCTCCGTCGCCACGGCACTGGCCTGCGGAAACGCCGTCGTTTTGAAGCCGGCCAGCGACACGCCCGTCACGGGCGGCATCCTGCTGGCGAAGATCTACGAGGAGGCAGGGCTGCCCGAGGGCCTGCTGTCGGTGCTCATCGGGCGCGGAAGCGAGATAGGCGACCACTTCGTGGAGCACCCCGTGCCGAAGCTCATCTCGTTCACCGGCTCCACCGCCGTGGGGCGCGGCATCGGCGCGAAGACGGCCGGCGGCAAGCTGCTCAAGCGCGTGGCGCTGGAGCTGGGCGGCAACTGCCCGCTCGTCGTGCTGGACGACGCGGACGTGCAGCAAGCCGTGGACATCGCCATCATCGGCCGCTTCCTGCACCAGGGGCAGATCTGCATGAGCACGAACCGCATCATCGTGGACGCCTCCCTCGTCGACGAGTTCACCGAGCGCTTCGTCGACCGCGCGCGCAATCTCGTGTGCGGCGACCCTTTGGACCCGGCCACCGATATCGGCCCCATTATCAACCAGTCCCAGCTTGCGGGCCTGGTGAGGAAGGTGCAGCGCGCTAAGGACCAGGGCGCCCGCGTGCTGCTTGACGGCGAGCCCGAAGGCCTGGTCATGCCGCCCGTCGTGTTCGGGGATGTCGATCCCACCTGGGACATCGCGATGCAGGAGAGCTTCGGGCCGCTGGCGCCCATCATCGTGGCGCACGGCGAGGACGAGGCGCTCCGGTTCGCCAACATGAGCGACTACGGCCTGTCGTCCGCCGTCGTCGGTCGCGACGTGGAGCGCGCCACCGCGTTCGCCCTGAAGATCGACGCGGGCATGACGCACGTGAACGACATGACCGTGGCCGACGAGCAGCACGTGCCCTTCGGCGGCGAGAAGAACTCCGGCCTGGGCCGCTTCAACGGCCGCTGGATCTTGGAGGAGATGACGAGGACCCACTGGACGAGCGTTCAGCACGCCCCGCATCCCTACCCGTTCTGATCCAATCCTCCCAGCCCGGCCACCTTGCAGGGTGACCGGGCTTTTCCAGTATTCCGGGCGTTATTTCGCCATCGCCGTTGGTTAATCCTAGCACCCCTTTACATCGCATGCTAAGCTGTAAGAGCACGCATCCACCCAACGGAATGGCACTTGGACCACTTAACCGACAAAGAGTTCGATCGAGTTTGCACGTACCTGTCCTGCACCATCGGACTGAACATGCGATCAAAACGGGTGCTGCTCGATTGCCGGCTCTCGCGCGAGCGGGAGCGTTTTGGGTTTTCCACGTTCTCCTCGTACCTCGACGCAGTGGAAGCGGGAACCGACAACGAAGTCAACGCCCGCTTCATCGACCTCGTCACGACCCACTACACCTACTTCCTGCGCGAGCGCAGGCAGTTCGACTTCCTGCGCACCACGGCGTTTCCCGAGCTGGAAGCCTCGCGACCGCGCCGCACCTGGAACATCCTATGCGCAGGCTGCTCCACCGGCGAGGAATGCTACACCACCTCCATGATCGTGGAGGACTACGGCCGCGGACGCAACCTGCCCCCTGTGCGCATCACCGGCATCGACATCTCCGGGAAAGCCATCGAGAGGGCGCGTCGGGCAACCTACCAACCTGCCCACGTGGAGAAAGTTCCACCACGCTGGCTGTCGTCCTACTTCACGCACAACGACGGCAACTACACGGTAACCGGCCCTGTACGCCGTCGCGTGACGTTCGCCCAGGCGAATCTCAACGACCCCGACGCGCTGCGACGCCGTTACGACCTCATCATGTGCCGCAACGTCATCATCTACTTCGACAGGGAAACGCGCGAGAAGGTGCTCGACAACCTGCACCGCCACCTCGCCGTTTCAGGCTACCTCATCCTCGGCCATTCGGAAATCATCCGCAGCCGAGCCAAGTTCGCCTATCAAAAAGACTCCGTATACCAAAAGCAACCGGAAGCGATCATCTCATGAAGCAGTCCTTCAAAAACGCGAGCATCGGCCGCATCCTCATGATGTCGTACGTCACCATCATCGCGCTGTTCGCGGTCTCCATCTGCGTGTCGATCTTCGGTGTCCACCAGAACTCGGCAATGACCACCGCATTCTACGAGCAACCCTATCAGGTGTCCAAGAGCGCCATATCGCTGCGCAACACCATCGAGCAGATATCGATCTACCTCAAACAGTGCCTCATCTCGGAGGATCCCATGGAAAGGGAGCAACTGATCGCCGACATCGAGCAGCTGGCCATCGAGCGCGAGGCCGAGTACAACGCCGTCGCGACGAACTTCAAAACGGACCTGGACGTGCTCAACCAGTTCGCCATGGCAAGCGAGAGCCTCTTGTCCGTGCGCAACAAGGTGGTGGACGAGATACGTGCGGGCGACATCGACCAGGCCAACACGCTCTTCCAGCAGAGCTACCTGCCCCAGAAGAATGCCACCCTCGGCCTGGCCGACGATATCGTCGACGCCGCCGAGCAGAAGGCGGTCGACTATTCCCAGGAAACCACCTATGTGGAAATCGCAACTTCGGCCATCATCGTGCTGATCGGCCTTATCACAATCGGACTGGTCGTCGTTCTCTGGCGTCGCATCTCCCATGCCATCGCCGTGCCGGTGGAAGAGATCGAGGGCATGGCGAAGCGCGTGGCCGAGGGCGACCTCTCGGTGCACGTCAACCCGAGCTCCAACAACGAGCTGGGGGCGCTCGCCGCGTCCATGAACAAGACGGTGGCGGCGCTGCGCCTGATGGTCGAGCAGCTGAAGGAAACGGTGGAGCAGGTGGAGCGCTCGTCATCCCAGATGTCCGACGGCTCGCAAACGGTCGCGCAGGGATCGGCCGAGCAGGCTATGAGCATTGAGGAGCTGGCCACCAGCGTGCAGGACATCACCCAGGTGGTGGAGGAGAACAACGAGAGCGTGCTCATAGCCAACGAGAACACGGCCGACGTACTGTCCGCCGTCGAGCACAGCAACGACCAGATATCCCGAGCCGTGGAAGTCATCGCCGACATCAAAGTGAGCACCCGCAGCATCTCGCAACTGGCGAACACCATTGAAGACATCTCGTTCCAGACGAACATCCTCGCCCTCAACGCCTCGGTAGAGGCGGCGCGCGCAGGCGAAGCCGGCCGCGGCTTCTCCATCGTGGCCGAGGAGATCCGTCGCTTGGCCACCCAGGTAAGCGAGGCATCGCGCGCAGCCGACGAGCTGGCCGTGCGCGCCACCTCGAGCGTGGAAAACGGCAGCGCGCTCATCAGGGTGACCTCGACGAGCATGGAGAGCGCCGTAGCCGCCACGGAAGGCGTCAAAGAGATGATGTCCGCTATCGCGCGGGCATCCGCACAGCAGCTGGAAGCCGTATCCCAGATACAGGAGAGCATGGACAGCCTGTCCGACGTGGTACAGGAGAACTCTGCGGCCTCGGAGGAGAGCGCCGTCATCGGCGAGGAACTGGCCGAGCAAGCCCGCAACCTCAAGCACCTCATCAACCGCTTCACGCTCGAGGAAACCGCAAACAGGGAAGACGGCGATGCGCGGTGACCAACCAAGCCGCCAAAAGCCCCTTGCCGAGTTTTTTCGCGGAACCGGAGCGCGCCGAGTTCCTGAGCCTGCGTGCGGCGAACGCTGCGCTGCGGGAGCAGCTGGACACCATGCGCGGCCTGGCCTTCCGCGATCAGCTGACCGGCCTGTTCAGCCGCCATTACCTCACGGACTATCTTGAGCAGAAGATGCGGGAAACCGGGGACGAGTCCAATATCGTGCTCGCCCTCTGCGACATCGACGACTTCAAAGCCATCAACGACGTGCGCGGCCACCAGTCGGGCGACATCGCCATCGTGTGCATCGCCGACATCCTCGACGACCTGGCCGGCAACCACCCCGTCATCCGCTGGGGCGGTGAGGAGCTGCTCATCGTCCTGTCCTCGATGCCCGAGCACGAAGCGCTGCGCCTATGCAACCGCATGCGCGAGGAAGTGGCCGCATACCGCATCGACGACGGTGCAGGCGAATTCTCCTGCACGCTCACGTTCGGCCTGAGCTCTTTCGATCCGGATCTCACGTTCGCCGAGAACTTCGTGCTCGTCGACCGCGCGCTATACCACGGCAAGGAAACCGGGAAGAACCGCTGCACATTCGCGCAGCCCGAAGCGCCAAGCGAGCAGAGATGAAGGCGGTTAGGCACGAGGAGCTCACGGTGCGGGTCGTTCTCAAACCCAATTGCGGGCTTGAGAACACGCGCGCGTCGCTGGTTATGCGCCGCATCGCGCCGCTCTGCGACAATCTCTCCTGCCATCCGCATTCCGTGAAAAGCGACCGGTCCACCATTGCTTTCCTGCGAGACCATGGGCTGTACCTGCGCTTCAGCTCGCCCACCCCGGAGCAGGTGCTGCTGACCATAAAAAGCTCGTTCTTCGTGGATCACTGCACCCTTGTCGAGGACCACGCTTCCCTGCCGGCTTACGAGAAGGAGGACCTGGAAGCCGACGGAATAGAGGATTCCGCGTTCGCATCGCCTTCCACCTTTGCCGACGAAGGCAAGCTGGACGGAGGAGGCGGCGATCTCACGAACCTCCTCGCAAAGTTCGAGGAAGTGCACCGCAAGCTGCACGAACATGCCGAGAACCAGCCGCAAGACCGCGAGCTGAGCAGCATTGTCTTCTCGCATGCCCAGGTGGTGGACGAACTGAGAACAGCCGTCGCGCGTTCCCGCATCGAGCCCTTCGATCGTATGGCCCCGTCGCTCAAAACCCTCGTCGCCGACTACGGCCGCCGTTTCGGCGTGCTTGTCGACCTCGATATCGTAGACGGCCATATAGCGCTCGATCGATCGGTACTGGCCTCGATGAAGGAGATTATCAAGCGCGTCATACGGTCGTGCCTCCGTGACGGCATCGAGCAGCCCGAGCACCGCATGGCGACAGGCAAGCCCCCGCGCGCAACGCTGCGCCTGCGCTTGGAAAGCGATGGCTCGGAAGTGGTCTGCCGGATCGAGCACGACGGAAGGCCGTTCGACTCTCGCATCATCGGCAAGCAGGCTTTGGAGCGTGGGCTGCTGACGCGACCGCTCGAAACCTACACCGAGGAGGAGATAGGCGCCCTTCTGTTGCTCCCCGGCTTCGTCGCGGCTGTCGAAAACCCTGTTTCGAGTATGTTTTTCCAGTTCAATGAAATCGGTTCTATCCTGCAGCACATAGGCGGCCGCGGCGAGGTGCGCAACACCGACCACGGCACGCTGGAGATAGCGCTTCACTTCCCCGTGCCGTTCACCATCATGGAGGCGGCCCTTCTGCGCACAGGGTCGATGCGCTTCGCCTTGCCCGCCCAGCAGATCGGGCACTTCGAGGCATATCGCGCCGAGCGGATCGGGAGAGACGAGGACGGGCGGGAGGCTCGATCTGAAAGCCGTATGCGAGCAAGCTCCGTCTTCTATACAGGCGAAGACGGCAGACGCGCGGATTTACTGAACGGGCCCGATTCAGGTTCGCCGTTGGAGGCGGAAAGTCCCGCATTCGCCTTGTTCCTCGAAGCACTGGGAGAGCTGCGCTGTCTTGCCGTGGACGCCGTGGACGGCTACGAGCGCATCTCCGTAAGCAAGCTGCCCCCGCTGCTCGACCACGGCACCCTGCGCAGGGCGGGCTGCTTCGGCTACTCGCGCCTCAAAGACGGCGAACCCTGCGCCGTGATAAGCATTCGCCACCTGTTGAACGCGGTTTTTAAGGAGGAGGGCTCCCGTGCGCGATCGTGAGCAGCGCCTGCGATGGATAGAGAAGCTCATCAGCGGGAACGAGCAGGATCTCCGACGTTCGAACGCGCTCGTCATTCCCACGGAGAGCGGCAACATGGCCATCGCGTTCACCTCAATCGAAGAGGTGGTGCCAGCCAGCGAGATCAGATCCCTGGCCTTCCTTCCCCATGAGTTCAGCGGCGTGCTCCCACGCGGCTACGAGCTTGTGCCGGTGCTCGACACCGGTGGCGCCGCCGACGAGGAATCATCCTACATCGTGATCGTGCGGAGCGGAGATAACCTGCTCGGGCTGAGGTTCGTCGGCACGCCGTACGTGGTGAACCTGGACGAGACGAAGCACGCGCCGCTGAAGACGCGCTTCCCGCAGGGCTTCGATGCCGAGACTTTGCCAGTGCTCGACATTGACGTCATCGTGGGCACGCTGCTCGCCGCCCGCTGACGGCGGCATTGCGGCGTCTGCCGACCGCACCTTACGACCGCCCGTCCAAGACCTCGACGAACGCCGCAAGGAAGTCGCGCGGCCGGCCCTTTTCAAGTCGGTATCCATCGTGCCCCCAAATAATACCGTTTTGCTAACGTTTTGCGAAACGGCCATAGAACCGTTGCCGGTACCAGAGCGCGGCCGGACGCCGGCGTGCATTCGGCCCATCGGGCACCGCGGCGTTTCTGGCGCCATCGAGCGCCGCAGTCAAAAATGGGGCTTGCTGCGCCCGCAGCCGCGCAGAGGCGCATGCGGAAGGCTCGCTTTCCTATTGGTGGCAGGTGTGGCACTGGTAGTCGTTCGTGTGGTGGCAGCTGATGCAGAACTCGGGCGCCGTCTCCTGCACGGGCTCGCCGGAGTGCAGCGCGTGGCAGTCGGCGCACGTCTGGCCGGCATGGCCCTCGCCCACGGAGCGGGCATGCGGGTTCACGACGGTGCCCTTGGCATCGGTCAGCACGGCCGAGTCGGCCGTCTTGGCCGCCAGCTCCTCGTAGCTGCCGTGGCAGGCGAAGCATGCCTGCTCGTCGATGGCGGTGTCGCGCAGCCTCGTGGCGCGCTCCTTCGCGCGGTCGGGCGTGGCGCCCTCGTGGGCCTTCTCCAGGCCGGCCTCGTCGGCATGGCACACGGAGCAGGTGTTCCCTCCGGCGGCGGACAGGGCCCCGTAGCACGGCATGCCCTCCAGCGACCCGTCCTCCGTCGCATGGCAGGTCGCGCAGTTGGCGTCGGCCGACCACGTGAAGTCGACGGTTATGGAGGCATCCTTCGCCAGCGGGCCCTCGTGGGCCTTCGGCGCACAGCCCGCCCCGGCCGCAACGGCCGCCAGCAGGCACACGGCGCACACGGCCGACGCGATGCCGGCCTTCACGTTTCTCATGGGTTATCTCCCTCGATGGTGAGCCAGCCACGCGGCGGGGAATGGGGAGGGAGGGTATCCCCGCCGGTGGCATGGATCCGGTACGGATGTCCGGCGCCAAGCGGCGCCGGGCGGGCGCTGGCACGGCCCGCCCCGCCGCGGGCGCTTCAGGCTATTTCGCGTCCCAAGCCGTTTCGGCCGCCGCGTTCTCTCCGGCAATACGGCCGCACACGATGCACTCGGTCACGTTGCCGCCGCCCTGGTACACGAACTTGAAGCACGAGGAAATCTCGCCGGCCGTGTACAGGCGCGGGATGGGCTCGTTGTTCCAGTCGATGACGCGCCGGTCGCCGTCGGCCTGCAGGCCGCCCTTCGTGTTCGGGCCGCCCGCCACGAGCGGCATGGCGTAGAACGGCGGTGTGCTGATGGCCTGGAAGCCGGGGTCGACCACCTCGCCGGTGAGCGCGTTCTTCGTGGCGCTCGTGCGGCCGAACTCCTCGTCGACGCCCGTGTCCACCATCTTCTGGTACTGCTCCATGGTGGCGGCGAGCACGGCCGGATCCATGCGGCCCTCGTTCAGCTCGTGCGTGTCGCGAATCTTCTGCGCCAGCTCCTCGATGGAATCCGCCTTGATGAGCCAGCCGTTGTCGATGGCGTTCTGATTGTCCTTATCCCAATCGATGATGCCGAATCCGCAGGTGGAGAGCGTGGTGTTCACCAGCGGGCCCGCCTTGCGCTTCGTCTCGTCGATGATCATGTAGGCCGGGGTGTTCGGGAACTCCAGCGTGACGATGTCCATGTGCACGGCGTTCTTGTACGAGAAGTAGCGGCTCGGGTCCTTCGTGATGAGCGTCTCGTCCATGAAGCGCCTGCCCTCGGAGTTCACGACGATGGTGCCGGCTCCGCCCACGGAGTCCGTGATCGAGCCCACGTTCATGGGGCCCACCTGCACGTCCGGGCACGACCAGATCAGGCGCGACGCGGCCTTGCCCACCTTCGCCAGCTGAGCGCCCGCCTCGCAGCCCATGCGGATGCCGTCGCCCGTGTTCGACAGCGTGCCGTAGAACGCCCAGCCCGTGATGCCCTGGCCCTCTAAAAACGCGCGGCGCATCTCCTCGTTGTACTCGTAGCCGCCGGTGGTCAGGATAACGCCCTTGCCGGCCTTCACGCGGATGTCCTTGTCGCCCTGCGTGGCAACCACGCCGATAACGGCGCCCTCGTCGTCCATGATCAGGCTCTTGCCCGGCGTCTCGTAGGCTATGGTGATGTTGTCGGCGCGGGCGGCGATGCCGGTCTTCAGGCAGTTGAAGAACGCCAGGCCGGCGGCCGTGTCCTCCTTGGGCAGGTCGAGCGTGGGATAGTCCGGCCCGGTGGCCGACTTGCCGTACGTGGAGTTGTAGCTCTTGTAGCCGCTCTCCTTCGCGCCGGGGAAGTCGGGGAACGCCGCGCCGCCGCGCTCGATGACCTTGTAGTCGGGGTCGAGGCTCTGCATGAACTCGACGTTCTTCGGCGAGTACTCGGCGAACTTCTCCACGATGTCGTCGACGAACAGGGGCGACTGCTCGCCCTCGGCCTTCGTGTCCAGGTTCTCGCCGCTGAACATGGCCTTGAGGTACTGCTTCAGGGCCTCCTTGTCGCCGTCGGGGTCCGGAGAGTGGTAGATGCCGCCCGACATGACGGTGTTGCACAGGTGCTTGTCCTCGGCGTTCTTCTCCAGCACGAGCACCTTGGCGCCCGCGTCGGCCGCCGCGATGGCCGCGCACGCACCCGCTCCGCCGTAGCCGACGATGACGACCTCTGCCTCCTGGTCCCACTGCTCCGCGTCGGCCGATGCTCCCCCGCCGCCCGCGCACCCCGCGAGGCCCAAGCCCGCCGTCGCCATGGCGGCCCCCGCCGCGGCGACACTGGCCCCCTTGAAGAAGTCCCGACGTGAAACGCCCTTTTCCTGCGCCATGATGCTCCCCTTCCTCCGTTTCGTCTCGAGCATGCGACTCCCCGTGAAGTTGCGCGCTATGCTCCGCAAAAGGAGTCTGCGATTGCAGTATACGAGGGCTGACCTGCATAGATAAAATGCGAGTATCGGATGGGGCCATGCGCTTCGGCCCACATGCGGGCAAAACCTGCATACCGGTATGCGGAAAACGCAAGGGCACGGGCGGGGCTTCGGCGGCCAGATGGCCGGGCGGCGGCCTTCCCCTCCGGCAAAGCATGTTCGCCTTCGGAATGACCTCTATAAGCGTCAATTCGTGGTAGGATGGAAAGGACGAGTGGAACCCCGTGCCACAGGAGGGGAGCATGGACATCAACGTCTTTCGCGAGTTCGCCGAAGTCGTGCTGCAAGGCAGCTAC
>OLSJ01000912.1_pt1 | contig 20706 bp, 15 predicted proteins | sample 1672151 | NCBI WGS metagenome assembly OLSJ01 (sample SAMEA3136653, study PRJEB25190) | human gut metagenome | biome: human gut; feature: human-associated habitat; material: faeces | place: Austria | collected 2013 | reverse complement strand
CGGACTTCAGCTTCACGCGTTTTTTCGCCTGCTGCTGTTCCCGTTCCTTTTCAGCAGCTTCTCCGGAGAGTCGTCATTTGCCTTGTCCTTGGTACCGGACTTCAGCTTCACGCGTTTTTTCGCCTGCTGCTGTTCCCGTTCCTTTTCAGCTTCGATCTCTGCCAGCATTGCAGCATACCGCTTGCGGTCACCGAACCAGAACAGCACGATCAGGATAATACCGCCTGCCAGTGTGCCCATGCCGATCCACCACCCCGGCGGTGTGTAGGTCATGGTCACGGTATGTTCTCCGGCAGACAGCGGCACACCGATCATGGCATCTACGATTGCCACCTGATCGACCTTCTTGCCGTCCACCTTCACGGTCCAGCCCGGCTGATCCGGAATGGAAGTCATCATGATCTGACCGTCTTCTGCGGTAATGGTACCGGTCAGCTTCCGGTCGTTGCTCTTTTTGGTGTCGATCTGCCACTGATTCTGCTTCAGAATGTCAATATCCTCTTGGAATACGTCCGGATGATAGGTGTAGAACAGGAAGTTCTTGACAATGGTGAACTTTTCCTCATTGGCAATGGTCATACGCAGGGTGATCTTCGTGCCCGGCTCAAAGGTACCCAGACGCAGAGCAATGTAGTTATCGCCCTCGAAGTATTCGCCCATGGACTGGAAGCCACCGTTGTTCTTGGCGTATTCATCGGCATCTTTCCAAGTGAAGTCGCCGCTGTTGGATTCCTTCCAGCCGTTTTCTGCCTCGCTCCATTCGCTGTCGTTCCATGTGGACATCCACAGGTTGACTTTCTTCTGGAACTCGGTCTTGAAGTAGATGTAGATCGGTTCGTTGGACTCTGCCACCAAGTGGAAGTCCACAGTGGGATCGCCGTCGCCGGTCACGTCATACTTGGTCTGTTCGCCGTAGGGGCTTGTGGTGATTGCATCGCTGACGATCGGATTTTCTGCCAGATTCAGCGGTGTGTAATACTCATGCCAGCTCTGGAACTGTCCGTTTTCGTCAAATGTGGTCTGTCCGCTCATGGTGCTCATGAAGATGTTCTGGCTGTTGAACGGATTGTCGTTGCCCAGATGATCGATCTTCTGCACATCCTCGTCTACCATGTAGCCGATAGACAGAGCGTTGGTATTTTCATAAGCGGTAATGGTCTTTGCAGTACCATTTTCGTTGGTATAGTCGTATGCCCAGCGTGCTTCATATGCCGGATTCAGACGGCGGTTCTGATCACCGCTTTCCCCGCGGTCCAGCACATACTTGATACCAAGCAGAGAGTCCGCAATTTCGGTGTTGCCGTCATAGCGGGTATAGTAGCTGTGCATGCAATAACCCAAGGTTTCAATGAAATTGATGGCACGGGTGTTCATGACAGAACTGGAGTGCGAGATACCTTTCAGTCCGAATGCTGCATTGTCGTTGACACAGCGGAAGAAGGTCTTTTCCGCACGGTAGAAGCCGTCGTCCTTTTCCTCCAGCATCTGTGTTGCCGCACGTCCGTTCTGCACGTAATTCTGATAGGAGGCACGGGTGGAGTATGCCACTTCCTTGTCGATGTCCTTCATGGAATCTACAGCGTTGTAGGTTGCTTCGCCGCCTACCATGATCAGCATCATAGTGGTCAGGGCAACGCTTACGCCACGCTTGCCCTGCGTGATCTTTCCGCCCAGCATAAAGTACAGCAGGATCAGGTAAATGCCCATGAGTGCCGCAGAGATCCAGACAGCACCCTTTGCCATCTGGTCAAATTTCAGACCGGCAACAATGGCAATGATGACCGCCATTATCACTGCCGATCCGATCAAATGCTTCTTTTCGATGCCGTCGCGGTTTGCGAATGCAGTTGCCGCCATGGTCAGGAACACAAAGGACAGCAGGAATGCATAACGGAACGGCAGCCAGTTCGGCACCTGTCCGCCGTGCCACATCATGTCTATCGGTGTGATCAGCATGCACATTACCATCACAGCAATCAGCAGAGAATAACCGATCTTCTTTTTCCGGTTGACCTTTTTGTTCAGGTAGAACAGGGGCAGCAGAACCAGTGTCTGCAGACCGCAGTAGATTTCCGGCTTACCCTGTACGTTTACAGAGTCATACTGTGCCGGCAGCAGCTGCGGGAACATGTCCAGCAGGTCGCACAGGAACACCAGCAGCGGCGAATCCTGTGCATTTTCCAGCAGTTTCTTGCTCAGCGGGAACGACTGGAACCGGAAGCTGTAGTCCGGATCTGTGAATTCGAATTTACCCAGTTTCAGAGCGTTGTACACCGGCAGCAGCATGAATGCCGCACATGCCAGTGCAATGACGGAAGAATACGCGATTCGTACAAACGCGGTGAAATAGTCATAACCCTTCCGCTTCTTGTCCGAGCCGAAGCACAGATAAAACAGGAAGTACAGGATCACGAAGAAGCAGATCATGTAGCCGATATAGAAGTTTGCCACACACATCAGTGCCAGCGGAATGATGAAATTCAGCCGGCGGCCGTCATCGACCAGATATTCAATGCCCAGCATAATCAGCGGCAGGAATACCAGACCGTCCAGCCACATGGGGTCGATCAGCTGAATCACGCCGTATGCCATCATCGCATACATGGTGGAAAAGAGCAGTGACGGGTACGGCTGTACGCCGCGGCGTTTCTGTAAGAAGTAGTTAAATGTTGCACCGGCTGCACCCAGCTTGCACAGCTGCATGATCAGCAGGCTGCTCAGCATGAATTTCTCCGGCAGGAGCATGACGATCAGCGTGAACGGGCTTGCCAGATAATAGCCGATAATGCCCATAAACTCGCCGGAAAGATTTCGCGACCAGTTGTAGAAGATGCTGCCGTCACCCCAGAACGCATCACGGAGTGCCTCGAAATAGTACACATACTGTCCGTTCAGGTCCAGACAGAGCACGGATTCTTCGCCAAAGGGGTAGAGTCCGAAAAGGGCGTATGCCAGATAGGTCAGCACAGCCGGAATGGCAAAGGCGATGAGATAGATCCGGTTCCGGACGATCCATCTGCCGATTGCAGAGATGACACTGCCGGCACTGAAACTGCGTTTCGCAGTCTGTGGGGCAGCTTGGATTTTGGTGGTTGCCATGAAAGTCCTCCTTAAATGATAAGATGATCGCCGGATTCCAGCAACAGAATCCGGAAAGTGTGTTCCGCCGTTCCCCTCCTGCGGACAGAACAACAGATACCAACATTATAGCACAATCTTTCCCGTTTGGCAAGCCCTTTTTATGCAAAAAACACGGAAAAGTACGAAAGCCATATCCCAAAATCCATAAAAACCACGAAAACCGCCTGCCCTGCAAAATTTCCCTGCAAATGCAAAAATGCCCCGCACAGCACAACGCTGTACGGGGCATTTTCAAGGGAATGCTATTACAAAGCTGTCAGGCAGACTTCGTGCGGTACCGCCTTATGCAGTCTGGGCAAATTGTGAACGATACAGATCGGCATAGAAGCCGTTCTTCTCCAGCAGTTCTTCGTGGGTGCCCTGCTCGATGATGTCCCCGTCCTTCATGACCAGAATCATATCGGCATTGCGAATGGTGGACAGCCGGTGGGCAATGATAAAGCTGGTTCTGCCCTCCATGAGGTGATCCATTGCCTTTTGAATCAGAATTTCTGTACGGGTATCCACAGAGGAGGTCGCCTCGTCCAGAATCATGACCCGATTGTCCGCCAGAATGGCACGGGCAATGGTGAGCAGCTGTTTCTGTCCCTGTGAAACGTTGCTGGCATCTTCGTTCAGTTCCATCTGGTAGCCGTCCGGCAGCTGGCGGATAAAGCTGTCCGCATGGGCAGCCTTTGCGGCGGCAATGACTTCTTCATCTGTCGCGTCCAGTCTGCCGTACCGGATATTCTCCATAATGGTACCCTGAAACAGCCATGTGTCCTGCAACACCATGCCGAAAGATTCCCGCAGCTTGTGGCGGTCGAAGTCCCGCACATCATGGCCGTCCAGCAGGATTGCACCGCCGCTGACATCATAGAACCGCATCAGCAGCTTCACCATTGTGGTTTTTCCGGCACCGGTGGGGCCTACAATGGCGATCTTCTGTCCGGACTTTACCTTGGCACTGAAATCGTGGATAACGCACTGCTCCGGCTGGTAACCAAAGGAAACATGCTGAAAATCAACATTGCCCTCCACGTTTTCCAGTTCCAGCGGGTGCTCTGCTGTCTGCACTTCTTCCGCTTCTTCGAGGAATTCAAAGACACGTTCGCTTGCCGCAGCCATAGACTGCACCTGATTGAGTACCTGTGCGATCTGCTGCATGGGCTGGGTGAAGTTCTTCACATACTGGATAAACGCCTGAATGTCACCAATAGTGATCGTGCCGCGAATCGCCAGCAGACCGCCGGACAGTGCCACAGCGACATAACCCAAATTGCCCACGAACATCATGATCGGCTGCATCAAGCCAGACAGAAACTGGGATTTCCATGCGGAGTGGTACAGGGTATCGTTGGTTTCCTGAAACTGCTGTACCATGTCCTTTTCCTTATTATACGCCTGAATCACTGTATGACCGGCGTAGGTTTCTTCCACTTGTCCGTTGATGTGTCCCAGATATTCCTGCTGCTGCTTGAAGTACTTCTGGGATTTTTTCACCACCAGAGAAATCAGAGTTACGGAAATCGGGAGAATTACCACAGCGATCAGAGTCATCAGCGGCGAGATACGAAGCATCATTACCAGTACGCCGACCATAGTCGCCACGGAAGTGATGATCTGGGTGATGCTCTGGTTCAGGCTCTGTCCCAGTGTGTCCACGTCGTTGGTGATGCGGGACAACACTTCGCCGTAGGTACGGCTTTCAAAATATGCCATTGGCATGCGGTCGATTTTTTCCGAAATATCTTTCCGCATGCGGTAGCAGACTTTCTGTGTGACACCGGTCATCAGCCAGCCCTGCACAAAGCTGAACAGAGTACTCAGCAGATACAGTCCCAGCACAAACAGCAAAATCTGTCCGATCTTGGTGAAATCAATGCTGCCAGTTCCCTGAATCTTCGCCAGCAGTCCGTTGGAAAGTTCCGTGGTCGCCTTACCCAGAATGTCCGGTCCGATCACGCTGAACACGGTGGAGGCAATTGCACACAGAATTACCACGGCCACTGCGGCATGATATTGCTTCATATATGCAAACAGTTTGCCAATAGAGCCTTTAAAGTTCTTCGCCTTTTCTACCGGCATCTGTCCGCGTCCGCCCATACGCCGTCTTTCATTCGCCATCTGTCATCGCTCCTTCCTCCGGTGTTTCCTCCAAGCCCAGTTCCGACGGGGAAAGCTGGGACTTGGCGATCTGCTGATATACCTCACAGTTCTTCAGCAGTTCCTCATGGGTGCCCTTGCCGACAATTTTGCCTTCTTCCAGAACCAGAATCTGGTCAGCATGGAGAATGGTGCTGATTCGCTGTGCCACGATGATCATGGTGCTGTCCTGCACCTGTTCTCCCAGTGCCTTTCGCAGAGCCGCATCGGTTTTCAGATCCAGTGCGGAGAAGCTGTCGTCAAAGACGAACACTTTCGGGTGCTTGGCAATGGCTCTGGCGATAGTCAGACGCTGTTTCTGTCCGCCGGAAACATTGGTACCGCCCTGTGCAATGGTACTGTCGAACCGGTCGGGCTTCTCTTGGATAAATTCCATTGCCTGTGCAATTTCCGCCGCCTGCTGTACTTCTGCATCGGAAGCGTCCGGATTGCCGAACCGCAGGTTGCTGGCAATGGTACCGGAGAACAGCACGCCCTTTTGCGGAACAAAACCGATCTGCTGCCGCAGTTCTTCCAGCGGCAGGTCACGCAGTTCCACGCCGTCCAGCGTAATGCTGCCTGCTGTGACATCGTACAGACGTGGAATCAGGTTCACCAGTGTGGACTTGCCGCAGCCGGTGCTGCCGATGATCGCCGTGGTCTGGTTGGGCTTTGCCGTGAAGCAAAGGTCTGTCAGAGCGTCCTCCTCCGCATGCGGATAGCGGAAGCAGACATGGTCAAAGGTCAGCACGCCCTTGCTGTCCTGCAAATGTTTCGGCTGTGCTGTTTCCTGTACAGAGGTCTTGGTTTGCAGCACTTCGTCAATACGTTTGGCTGCCACAGAACCACGGGGCAGCATGACGGACATCATAGTCAGCATCAGGAACGACATGACGATCATCATCGCATACGTAATGAATGCAGTCATAGAGCCGACCTGCATAGAGCCGCCGTCAATGCGGTGAGAACCGACCCACACGATCAGAATGGTCAGGCTGTACATGATCAGCATCATCACCGGCATCATGAAGGTCATGACACGGTTGACAAACAGGTTGGTCTTGGTGAGGTCGCGGTTCGCCTTGTCGAAGCGTTCTTCCTCGGTCTTTTCCCGTCCGAACGCCCGAATGACGGACAGTCCGGTCAGGATCTCACGGGAAACCAGATTCACCTTATCCACCAGCACCTGCATTTTCTGGAACTTCGGCATAGCGATCGCCATCAGCACGCCGACGATTCCCAGAATTACCAGCACTGCCAGTACAATGACCCAGCCCATGCCGGCTCCGGTGTGTACCACTTTCAGAACGCCGCCAATGCCCAGAATCGGAGCATACAGCAGCATTCGCAGGAAAATCGCCGTAACCATCTGCACCTGCTGAATATCATTGGTGCTTCGGGTAATCAGTGAAGCAGTGGAAAACTGATCCATTTCCGCACTGGAAAACTGCATGACACGGCTGAACACCTTGCCGCGGAGATCACGTCCGACACCGGCACCCACGCGGGAAGCCACATAACAAACACAAATCGCCGCAGCCATCATGGCAAATGCCATCGCCATCATCTTGCTGCCGGTTCGCCAGAGATAGCTGGTCTGGATCTTGTCTATGTCCAGCCCTGCGTCTTTGTCACACTGCACCGCATAGGCAACGCCCATAGACTGTACCAGCGAATCCCCCATAGTGTCCAGCATATCTTCCAGCTGGGAACGCATCTGGGTGACTGTATCTTCATTGAGCTGTCCGCTCTGCTGCATTGCCGCAAACACGGGGCGGACATCGACACAAGTCACTGTGGACGAGTTGCCGTCGCTGTCCTCCTCTGTCCGCTGGAACGGGTGCAGTTCTACGCCCATGGCAGCACCGAGTTCCTCCACGGTCATCTGCTCCATCTGAGCCGCCGCGTTGGGATCGGTCTGCTGCTGTGCCAGCATCTCCCGAAAGCTGTCCTCACTCATCATGGACATCTGATAGTTCAGCAGCACCGGTACCAGCAGGTCGCTGTCCAGTTCGTCCAGATCTTTGCCCGACAGACTTTCCTTTCTCTGTTCTCCGTCATAGGCATTCTGCCACTTCTGTTTTTCGCTTTCCGTCATGAAAAGCTGGGCGTTTTCGAATTCTTCTGCCGTGATCTGTTCCGGCAGAATGTGTTCCACGCCGCTGTTCTGGATTCCGGTGTCAATAATATCCGAAGTGTACTGCGGCAGGGACAGGTCACAAAATGCCTGTACCACCAACAGCACCAAGATCAGCAACACAGAACTCCAGTAGGGTTTCAGATTTTTGAAAAGTTTACCCATTGGTCGCTCTCTCTCCTTTCATTTCCTCCAGTTCCTCTGAGGCCGCCGCATAGAGCCGCTGAAGCAGTTCCATCAGTTGGTCGGCTTCTTCCTGTGTAAAGCGTTTCTGAATCCCCCTGTGAAAATCCTCCAACAGCTGATTCGCCCGCTGCACCTCTGCCTCGCCGGCAGCCGTCAGTGTCACATAGGTATTCCGCCGGTCAGTGCGGCATACTTCGCGGCAGATATAACCGTCGTTTTCCAGCCCACGCAGCGTGCGGGAAACTGCCGGCTGGGGCACGTGCATCTTCTGTGTCACCATAGACACCGTGCTGCCCTCCGGATTGGTTTTCCGCTGTCCGGCAATTACAAACATCACCATATACTCCTGTCGGGACAGCGGCAGCAGCGAAAACAGATTCAAACTGCGAAACGCATTTATCACCCCGAAAAATGTTTTTGCATCACACTTCAAGTGTTCCACCTCCTATTTGTATTCAATAACATTGTTATGAAATAACTTTGTTCTATTATAACGCACGATATTTATTTTGTCAAGGGGATTTTGCAGTTTTCATCTGCCTGACACAAAAAAGTGCATTCCGCCAAAGCACAGCAGAATGCACGAAAAAGTTTTATTCAATTTGTTCAGAACAAACTCTTACCCCAGCCGCTTTTTCAGATCTTCCCAGACGCGGCGGGAGATCTCTGCGGTATGGTCTGCATCACCGTCCGGCAGGGACAGATTCCGCAGCACGCAAACAGAAATGGCCAGATCTGCCAGAAACAAAACGACTACACCAGTCACCAGTTTTCCGGAAACATAGCCGGGGATCCGGTGAAACAGCATCATCAGAAACGGATTGATGCGATAGAGGGCAAATGTGCCCAGCAGTCCGAACGGCAGCATGGTTTCCAGACAGATCCGTCCGTGAATGTTGAACTTCATGTCGTGATAATCCCACCAGCGTGTGTGGAACACTCGTTCCATGAGGACACTGACTGCGTATTCCAGCAGACTGCACAGCAGAATGATCGAGAAGAACACGTGCCAATAGCCGTAGTGGCTGCCCTGAAACAGCAGAGTGATGCCCAGCATGCCGGCTCCATAAATCGGACAGCAGGGTCCCAGCAGAAAACCGCGGTTGGTGAGATGCCGTTCCCGCACGCCCATGTACAAGACTTCCATAAACCAGCCCATGGCGGCATAGGCGAAGAAAAGGGCAGCACATTCTGTTAAATTGTATACCATCTGTCAGACCCTCCTTTTCCGGAACAGAGCTGCCGCTGCATGAACCATGCCCGCTGCCGTTTCCAGCGTGGAGCAGTACTTGTCCGCAAGGCAGACGATCACCGCTTCTCTGGAACGGGGCACGAACCGCAGCGTCAAGGGCCACATGTGTGTGGTGATGATATGCTGCACCTCTGCATTGACATGAAATCGCATTGCCGCATTTTTGCAGGCAATGTGCGGGTGTGCAAAGCCGTGGAGCACACCCTCGTCCACATGGTTGTGCCAGTCGTACAAGTAGAAATCATGGAGCAGTGCCCCGAGGATCAGATTTTCATAATTTACACGGATATGCAGACCAACGGCAATGGCACAGCTGATCCGCACTACCGAAAGGCAGTGCTGCAATGTGCTGGTCGTTCCGTGCTGAACATACTCGTCCATGGAGCAGACCGCATTGTCCTGCAAATATTCCTGCATTTTTGCCTGTGCCAGTTCCAGTGTTTCTTTTTCCTGTAAAGACATAAATTCCTCCTGCTGCAAAGATCGCAGCAATTTCCTCCGATGCGTTCTCCCACCGGTATCCCCCTGTTTTCCTCAATCTTATCCTATTACTTCTGTTCTCCTACATTATAGCGGATTTTTGCCGTATTGTCAACAAAGTCTGCGTTATTTTTTTCGACAATTCCGCCAAAGAACAAGCCGGTTTTCGCTGTTCCCCCGTAATTTTGACGAAATCTCGATTTTTCCGTTGCATGCAGCAGCACTTTATCGTACAAATATGCTAAAAAGCACTTGCAATTCCGCAAAAAGCATGGTAAAATAGATAACGAACGCAAAATCCAATTTTTTCAAGGAGGTTTATTTTGCAACATTTTCCATTCTGGCTGGCACTTGCCGTGGGGCTGGGGACTGCCTGTCTGCTGGGCGGTGTTTCCGCAGCGGCGGAAGACTTCCCTGCCGTACCGGTGGCAACCGCAACCACCCAAGGCACATGGGAAACCCGCGGGGACGGCAGCCGCTGCTATTACGATGCCGACGGGACACCGGTCACCGGTGAAGTCACCATAGACGGCACCGTCTATCTGTTCGACTACACCGGCACCCAGAAAACCGGCTGGCGGACAGTCGACGGAGAACGCCGGTACTACGATCCGGAAACCGGCGAACTGGTTCTGGGCTGGGTGGAGTCCGGCGGCTACCGCTATTACACCGACGACAGCGGACTGAAAGAAACCGGCGAACAGGAAATCGACGGACACCGCTACAGCTTCTCGGAAACATACGGCATGCAGGACACAGGGATACACGCTTTTTCTGACGGCAGCCTTTCCTATTATAATGTAGAGGGCGAGATACAGACCGGCTGGCAGACGGACGGCAGCAGCAGCTACTACTTCAGCGAGGACACCGAAACCGCCCTGCTGGGGCTGCAAGAGATCGACGGGGCGTTGTATTATTTCGGCGAGGACGGCAAGCTGGTTCGCAGCCGCACCGTGACGCTGGACGGCGTGGTCTACCGTGCCGATGCCAGCGGCAAGCTGACCACCGAACTCACGCCGATCACCGGCACGGCACAGGCGACTGCCGCACAGATGACCGCCTATCTCCGTGCAGTGAATCCCAATGTGGCACAGAGCGTACTGGACATGATCCCCTGCTACCTGAGCGAGGGGGCTGCCGAGGGGATCCGCGGGGACATTGCCTTTGCACAGTCCTGTCTGGAAACGGGGAACTTCACCTTTCGTGGCTCGGCGGTGACGCTGGAGCAGAACAATTTCTGCGGCATGGGCGTGACCAGCAACGGAGTAAAAGGCAATTCCTTCGCCACACCGCAGCTGGGAATCCGTGCACAGATCCAGCACCTGAAAGCCTATGCCAGCACGGCAGCCTTGCAGCAGGCCTGCGTGGACGACCGCTTCCGGTATGTGCAGCGGGGCTGTGCCCCCTATGTGGAGTGGCTGGGGATTCCGGAGAATCCCCACGGCAGGGGCTGGGCAAGCGGTGCCGGCTACGGGGCAAAGATTCTGCGAATCCTGACGGCGATTCTGCAAATGTAAGAAAATCGAAAACCGGCTCCTGCATGGGAAATGCGGGAGCCGGTTTTTGCTATGTTGTTATAATGCGTTGTTACTTCGCAAGGACTTCTTCCCAAGAGGTGTTGTGTCCTGCCCCGTGGAGAGCCACGTAGTACATGATGTAGAAGCTGTCGGTGGAATCCACTATGCCGTTGCCGTCTACATCAGCGGCGGCGATCTGTTCAGCTGTCAGTCCGCCGTCATTGCCTACGGCGACATTGGCAATGTAGAGCATAGTGTAGAAGATGTCGGTGGAGTCAATGCCGCCGCTGTTGTCCACGTCGCCCTTGGCGAGGGTCGGGGTTTCTGGGTTTGTGGTAGTAGCTGTGCTTGTGGTAGTCGTTGTTGTTTTGGTGGTTGTATCAGTTGTGGCTGTGGTGGTGGTAGTGGTTTCAGTTGTTGTATTACCAATCGATATAAAAGGAATGTCGTGTCCCTCAGCATAATTTTCTGCACAAGAACCAGTGTAGCCGTAGATTGTTAAATTGTTGCGTTCTTCAAAAGCATCATCTCCAATACTTGTCACACTGTTCGGTATCGTGATTGATTTCAAACTGTCACAATCGGAAAAAGCCTCATTTCCAATACTCGTCACGCTGTCCGGTATTGTGATTGCTGTCAAGCTGGCACAGTCGCAAAAAGCACACTCTCCAATACTCGTCACGCCGTCTGGTATTGTGATTTCTGTCAAACTGCCACAGCTTCTAAAAACACCATCTCCAATTTCCGTCACGTTGTCCGGTATCGTGATTTCTGTCAAACTGCCACAGTTATCAAAAGCCCATTCTCCAATACTCGTCACACTGTCCGGTATTGTGATTGATGTCAAACTTCTACAGCCGAAAAAGGCATCCTCTCCAATACTCGTCACGCTATCTGGTATCGTGATTGCTGTCAAATTGGTACATTCACTAAAAGCCAACTCTCCAATACTTGTCACACTGTCCGGTATCGTGATTGCTGTTAAACTTTCACATCTGTAAAAAGCACCCGCTCCAATACTCGTCACACTGTCCGGTATGACAGCATTGCCAGTGCAAGTTGACCAGTCAATCAAAATTCCGTTCACAACGACCAATGGGTTTTCTTCTTGCTTTTCAGCTAACCATGGTGTTTTAAAGAAAGCATTCTCTCCAATACTCGTTACACTGTTCGGTATCGTGATTTCTGTCAAACTGATACAGTTGGAAAAAGCTTTCTTTCCAATACTCGTCACGCTGTTCGGTATCGTGATTTCTGTCAAACTGGTACAGCCGTTAAAAGCATTCGTTCCAATACTCGTCACGCTGTCTGAAATCGTGATTTCTGTTAAACTAGTACAGTCAGCAAAAGCCAACTCTCCAATACTCGTCACGCTGTCCGGTATCGTGATTGCTGTCAAACTGGTACAGTGGGAAAAAGCTTTCATTCCAATACTCGTCACGCTGTTCGATATCGTGATTTCTGTCAAACCGATACAGTAGCGAAAAGCCTCATTTCCAATACTCGTCACACTGTTCGGTATCGTGATTGATTTCAAACTGTCACAGCTGGAAAAAGCACTCGCTCCAATACTTGTCACGCTGTCCGGTATTGTGATTGATGTCAAACTGCCACAGCCGGAAAAAGAACCTTCTCTAATTTTTGTCACACTGTTCGGCATCGTGATTTCTGTCAAACTGTCACAGTTGCAAAAAGCCCGCTTTCCAATACTTGTCACGCTGTCCGGTATTATGACTGATGTCAAACTGGTACAGCCGGAAAAAGCACTATTTCCAATACTTGTCACGCTGTCCGGTATCGTGATTGCTGTCAAACTGGTACAGCCGTTAAAAGCTTCTCTTCCAATACTCGTCACGCTGTCCGGTATTGTGATTGCTGTCAAACTGGTACATTTGGAAAAAGCTACATATCTAATACTTGTTACAGGTTTCCCATCAATCTCTGCCGGAATCTCCACAATTTCTGCATCTGATCTGCAACCTGTAATTACAATATCACCGGCATCTGTTACATCATAGAACAAATCTCCATAAGTCTTATTTTCCGCACTTGCCGACAGCACCGTTCCCACGCTTTCCAGCACGCTCTGCATGCCGGTCACGCCGTCGGAGCCGATTTCTTCCTTATCGGTCAGCACGCAGACGGTGGTGTGCACGGGATTTTTGGTCTCGATCTCGGCCATCAGGGCGGGGTAAGCGTCCACACGATCGTCATGGCCGTAGCCGCCCACCATAGAGCGGTCAAAGCCCACGTCGCGGGCCTTGTGAGCAGGCACCACTTCGATCTCAGCGCGGGTGAAGTCGCGCTCGGTGATGCCGTACTTCTCGTGCAGAAGGATCAGGGTGTTCAGCTTGACAGCCTCCTTGACGTCCTCTTCCTCCACGGCGTCGGAGCCGATGAGCACATTCAACTCCTCGGCCTTGATGCCGTCGCTCAGCTTGCGGTCGTTCTGCTCGGCACCCAGATGGGGCAGCAGGTCGGTGATGCAGAACACAGGATCGTTCTCGTCCTCGCCCACGCTGAAGGACACGCTGGAGCCGTCGGCACGGGTAAACACGCCGTGGATGGCCAGCGGCATGGTGCCCCACTGATACTTGCGGATGCCGCCGTAGTAGTGGGTCTTGAAGTAGCTCAGGTGGTCGGACTCATACAGGGGGTTCGGGCGCAGGTCCAGACGGGGGCTGTCGATGTGGGCGATCACCAGACGGAAGCCCTTCTCAAAGAGCTTCTGACCGATGGTAGCCGCCACGATGGCCTTGTGCTCCTGGATAAAGTAGATCTTCTCACCGGGTGCATAGGTCTTTTTCGGCTCAAAGGGCTTGTAACCGGCAGCCAGCAGCATCTGCTCGCTGGTGGCGGCAGCCTCGCGTTCGGTCTTGGCATGGTCCAGGAAGTTCTTGTAGCCCTCTGCAAAAGCGGCGGCCTTTTCCTTCACGTCGGGCTGCTTGTCGGCAGCGTATTCCGGCTTATAGAGCAGCTGCTCTGCATACTGCTTGGCAGAAAGTTTTTCACTCATGGTTGACATTCTCCTTACTTTTATCAATTTCCCGCGTAGATGCGCTGATACGCACCATAGCAGGAGGTGATCTTGTTTACATAGTGGTTCATCTGACTGTAGGGGAAGCCCTGCAGCGTCTGGCCGTCGGCCGAGTGCTCTTCCATCCGCAGCAGATTGTCCACAGTGCCCCAGCCGCTGTGGTAGGCGGCTGCAGCGGTGGCCACATCACCGTTGTAGCGTTCCAGACACAGATGCAGGTAGTAGCACCCGAAGCGGATGCTCGTGTCCGGGTCGTACAGGTCTGCAAAAGCCAGATCCTCGTCCGCCGCGATCTTGCTGCGCAGCCAGAGGAAGGTCTCTTCGGTCATCTGCATCAGGCCGCGGGCGTCCACACTGGAAGTGGCCACCGGGTCAAAACCGCTTTCGGTACGGATAAAGGCATCCACCAGAAGCGGGTCCAGGTTGTAAGTCTGCGCCCACTGGTCCACCAGCTGTTCATACTTGCGGGGGTACAGCAGCTGTTCGGCCCGGTGCCACAGGTGCGGGGCTGCCACAAGCAGCACCAGCGCCAGCAGGCACAAAATCAGCAGGCGCAGCCGACGCTTGCAGCGTCGCTGCTGCGCACGGCGGCGGGCCGCTGCGCGGGCCATGCGGCGTTCATGGGCGGCAGCCGGATCGTACTGCGGCATGCCGTTGGAGTCTTTTTCAAATCGTTCGTTCAAAGCCGGTGGGACGCACCTCCTTCTGTCTGAAGTGCGATGCACAGCTGCTCTGCAGCAGCCTGCAGGGCGGCAAAGTCTGCGTCGTTGTGCAGAACGTAATCCGCCTGTGCGGTCAGCTCTGCTTCCGGCGTCTGGGCGTTGAGACGGCGGCAGGCCATTTCAGGCGCGATGCCGTCCCGTGCTACGATGCGGGCCACACTGGTTTCAAAGGGCGCTGTGACCACGCATAGCCGGTCACACTCCGCCTGTGCCGCCGTGCCCACAATGACGGCACCGTCCAGCACGAAGAGCGGTGCCCCGGCCTCCTGTGCCGCCTGCTTTGCCGCCCGGATGCGGCGCACGATCTCCGGGTGGGTCAGACCGTCCAGCGCGGCCTTGCCTTCCGGCGTGGCAAAGGCGCGGTCTGCCAGCAGGCGGCGATCCAGTGTGCCGTCTGCTTTTAAGATGTCTGCCCCGAACCGCTCTGCCAGCGCGGGCAGCAGCGGCGAGCCGGGCAGCAGGATCTCGCGGCTGATCTGGTCAGCATCGGCCAGCGGCACGCCGTGGCCCGCAAACACTGCCGTGACCGTGGACTTGCCGCAGCCGCTGCGGCCGGTGATGCCCAGCGTGATCATAGGTCGATCACCCGGAAAGCCGCCGCGCGGATCAGGCGGTTGTACACCGCCATGGACAGGCCGTCCTTCTGGGGGCAGCGGGCATAAACAATGCCGTCGCCTTGCTCATCCAGTGCCCGCAGTGAGCGGAAGATGTGCTTTGCCTGGTCGGCACCGTCGCCCTCGCGGCCATACTCCACACAGGGCACGCCCAGCTTTTCAGCTTCGCCGGTGAAGCATAGGCAGCTGGGGTTCTGGTCCATGTGGGCGTCCACATAGGCCTTGAACTGTTCAAAGGTGCCATTGAGCAGGGTTACGTCTGCTTTCGGGGCATAGTGCTTGTACTTCATGCCGGGGCTGCGCACCACAGCGCCTTCCGGCAGCTTTTCCAGAATGGCTTTGGACACTTCTACCTCTTCGCCGAGGGCACGCTCCAGATCCTCCAGCGTGATGTGGCCGGGGCGGAACAGGGTGGGCTTGTCGCCCACCACCGACACTACCGTGCTCTCCACGCCCACGTCACACTCGCCGCCGTCCAGAATGAGGGGCAGGCGACCGTCCATATCGGTAAAGACATCCTGCGCATTGGTGGGGCTGGGCTTGCCGGAGAGGTTGGCACTGGGGGCTGCAAAGGCGCAGCCGCTCTGCTCGATGACCGCACGGGCCACCGGGTGGCTGGGCATGCGGATGCCCACCGTGTCCAGACCGGCACAGCACTCGGCTGCCACCTCCGGGCCGCGGGGCATGATGATGGTGAGGGGGCCGGGGCAGAAGGCCGCCATCAGCAGCTGGGCACGCTCCGGCACTTCGCTGACCAGACCCGGCAGCATCTCCGGGCCGGTGACATGGACGATCAGGGGATTGTCCTGCGGGCGGCCCTTGGCCACGAAGATCTTCTTCACTGCCTCGCCGTTGCGGGCGTCGGCGGCAATGCCGTACACCGTCTCAGTGGGCAGGGCCACCAACTCCCCGCTGCGCAGCAGCTCGGCGGCCTTTGCAATGCTTTCCGCCTTGTCGGCAGGCAAAACTTCGGTTTTAATTTTCATGCGTTTTATCGTTCTTTCTATGTGTAAAGTGTTTTTGCTTTTCAGCAAATTCTTTCGCTGATTCGTTTTGTTTTACAAATCGAGTTTTTGCAGCTTTTCCGCCTGTTCGCGGGTAGCAAGGGCGTCGATGACCTCATCGAGGTTGCCGTCCAGGATCTTTGCAAGGTTGTGCACCGTCAGGCCGATGCGGTGGTCGGTGCAGCGGTCCTGCGGGAAATTGTAGGTGCGGATCTTCTCGCTGCGGTCCCCGGTGCCCACCTGCCCCTGCCGCTCGGAGTTGATGGCGTCCTGCTGTTCCTTCTGCTTTTGGGCCAGCAGACGGCTGCGCAGGATCTCCAGGGCCTTGTCCTTGTTCTGGAACTGGCTGCGCTCGTTCTGGCACTCCACTACCATGCCGGTGGGGATGTGCGTCACCCGGATGGCGCTGGACGTCTTGTTGATGTGCTGGCCGCCCGCACCGGAGGAACGGAAGGTGTCGATGCGCAGGTCCTTCATGTCCAGCGCAAAGTCCACTTCCTCTGCCTGGGGCATCACGGCCACCGTGGCGGTGGAGGTGTGGATGCGGCCCTGGGTCTCGGTCTCGGGCACGCGCTGCACCCGATGCACCCCGCTCTCGTACTTGAGGCGGTTGTAGGCCCCGGCCCCCTCCACCGAAAAGATGGCTTCCTTCACGCCGCCCAGCTCGGTCTCGTTGAGGTTGAGCAGTTCCAGCGTCCAGCCGCGGCTCTGCACATACATGGTGTACATGCGCAGCAGACTGTGGGCAAACAGGGCGGCTTCCTCTCCCCCTGCCCCGCCCCGGATCTCCATGATGACGTTCTTTTCGTCCCGCGGGTCCCTGGGCAGCAGCAGAATTTTGAGATTATTTTCCAGCTCTGCCACATCCTGACTTTTTTCGCTGATTTCCTGCTGTATCATCTGCTTGAAGTCCGGATCGGAGATGGGTTCTTCGAGCAGGGCTTTGGCCTGCGCCAGATGGTCCCGGGCGGTCTGCCAGTCGCGGTAGGCCTGCACCACCGGCTGCGTCTCGTGGTAGTCCCGCATCAGTTTGCGGAACAGTGCCGGGTCGGCAGCGGCATCCGGCTGGTTCAGGCGGACGGAAAGCTCCTCAAACCGGTGGCACACGGCATCCATTTGGGCAGAAAGATCGGGCATAACAGGCAGTTCTCCTTACAAACGTTCTCAGATGGAAATGGGCACAAGGGCGGTCACTCCGCCTGCTGTGCAGGTTTGACCACTTTTTTGATGTTCTTTTCAATTTTTGCACGCGGCAGCATCACCTCGCGCCCGCAGCCCGTGCAGCGGATCTTGAAATCCATGCCGACACGCAGCACTTCAAAGCTGGAAGCCCCGCAGGGGTGTTTCTTGCGGGTGAGGATGGTATCTCCCACAGCGATATCCATAGCGTTGGTCGCTCCCTTCTGCCGCCCCTCAGAATGGTCGGCGGCAACTGTGCGGCACCCGGACCACAGGCCCTGCCGCACATACAGATATAGTATAATGCAAACGCCTGCAAAATGCAAATATCTGCCGCACCGGATGCATATCGTTGAAAATGGGAGCGTGCTTTGCCCCGCGCAGCGCAGAACCCAAAAATCAACAGAGAAAGAGGAATGAAAGATGATGCAAGCATACCGTACCGAAGGCAATTACCGTTCCGCCGCCCGGCTGTCCGCTGCAGAGCTGCGGGCCGCCATGGCCAGCCACGAGATTTTGCAGGCCACCGCCCTGGCCTTTGACACCCAGCGGCAGCTGCGGTTCGACCTGGGCGGCGTCCGGGCCGTGATGCCCTTTGTGCAGTGCGCCGACGGAGCCGAAAATGGCACCGTGCGGGACATTGCCGTGCTGACGCGGGTGGGCCGCCCCACCTGCTTTGTGGTGCAGGCTCTGGACACCGACGAGGACGGGCAGCCCTTCTACCGGCTTTCCCGCGCAGAAGCGCAGCGGATGTGCAAGGCCGATTATCTCGACGCCCTTTCTCCCGGCGATATCCTGCCCTGCACCGTAACTCACATTGAGCCATTTGGTGCGTTCTGCGATGTGGGGTGCGGCATCAGTGCCCTGCTGCCCATCGACTGCATGTCGGTGAGCCGCATTTCCTCCCCCGCCGACCGGGTGAGCGTAGGACAGCAGATTTTGTGCGCGGTCAAGAACCGGGACGTCCAGGGCCGCTTTGTGCTCACCATCCGGGAACTGCTGGGCACCTGGGCCGAGAACGCCGCCCATTTTTCGGTGGGTGAAACAGTGGTGGGCATCGTGCGCAGTGTGGAGGAGTACGGTACCTTCATCGAGATCGCGCCCAACCTGGCCGGTCTTGCCGAAAGCTGCACCGACCTTGCCCCCGGGCAGGCCGTGAGCGTCTACATCAAGAACATCCTGCCGGAAAAGATGAAGATCAAACTGGTGATCGTGAACCACAGCCTGAACCAGCGCCACCGGTTCGAGCTGCGGTACTTCATCACGGAGGGACATCTGGACCGGTGGGTCTACTCCACGCCCGGCAGCAGCAAGCGCATTGAGACGGATTTTGCCGCAGCGGCTTGCAATCCGGCGTGAAACCCTTTATACTATAAGGGAACCTGTCGTTTGAGAATGTGAAAATGCAAAGGGGATGGATGAACGATGCCCGCCAACGATGCTTTTACTGCCGGTGTACGCCCCGGCGGACTGACCAGCAGCACCGAGATCCGGCTGCTGCTGTGCTATCTGGTAAAAAATGCCGGACCCATTGCCCGGCAGGAGATCGAGAACGCCCTGATGGAAGAGGCACTGGTCAACTACTTTGAGATCGGTTCCTGCCTGGATGACATCACGCGGCAGCAGCTCGTGACCGTGCAGGACAATGTGTATTCCATTACCGACAAGGGCCGCAAAGTGGCGCAGGAGCTGGCCTACGACCTGCCCCGCAGCGTGCGGGAACGAGCGGTGGCCGCTGTGCTGCGCTGCCAGACCTGGGCCCGCAAAGAGGCCAAGTACAGCGCCAGCATCACCGAAAAGCCGGACGGCCATTGCAGCGTCCGCTGCACCGTAAAGGGCCTGGATGAGGCGCTGTTCTGCCTGGATCTGGGCACCCCGGACCGGCTGTCGGCTGAACTGGTGAAAAAGCAGTTCATCCTGAAAGGCAACGAGATCTATCAGCTTCTGGTCAACAAACTGACCGAAGAAAACGCATAAGCATACAGAAGCCGCCTGCTGGAAATTTTGTCCGGCAGGCGGCCTTTTTTGTGTTCAGATCAGAATGCAGATGAGCCCGGTACAGCCTTCGTTGATGACCCGTTCCAGCGTGCCCTGCAGCTGGGTGCGGGCCTCCTGCGGAATGTGCAGCAGCTTGTTCTGCAGCCCGTCGTTCACCAACTCATGCAGGCTTTTGCCAAAGATGTTGGACTGCCACAGCTTGACCGGGTCATCCGCAAAATCTGCCAGCAGGCTGCGCACCAGATCTTCGCTCTGCTTCTCGGTGCCCACAATGGGGCTGATCTCGGTGTGGATGGTGGCCTTCATCATGTGGATGGACGGCGCACAGGCTTCCAGCCGGACGCCGTAGCGCCCGCCCTGCTGCACGATCTCCGGCTGCTCCAGCTGCAGCTCCCCGATGGAGGGCATCACGATGCCGTAGCCGGTGGCTTCCACCTGTTCCAGCGCACTGCGCACCTTTTCGTACTCCCGTTTGGCATGGGCCAGTTCCAGAATGCAGGGCATCAGGCCCGCTTCGTCGCCGATCTCCAGCCCGGTCTGTTCGCTGAGCACCTGATAGAAGATCTCCGGCTTCAGCTCCACAACCACCCGCACACTGCCCTGTGCCAGATCCATGCCGCTCACGGCAGAGCGCTGCACGGCATCGCAGTCCAGCAGCGGCCCATCTGTGCCGGACGGGACGTCCTTCATGCGGGCGATGTTCTCTGCCAGCTGCATCGCAGCGGTGTACACCTGTGCCTGCAGCCAGTGGCCGTTCTCCAGCCGGTTGACCCACCGGGGCAGGGCCAGATCCAGCTCCCGCACCGGGAATTCGTACAGCACCTGCCGCAAAATATCCCCCAGCGCGGCGGCGTCCAGATCCACGCAGCTCACCGGCAAAACGGCATGGTGGTAGTCCCGTGCCATGCCCTCGGCCAGCTGCTTTGTTTCCGGGGCGTCCGGGCGGGTGCTGTTGAGCAGGATGACGTAGGGTTTGCCCAGTGCATCCAGCTCTTCAATGACCCGCTTTTCGGTTTTGGCGTACCCCGCACGCGGGATGTCGCTGACGGTGCCGTCGGTGGTGATGACGATGCCGATGGTGGAATGTTCCGCAATGACCTTCCGGGTGCCGATCTCCGCCGCCTCCGACATGGGGATCTCGTGATCGAACCACGGGGTGGTCACCATCCGCTGGGTCTCTCCTTCCAGATGTCCCACCGCTCCCTCCACCATGTAGCCCACGCAGTCGATGAGCCGGACCTGGAAGGCGGCGCCCCCCTCCATTGTGACAGCTACCGCTTCCTCCGGGACAAATTTGGGCTCCGCCGTCATGATG
>OLSJ01000908.1_pt1 | contig 20771 bp, 19 predicted proteins | sample 1672151 | NCBI WGS metagenome assembly OLSJ01 (sample SAMEA3136653, study PRJEB25190) | human gut metagenome | biome: human gut; feature: human-associated habitat; material: faeces | place: Austria | collected 2013 | reverse complement strand
ATGAATATATGAAAGATTTCGAAAGAGGCCAAACCCCATTTACTCCTTGTGTCGGTATTTGTATGGAAATGAATAGAGCATTAAACTTAATAGAAGAAATGGGCTTAGAGAATTTATTGATGAGTATTGATAAAGTAGCAAAAGATTTTAGAAAAAGAGTAAAAGAATTACCAGTTACTATTCCTGCATTTCCGCTAAGTAGTGCAATTACACCTATAATTTTTAAAGATAAAATTGCAAAAAAAGTTTTTAATATTTTGAAAGATAAATATGATGTTTATGTTAACCCGACTGGTGGAGACAGAGAGGAATATGTTTTGCGTGTAGCACATATTGGTGATACGACAATAGAAGATAATAAGATGTTGATAGATTTGCTGAGAAAAGCAATTAAAGAGGCAAAGTCGTAATGAAAAAAGTTATAACTTATGGTACATATGATCTGTTTCATCAGGGACATTATAATCTTCTGAAAAGAGCTAAAGAGCTGGGGAATTATCTTATCGTAGGAGTGACCTCTGATTATTTCGATAAGTCCAGGGGTAAGTTTAACGTACGTGATTCTTTGATGAAACGTATTGAGAATGTGAAATCTACAGGGTTTGCGGATGAAATTATCGTAGAAGAATATTTTGGACAAAAGATTGATGATATCAAAAAATACGGAGTGGATATTTTTACCGTAGGATCTGACTGGAAGGGCTATTTTGATTATTTGAATGAATACTGCCATGTGGTTTATTTGGAACGTACAAAGGGGATTTCCAGTACACAAATAAGAAATATCAATAATCTGCGTTTGGGAATAGTTGGCAATGAGTCTATCTTAGATAGATTTTTGGATGAATTGAAGTTTGTCAGCGGTGTTGAGGTTGCAGGTGTATATGCTGCTGATGAGGAGGAATACAGTGAGTATAAATCGATAAAATATAAAGATTTAGAACGATATGAGACGTATGAGGCTCTCCTTTCTTGTGCAGATGCGGTATATATCAATGCCCCGCTGCATGAACGGCTGCTGTACATGGAAAAGGCCGTCAAAGCAGGAAAACATGTGTTGACAGAATTTCCTTTCTGCAGTGATTATCGGAAAGCGAAAAAACTGATGGAATTAGCACAAAAACAACATGTAATACTGATGGAAGGCCTTAAAACCGCTTATTGTCCCGCATTTGGGAAAATGGTTTCACTTGCACGCAGCGGACAGATTGGAAAGATTGTTAATGTAGAAGCCAATTTTACACAGATACTTGGGGAAGGACTGAATAACCAAATCAGAATTGCAGGGGGAAGCGTGGAGTCTTTAGCAGCTTATCCCCTGCTTGCTGTTTTTAAGCTGCTTGGAACAAATTATAAACGTGTAAGTTTTGTGACACAAAAAGAAAATCATATAGATATGATTACAAAATTAAATTTCATATATGAGGATGCAATGGCAGGTGCCGTAGTGTCAATTCATTCCAAAGCGGAGGGGGATTTGGTTATTTCCGGGACAAAAGGGTATATTTATGTGCCGGCACCATGGTGGAAAACGGAGTTTTTTGAAGTCAGGTATGAAGATATCAATAAAAATAGGAAATATTTTTATAAGTTTGATGGTGAAGGCCTTCGATATGAAATTGTGGAATTCCTTTATAATATCAGGGATGGTAGGAATGGATTTCTGATGACTGAAGATGATGTTTTGGCAGAGTGCAAGGTAATTGATCAATTTTTATCCAATGTGGATGTAACAGTATTAGATAGTTATTGCGGAGATATATAAATATGTCTTTTTTTTCCATCATTATTCCCATTTATAATAATAAAGAAAAAGAAATGACGGATTGTTTTGCAAGTATATCTCAACAACAATACAAGGATTTTGAAGTTATTGTTGTTGATGACGGGAGTAATGAAACATGTGCCAAAAATATTGATTACCTGTCTAAGAAGTTTTTCACGCGTTACAGGGTAATACATACTGCAAATAATGGTGTTTCAAAAGCAAGAAATCTGGGAATAAAATGTGCCACAGGGAATTATATTGCATTTGCAGATGGTGATGATATCGTTTGTCCCTGTATGCTTATGGATGCGTATCAGGTACTGCAGAAATATGATTTGGATATTCTTTATGGGATGACCCAGTGTATGAATGAAGGGGAACTTTGTATAAGAAAGCAGGACAGGTGCCTGCCGGTTTCAGTTGATTTTTTGGATAGAAAAGGACAGAATGAGTTATATTGCCATATGTTTAATGTAAGCCGGGATCGTTTTAAATGTGGAAAGAGATATGTCAGTCGTGGACCTATTGCCAGAGTGGTAAAAAAAAGCCTTGCTGAACAGAATTTATTTGATGAAAAGTTGGCTTTTGGTGAAGATGAAGAATGGAATCTGCGCCTTCTGTCAAATCCAATTCGAGCGGGTATTGTTAAAAAATTATGGTACTATTATATTCAGCGGAAAAATTCAACTTTACACAGATTTCGGAATGATTTTATAAAAAAGCATGAAGAGCGTCTGTCTGCTATGTGGAAGTATGTTAGGGACGATAAAACGGAACAGAGTTACATGAGTGAGACCTTACACATGTTAAAAGATGTGTTGTATCATTATTATTTTTCCGATTCTTATGGGAAAAGTAAGAAAGAAGCCTCCAATGAATTTTATTCATTAATAACAAAATTTCCATGGAATGCCGGACATAGCATTAAAAATGCAATTCATTTAAATTTAAAGGGAAAAGTTTTATATATTCTGCTTAGAAGTAAATTATTGTTTGTAGTATGCCATTTTATAAGTAGTATGCGGTTGTACCGTAGTAAATAGGAATAGAGAGGGCGATAAATGAGTGAGAAAACTCGTGATTTTTTATTGTATTTTATTGTGATAGGACTTATTTTCAATAAAGTTCCTACCGTTATACGTAATGATGCTTTAGGAGGAACGATAGGGGATAAATTGGTGTTCTATCCTTTATTTATCGGTAGTATATATATAATATATTTGCTTTGGAGAAAGAAAAATTTTGAAGATTTTTATAATGACTGTAAGATTTTTTATCAGTATATAGTAGTTTATGTCGGCTTTTTGGTGGTATCTTTGGCGTGGGGACTTATTGATTATCCTTATTGTGATTTAATTCTTAATAGCTCGATTTCTCAATCTAAGTGGTTATCTCAGGCTGATTTCCTGTTGGCAAATAATGGAATCTTTGTGGATAAAACAGTTTTGTTAAAAATATATATGCTGATTAAACCAATAAAAGTACTGTTTCTTGGTGTCTTTTACACATTTATATCCGCTACTGTGATTTTCTATTTATATCAAAGAGATAGTAAAAAAGTCTTTTCCATTTTGTTACAGGGAACTCTTTGTGCGGTATGCATTATCTTATTATATTCGGTGATAGAGTTATTTTATTTAGGACATGTCAGCGTTGCAGGGGATATATTGAGGACCGTTAACCCATGCATTCATTCCATAGAAAATGATGGAACATGGTGGCCGCCTCTGCTATGGGAAGGGCAATTACGTTCTGTATTTGCAGAGCCTTCCTATTTCGGGATTTATGCAGCATTTGCGATGCCGCTTCTTTGGTACAAGTTAATAGAAACGCAAATGAGTTTATGGAAATTTTTTTGGGGAGGGACTCTTATCGCATTTACTTTTTGCCTTTTTCTGACGAAGGCAAGAACGGCTGTTGCTTTGTTTGGTGGAGAAGTGTGCCTATTGTTTTTAGCGCTGGTTTATTTTAGGAATAAAGCGTTTTTGAAAAAGTTTATTATAATAATAGCTTGCTCGTTAATCGCATTTGTTTTTGCCAATTTGTTTATCATAAATATCATGGCATTGAAAACAGAATCTGTTGCAGAAGCTACTGTGGATAAAGGAGCTGAGATATATATTAGTGATAATTTAAAATCTATTAAAGGTAAAGACAATCGCAGTAATCGTTCGCGTTATTCGGTTATGGAGGCTGATTTACAGGTGGGATTGGAACATCCGTTATTGGGGGTCGGGACAGGACTTAGAGATGCTTATGTGGGAGAGAAGCTTGTTGCGATGGATAATAAAAGTGATGAAATGAAACGCTGGATACAAGCACAAAAGGAAAGGGGCGTGATGAGGGCCGGGATACCGGTATTGGGAGAGTATACTTCAAAATTTGCGGAAACAGGGATGGTAGGATTACTCATCTATTTATTTCCTGCAGGGTATTTAATTTTCCTGATTTTAAAAGAGATAAGAAAGACAAGCGACATAAAAATCAAAGAGCAGGCAATGTTTCTTTTATTTTCCTTTTTAGGAACAATGGCTGCCGGTATTGGGGATAATATTAATATTACATATTGTTATTGGGTGTTATTAGGCGTGGGATATGCAATATATTGGCCCGCAAGAGTAGAAAATGAATGAGCGGAAAATCGGTATTGTTATCAGCTATGTAAATATTTTTTTACATGCACTGGTAGGGTTTCTTTATGTACCTTTATTGCTTTTCTATATCGGAAGCAGCGGGTATGGCCTATATCAGCTGATAGGTTCCTTTATTGCTTATTTCAGCATTATGGATTTTGGCCTGACAGCAGCAGTTGTAAGATTTTATGCAAAGTATAAGGCGTTAAATGATATTGCCGGTATGGAAAATATCCTGGCTATTTCTCTTCGGGGATATGGCTTTATTGCTGTATTTGTTTTATGTATCGGGAGTGTTTGTTATTTTTTCCTGAATCAGATATTTGCAGGAAGTATGACGGCAAAGGAAGTGGGAGAGGCGGAGAGTCTGTTTCTTTTACTTCTTTTTAATATTGCCCTTACACTTTCTACTATGGTTTTCCGTGCGGTAATTAATGCCCATGAAAAATTTTTGTTTTTAAAGGGCGCGGAAACAGTTGAATTAGTATTACAGCCGCTTTTGGTTATATTGGTATTACGGCAGTATCCAAGTGCGTTTTCTGTAGCAATGGTTCAGACACTAATGAATATAGCACTGATTTTTGTGCGGGGATATTACTGTTTTGAAAAACTGGGTATTCGTATTCGGTTTCATTATTGGGACAGTAAATTGATTCATGAGTTTAAAAAGCTTGCGTTGAGTGTGTTTGCCATTTCATTAATTGATCAGGTGTTTTTTAAAACTAATCAGGTTATATTGGGGATTGTCAGCGGTACATTTGCGGTAGCTGTTTATTCCATTTCATCGCTCATTTATATGAATTATATGGCATTGTCGAATGCGATTTCCGGTGTATACCTTCCGCATATTACAGAAATGGTTGCTCGAAAGGAACCGGTACAGAAGCTGTCAGGGTTATTTATACAAATTGGACGCTGGCAATATTTTTTGTTGGGGCTGGTAGCTACCGGTTTTATCATTTTCGGGAAACAATTTATTCAAATCTGGGCAGGAGACGGGTTTGAAGATGCATATTGGATTACACTGCTTATTATTATTCCGTTCACGATTGACCTGATTCAGAATATAGGACTTTCTATTTTGCAGGCACAGAACCATTATGATTTTCGTGCTAAGGTTTATTTTGGCATTGGCATATTAAATCTGATTCTTGCGATACCTTTGGGAATGAAATATGGCGGTATAGGTTGTGCCTTTGCAACCGGATTTTCTATGTTTATCGGAAATGGGCTGATTATGAACTGGTACTATTCTTCCATTACCGGTTTACAAATTAAAGAATTTTGGAAGCAGATCATAAAAATTTCATTTAGGATCATGTTTTGCTGTATCATTGGATATTTTATAAATATAATGACGATGAGCGGCAGTAACATGGTTTTCGTGATTAAAATGATTGGTTATACTATACTGTACAGCGGAGTTATATATTTCACGAGTATGAATAGAGAAGAGAAAAATAAGATTTGTCAGCTGCTGAGAAGGGGGATGTGACGAAAATATCGTTTCCACTGCTATATGAAAAAGAATTTCTTCCAAGGAACTATTCAGAAAGAATACGTTAATGCAGAACAAAGCTCATTATATTATTTAAGGGATTATTTACAAATACTGGATCATGCATGATTTATTGTATTTTGTTATGGAGGGAATAGATGGAAACCTATCAAAATGTAAATGGGAATTCCGGTATAGCAGGATATAAGATTGGCGATACCTGTATCGAGGTGGAATTTGCAGATACGGAGAGTGTGTATCGCTATTCTTACGAAAGTGCCGGACGGGAGAATGTGGAGGAAATGAAGCGTCTGGCGGCGCAGGGGCATGGACTCAATTCGTTTATTAACCGGCGGGTAAAATATTTATATGAAAAGTGAGAGAGTCTTGTTTTAAAGGGCTCTCTTTTTTGTATTGCAGTATAATGATTTTAAAAGATACGGACAGAAAGGAAGTGTATATCGTGAAAACAGCACGCAGGGAAATAGAAGGCAGGCCTGTGCTGGCGGTCTGCTATGATTTCGATCGGACGCTTTCCCCTGAAAATATGCAGGACGGATATATCCGTGCGGTGGATTATGACGTGGACAGCTTTTGGGAGGAATCGAACCGGCTGGCGGAAGACCACTGCATGGATCAGAACCTGGCGTACATGTATAAAATGCTTCAAAGCGCCAGAGGAAAGGAAATACTGAACAAGGAAAGGCTGAAACAGTACGGCGGCAAAGTCAGGCTGTACGACGGCATCAGAGGATGGTTCCGCCGGATCAATGCCTACGGGGAAAGGCGGGGCATTCTCGTGGAGCATTACATCATTTCCTCCGGCCTGCGGGAGATCATAGAAGGGACGGCGATTGCGAAAGATTTCACCCATATTTACGCCAGTTCCTTTTATTACAATGAGCATGGAGAACCCTGCTGGCCGGCGCAGGTGATCAATTACACGAATAAGACGCAGTTCCTTTTCCGCATAGAGAAAGGAATACTGGATATCAATGACAATGCGGTGAATGATCACTTCGCGGAAGGCGAGCTGCGCATCCCGTTCAGAAATATCGTATACATCGGCGACAGCGCCACGGATATCCCTTGTATGCGCCTTGTCAATTCACTGGGCGGCCATTCCGTCGGGGTTTATGATTCGGAAAATACGGCCAGCAAAGATACGGTGCGCCGGATGATCCGGGACGAACGTATCCGCTACTATGTGCCGGCGGATTACACAAAAGGATGCGAAATGGACACGCTCATGCACCGGATTATAGACAAAACGGCGGCCTATGAGGTGCTGGAGGAAAAACATTTGAGGGACAGGAAAGAAGCGATGGCAAAGTATTGAGTGGAGGGAAATATATGATAGATATAGAATTTAATATATTTGATGGTTTTTATATGGGGATAACTTTTTTACTTAGCCTTAGCTCAATTTTTATAACAACATTAGCTTTAGTCTCAATGTTTCCCGCTATTGAGCTCGAAAGACGTAAAGGTGTTCTTACGAAGAAACTTAATGATTTATGTGACTGCGTGTTTTATACTCCTACCGATATTGATGAATATAAACGAAATAGAGAGAAAATCTTGTTAATATTGTCTGCTTATCAATATAATTTTGAACTGTATCAGCAACTACAAAATAAATATCAATATATTCTAGAGTATAGTAAAAAAATAGTGCAAGGATTTAAAATATTAATTTTAACGGGAGCTTTAGTTTTTATTGTTTTAGTGATTGTCACCTTGATTTACAATACTATTCAATCAGCGCCTGCTATAATAAAATACTATAGTCCATTTCTTCTTCTGATTATTGTACTATGTGTGTGTTGTAAATTATGTGGAAAGTTGAGGTGTTTTATTTTACTGCCGGCTAATTTAATAGGAAGAATCCTTGAAAGTAACGAGACGGTCGGTAAGATAGTCGAGTTTCCTGATAGTAAAAGTTTATTTTATCCCAATAAATTTATTCCTGATAAATTTATTGATGCGGCAGTGACTTCATGGAAGATTTCCAAAATGTTATCTGCCCGTACTTTTCGAAATTGTGCATACTTTGAAAAGTATGAAAAGAAAGATAGTAGTAAATTTGATCATTTATCAGATGAAATCGAAGATAATGAGTATAATTCATTTTTATGTTATAGGTTGCCTAATTTGTCTGAGTTGGAAGAAGAATTAGAAATTACTGTTAAGTATACGGATACCAATAATAAAGCACAACGCGATAAGTTTCATATAAGGAAAAATGAGATAGAGGATTCAATAGAAGAAAATGGTTGTAAACTTATGTTATGGACTAGGGCTTTAGTGGAAAATATAGAATCCATAACAGTGAATTTCACGGAAACAAAAATAATTTTCCATTATCGTTGCTTATTGAAAAATTCTAAAAATGAATTAACTACTTCATCGTTTGGATGGTTTGTTGGTACACATTACTATTCATCAAAGAGACAGTTCTTAAAACCTATTAATTAAAAACAAGGAGAAAATCATGAAAAAGAATTTTAAACCGAATACCTGGCTGTACCCGCAGCCGGTACTTGTGATTGCTTCTTATGGCGCGGACGGAACGGCGGACGGGATGGTGGCTGCCTGGGGCGGGATTTATGATACGAACCGGGTAGGATTCATGCTGGACCATACCCATAAGACAGTGGCGAATCTATTGGAAAAGAAAGCTTTTACCGTAAGCATGGCGACCGTTTCCACGATGGCGGAAGCGGATTATCTGGGGATCATGTCGGGAAATCGTGTACCCGATAAGGTGGTGCGTGCCGGACTTCATGCAGTGAAGAGCGAGTTTGTGGACGCGCCGGTGTTTTTGGAGTTTCCTTTGACCTTGGAGTGTAAAGTGTCCAAGATGACGAAGGTGGGCGAGGATTACCATTTCGTCGGGGATATCGTGAATATTCTGGCCGATGAGGACATTCTGACCGATGGAAAGATTGACGTAAAGAAATTACAGGCGATTACCTTTGATCCGGCCGGCGGGAAGTATATTGCTCTCGGTGACGCGGTAGGAAACGCGTACCGGGAAGGGAGAAAGTATATGGAGTGACAGAAATCGGCTGTTTGGGGTCAAAGCTGTAAGCCGGCAGCTAAAAGTGCTGACTGAATGACGGCGGATGGCAAGACGTTATAATAGGGGGGAATGTTAAACGTCATCCTGAACGAACGTGAAGGATCTGTTGCCGTGGTGAGGAAAACGTTGAGATGTCATGAGGGTAATAGATTCTTCACTCCGTGTCATGTTGCTGTTTCCCGTTTTTCCCACAAGGCATTCTTGTGTCCATTCAGAATGACTGCGGATGGTATAAGGCGTTATAGTGAGGGAAACGTTAAACGTCATCCTGAACGAACGTGAAGGATCTGTACCCGTGGTGAGGGAATCGGTAAGAAGATAAAAGCTATCAGCTGTGAGCTGAAAGCTGTTAGCTGTGAGCTGTCAGCTGTCAGCTAAAAGTGCTGAATGATCGAGAACGGTAAGGTGTCATCCGAGTCATAGATTCTTCACTCCGTGTCACTGTCTCGTTTACCAAGTTTCCCACAAAGCATTATTACCTCCGTTCTGAATGACGATTTCGGGAAAAGGAGTCATAATGAGGGGAATGTTAAGCGTCATCCTAAGCGGAAGCGAAAGATCTATAGAATAGGCGGTATTGAATTGGTAAGAAGCCGGAAGGTGAAAAAGAAGTCAGGAAGGAGGCGGGTTATGACAAAAGAAGTAAAAACCGGCATGATGGCGTTTATTATTTTGGTTGTTGCTATGGCGGTGTTTCTTTTCGTCCGTCCGAAAGATTGGTTTGACGGGAATTATTTCCGCATGACAGCATCCTTTTCCAGTGTACAGGGGATCAAAAAAGGAAATGAAGTGCGTTATGCCGGTGTCCGTGTGGGGGAAGTGTCCAAAATTTCCACGGAAGGAAATGAAGGGATTCTTGAGATGCGTATAAAGAAAGATGCGCAGATTCCTCTGGATGCGGAGTTTACCGTTTCGCAGAGCGGAGTGATCGGTGATTATTACGTGGATATCCGCGGCGGTCATTTTGACGGCAGTTATTTCGGGGAGGGGATGCGTGCCGGAGAAAAGGGATCGGACCGTCTGGATCAGATGATGGAAAGGGCGAAGAAGCTAAAGGATTCCGCAGCGCAGATGAAAGAGCATATAGGGAAGATGGAGGGAAAGTAGGCAGCTGAAAAGCCGCTTGGCATGCTTGGGAAAGTATGGCCGGCGGCTTTTTCTTTTACTTATGGGATTCCTGTTCCATTTCCCAGCTCCATGAGCGGGTGGGAGTCATTTTTCCGTCAGCACCGAAGGTGTACCTGGTGGTGCCGGGGAGTTTCGGCGTGAGGGGGCTGGTGAAGCCGCGGCCGATGACGTCGGTGGTGTTCATGATGAAGAGGAAGGCGTGGGGGTCTATGTCCTCGATGAAATGGCGCAGCTTGGTGACTTGCGTCAGATCCACGATAGCGAAAACGATTTTTTTGTCTTTTCCGCTGAACCCGCCCTGTCCGTAGAGGAGGGTAGCGCCGTGATGAATATTTCTCAGAATGGTGTCCGCCACCTCAAGCGGTTTGTCGGAAACGATGAAAGCCGCTTTCCTTTGGGCGAAGCCGATGACGATACGGCTGGAAACGGTGGCGTTGATGTACATGGCGATGAGGGTGCAGATGGCAGGTTCCAGTGTAAAGATCCACGCGCTGGACATGATGATGATGAAGTTCAGGCCGAAGACAACGTAGCCGATTTCCAGATTGTAAAATTTTTTGATAACCGCGCCAATGACGTCGAGGCCTCCGCTGTTTGAATTGTAGCGGTAGAGAAGTCCCAGGGCGGCGCCGAGGACAACGCCCCCCGATATGGCAGCGACAAGAGGATTGCTGATGACACACCAGTCCGCCATGAAAGCGGTGAGGTCGATAAAGAGCGACAGGCTCACTGTGCTTAAAATGGTGACGACCGTATAAAATTTTCCCATGAATTTCAGGGACAGGATGAGGACAGGTATATTCAGTACCAGATTGGACAGGCCGATGGGAATGTCCATGAGGTAGTAGAGAATCATGGCGATGCCTGTGACGCCGCCTGCGAGAAAGTGATGGGGAACAAGGAATATATTGAGTCCGGCGGCATAGATGAAAGTGCCGATGAGGGTGATGACAAGTATGAAGAGAACGCGCTGTATGCAGACAGGATCGTTCCAATGTTTACGGATATTGGCGCCCACGATGATCTCCTTTGGGATGTGCCCATGGAATAAGGGAGTTCTCCCTGTTTAAATGTGAACACATTATATCACTATTTTCTCTTTAATGACACCAAAAGGAATTGTGGAAAATATATTTTTGATGGTATAGAATAAGAATAAAATTAATTTCTTATTATAATGCAGGGGCAGATGAATCATATTTATTTTGAAATGCCGGCAGGACGCACGGATTGAAAAATGATTTCCATATATTTTTCGATATGATATAATCTAATTGAAATTACAACGTATACTATGTAATTTGTCGTGAGGGCAAAGAGCGGTTCCAAGGAGAGCAGACGAATGGACAGTTTTGAGGAAATACTTCAAAAGAAGCATTTAAAACGTACGAAAGCGCGTGTCATGATCTTGAAGGTGCTCCAGAAGAGCCTGCCGATGACCGCGGGGGATGTATATGAAGCGGTGCGGAAGAGAGATACTAAGCTCAGTCTTTCTACGGTGTACCGTAATTGTGAAGCGCTGGCAAAAAAGGGACTGCTTCTCCGTTCGACGATGCTTGCTGACGGATTGACGAGGTATGAATATACGCAGGGTGACCATGTGCACCACGCGGTGTGCCTGTCGTGCAATAAGATTTTCCCTGTCGAGGTTCGTCTGGAACCGGAGTATAAAGACCGTCTGGCAGAAGAAAACGGATTTGAAGTGACGGAGCATCGTGTGGAAATTTACGGTTTTTGCAAAGAATGCAAGGCGCGGGGCAGGGATAAGGAATTTAAAGAACGGATGATTTAAGGAAAGGCGGAGAGTATATGATGCGTTCTTTGTCCCGCGCGTAACTGAAGGCGGGATTTAAAAAGTAAAAGGACATGAGGCGGCATAGATGCCGTCTTTTGTGTTGCCCGTATTGCATAAGGAAGAGATCGAAAGGTATTTCTATGTGTATTTATCATGCAATGATGATGAATAAGATTTTTTCTATATCTACGGTGCGGGGAATCTGTGGATAAATGAGGTGCTTACATGATAAAATATAAACAGATATATATATAATTAATTATTTATGAAGAAGGAGGAGAGAGTATGGGTCTTATTAAAGCAGGAATGGGCGCGGTCGGAGGCGTACTGGCCGATCAGTGGAAGGAATTCTTCTATTGTGACAGCATGCCGCCTGATGTTCTCATGATGAAAGGACAGAAACGGACCGGCGGCCGCAGCTCGAACACGGGCGGAGAAGACAACATTATTTCCAACGGATCCGTCATTGCCGTCAACAACGGACAGTGCATGATGATTGTGGAACAGGGCAAGGTCGTCGATCTCTGCGCCGAACCGGGAGAGTATACCTACGATCAGTCATCGGAACCGTCCCTCTTCACGGGCGGTCTGAATAAGGAAAGCGTCATCGCCGTATTCAAACAGATGGGGAGACGTTTTACCTTTGGCGGTGATACAGGGAAAGACCAGCGCGTTTATTTCTTCAACACAAAGGAAATCGTCGGGAACAAGTACGGTACGCCCAGCGAGATTCCGTTTAAGGTGGTTGATGCGGATACCGGATTGAAATTGTCCGTCCGTATCCGCTGTTTCGGTGAATACAGTTACAAAATCGTGGATCCGATCCTCTTTTACACCAATGTGGCAGGCAACGCGTCGGACGCTTATGAGCGTTCCCAGATTGACGGCCAGCTGAAATCGGAACTGCTTACGGCTCTCCAGCCGGCATTTGCCAAGATTTCTGCCCAGCGCATCGACTATACCGATCTGGCGGGACACACGTTTGAAATTGCCGAGGCTCTGAATGAAGTGCTTTCCAAGAAATGGACGGAGCTCCGCGGCCTTGCTATCGTTTCTTTCGGTGTGAACAGTGTCAAGGCCAATGAGGAAGACGAAGCGAAGATCCAGAAGATCCAAATGGGCATGGCCATGTCAAATCCTGCTATGGGGGCGGGCGTTCTCGTAGACGCACAGTCTGACGCTATGCGTACGGCGGCGGGCAATGAAGGCGGCATGGGCGCGGCATTTGGATTTATGGGGATGAATATGGCAGGCGCGGCAGGCGGTATGAACGCGTCCAACCTGTACGGTATGGCAGGCCAGCAGCAACAGCAGGTGCCCCAGCAGGCACCCGCGCCGGCACCTGCTCCCGCTCCCCAGCCGGCAGGCTGGAAATGTGCGGAGTGCGGTACGGAAGGAAATACAGGCAAGTTCTGCGCCAACTGCGGAAAACCCGCTCCCGCTCCTGCGGCTGAATGGACCTGTGCGGAATGCGGTACAAAGAATACGGGTAAATTCTGTGCCAACTGCGGCAAGCCCGCTCCTGCGGCTGATTGGATCTGCAGCGAATGCGGTACGCAGAATACAGGCAAGTTCTGTGCCAACTGCGGACATCCCCGTCCGTAATGGAACAGTTGAGAAAAGGGCGGCGGGAATAGATTTACTGCTGCCCTGTCCCTATTTCACACTGCCGTTTTGTTTCTTTTATGGAAAAGGCGGCGATTATGGAAAAGGAGGTACTTATGGCTGATACTTCAGTAAGCTTTAAATGCCCCAATTGCAGCGCTCCTCTTGCATATGCTCCCGGCGCGGATCATGTGACCTGCGAATACTGCGGCACGGAACTGTCCATCGCTGATCTGGAAGCGTTCTACGCGGCGAAGGAAGAAAACGCGGCAAAAGCGGAAGAAGCGCGGCAGAAAAAGTGGGATACTGACGGTGCGGGAAAGGAATGGAGCGAAGACGAGGCGAAGATTCTCCGCGCCTTTACCTGTTCTTCCTGCGGAGCGGAAATCGTCTGCGATGAAAATACGATGGCCACGGAATGCTGCTACTGCGGAAACCCGACGATGATTGCCCAGCGTTATGACGGCGCTCTGCGTCCCGACTATGTGATTCCGTTCCAGAAGACGAAAAAGGATGCCCAGGAAGCCTTTAAAAATTTCTACAAGGGGAAATTGCTCCTGCCGTCCAATTTCGTCGGCCAGAACCGGGTGGATGCGATTCAGGGCATGTATGTTCCTTTCTGGCTCTTTGACTCCAAAGTCACCGCTGTCGCCAGCTACAAAGCGAAAAACGTAAATACTTTCGTTGTCGGAAAGAATCAGATCACGGAAGAAAGGGTTTACCGGTGCGACCGTGAGGGAGAAATGAAATTTAACCGGGTACCTATGGACGGCAGTAAGAAAATGGACGATACATGGATGGAAAGTATCGGGCCTTTCGATTATTCCACCATGGTTCCTTTTACCACGGCATACCTGGCAGGGTACCTGGCCGATAAGTATGATGTGCCGGCGGAAGAAATGGCGCCCCGCGCCGATGAGCTGGTAACAAATACCGCGCTTGCGCAGATGGATGGCACTGTCACCGGTTATACAAGCTGTAATCGGGAAGACGGTTTCGTGTCCAAAGATGAAAACACCGTTTCCTATGCCCTTGCGCCGGTATGGATTCTTTCCACCACTTATAACGGCACGCCGTACACTTTCATTATGAACGCCCAGAGCGGCAAGTTCGTGGGAAGCCTGCCGGTGGATAAAAATAAAGCATCCATGTACACGGCGGCGGCATTTGTCGTCTTCGTTCCCATCCTTTACTTCCTCATTAAAATGATGTTCGGTTCTTTATAAGGAGGCGGGACTATGAAAAAAATATTTCAAATCTTAGCGATGTTCCTTGCCGTCCTCTTTATGCCCGTGATGTCTGACGCGGCGGAGATGCCGTCTTTCTATGACGGGGCGGATATCGTGAAAGGCGAGGCGGCTGCAGAGGTAAAGAACGCATTGGAAGCAGTAGAGAAGAAACATAATGTCCGTATCGCTGTTGTCACCCAGCCCTCCGTGGAGGGAATGAAAATAGGCGATTATGCCGATAAACTTCTCGGCACGGTGATCAAAGGCGGAGAAAAAGGAAATATGGTTCTCATTCTTGATATGCAGGAACGCGACTGGTACATTGCCACCGATCCCAAAATGAAGGCGATGATTACCAATGATATAGGCATCAAACTTATGAAAGACGCCTTTGTAAGCAAGCTTTCCGCAGGGAATTACGCGGAAGCGTTCAAAGCTTATGCGGAGAAGGCGGACTTCCTTATTTCCTACTATGAGAAAGAAGGGAAAGCGTATGATCCTGACGATCAATTCAGTTTTCTCGGATTGGGAATTGCCGCTGTCCTTTCCCTGCTCGGCGCCTTCGGCGTAAGGAACTACCTTATAGGAACGATGAGCAATGTGGCGCCCGGCGTGAACGCTTCCCACTATCTTGACAAAGACAGTTTCGCCGTGACCGGAGAGAATGACTACTACCTCTATACCAACCGTATCGTCACGCCCCTTCCTGAAAAGAAAGATGACGGTGTCGTCGGAGCAGGCGGCTCCATGGGCGGCGGAAGCGGAGGCAACGGCGGAGGAGGCGGAAAGTTCTGACGCTGCTTGAAAAGAAATAAATTTGTTATTCATGAAAAGTTACCTCACCTGCCGGCGGGGTAACTTTTTTATCCATGAAGAAGAAAATCGAATCGCAGGGAACCGTTTCCATGGACAGCCTTTGCTTTGACAATCGTTCGTTACAGAAACCACGTTTCATTCCTGTGTTATAATGGGGAAAATCAATCCGTTTATTGGATGATGGAGAAACATATGAATCTTCTTCTGCTTATTTTTACTTTTATAACCAACTGGATCGTGAGCGCTTCTTTTTGGGTGCTCTATTTTTTATTTACTGTCCCTTTTTTCCATGAAGAGCTGTCAGGAAATTATGAACTTCTGACGGAGCGCATCCTGCAGCTTTCTCTGGCGTGTGTTCTTGTGCCTGCCGTTTTATCGGGAACAGGCGTCATGCAGTATTTCTTTGTCCGTGAAAACGGCGGGCGGAGGGCTGTGGGAGAAACGAAAATGTATTTGGAACGTCTGATGCGCGATATCTGCCGTCGGGGCAGACTGGAATTATCCGATTTCCGTCTTTATACGGCGAAAGCAGATGATTACAATGCATGGGCAATCGGCGGAAACCATATCACCGTCACGGAACGTCTGCTGAACGAATTTTCCGAAGAAGAGGTAAAAGGGATCCTTGCCCATGAGGTGGGACATCTGCAGAATGGGCACAGCCGCTTCGGTCTTCTGCGCTATGGCATGGAATGGTTCAGCGGTATCATTGTCTATGTTTACAGTGTGGTGACACTGCTCCTGGCATTTTTACGCTGGATTCCGGTCTTGGGGATTTTTATAGGCATTGTCAATTTTTTTATCCTCATACAATATTATTTCCTGAAAATATTTCTGCAGATTCCTCTTTGGTTTTTCACACAGTTCGGCAGCAGGAGAAATGAATATGCCGCCGACGAATATGCCTGCGGTCTCGGACTGGGGATGGAACTTGCCGTCGGACTGGTCCACCTGGAACATATTTTCCGCAGCGGCAGGCGGGACTGGTTTTCCCGTCTTTTTGACGACCATCCCGACATTCCCAGCCGGCTGGAACGGATAAGGAAAATCCTGACGGAAAGAGAACGCGGCTCTTTGGCGGGATAAGGAAACGGGGGAGTAAAATACAAAGCGGGCAGGGAATTTCCTCTTTGCGCTTTTGGCAGGATCATCCTTGCATCGGATTGAAATATATGGTATACTATGTATAGCAGAGGTGACTGTTAGTCATGTTGCTTCTGCGCCTCTTTTCAGCAAATGTTCCCCGACATTTGCAAAAAAATATACAAGGAAGTCGTCCCGGATCCCCATAACCCCCGGGACGTTTTCCTTGCATGAGAAAACGGATATTTCCTGACAGACTTTGGTCTGGAGAAATATCCGTTTTATTTTACCATCCGTTTTTTCTCCAGAAAGAGGGGAGGAAAAGGATGAGAAGCGTAAAAGATTCAAGCCGGCCCATAAGCATGGACAGGGCGACGACCATTTTTGTCATGGCAGGCATGGCCGACCAGTTGCAGGTGGCGCCGAATTGTCCCAGTGCCGGCCCCGAGTTGCTCATGGTGGCAATGGAAAGGCCCAGGGCGGAAGGAATATCCGCGCCGCTTGCGGCGATAAGGGCGGTCCATAAAAAAATGGACATCGTATAGATGAAGAAGAAACAGAAAACCTCGAGGAGCATGGATTCGGAGAAGTTTTCTCCTCCTGCACGGGTCTGTATGACGGCCCGGGGGTGGAGTTTCTGGCGGAGAACGGCGGTCATGGATTTGAAAAGCAATATGATGCGCGTTACTTTCAGGCCGCCCGAAGTCGATCCGCCGCAGCCGCCGATGAACATGAGTATGAGCAGTATGACCTGGGAAAAATGGGGCCACGCTTCAAAGTCGTAAGAAATAAATCCCGTGGTGGACGAAAGAGACGCCGAGGTAAAAAGCGCTTCCAGCAGTGCGGAAGGGGCGTACAGTCCGCTTTCCAGCATTAAATTTAAAGAGATAAGGATAGTGGCGGCGGCTACGATGGAAAGATAGACTTTAAATTCCGTATTTTCCCAAAGAACACGGATGCCCCGTTTCCAGGCAGCCACATAGACGCCGAAATTGGCGCTGGAAATAACCATAAAAAATATGACGGCCAGTTTCAGAGGCGTACTGTCGTAAAAAGCGATGCTTTCATTCTTTGTGGAGAAACCTCCGGTGGCGATGGTGGAAAAGGCGTGATTTACCGCGTCGAAAAAGTTCATGCCGAGGAGTGTGTAAATCAATGCGGCAGAAACGGTAAAAAGCAGGTACACCGCAAAAAGAGCTTTTGCCATTTCTTTGATCCGGGGAACGGCACGGGAGGAATAGGGCCCCGTGCTTTCCGCATCAATCATGCGGGCGCTTCCTTTTCCGGCCTGCGGGAAGAGAGCCACAAAGATGACGATGATTCCCAGGCCGCCGAGCCAGTGGGTCAGGGAGCGGAAGAAAAGAATGCTTTTCGGCAGAACGGTTAAATCGGAAAAAACGGTGGCGCCGGTGCCTGTCAGACCTGAAATGCTTTCTACCAGAGCGTCCAGCGGAGAAAGGAGGCCTGACAGGAAATAGGGGAAAAGGTAAAGAATGGAAATACATATCCATGACAGCGCGGTCACCGCAAGACCGTCGCGGGGATTCAGATTGATGACTTTTTTCTTGCCCTTATACCGCAGGAATGCGGCCAGTAAAAAGCAAAGCGCCATGGAGTAAATAAAAGGAAGAACCGGTTCTTCCCAAAACAGGGCGGTCATCAGGGGAAGCAGGAGGACGAGACCGCATCCCGCAGTCAGTTTGGCGATGAGTGCTGAAACGACGGTAGTATTCATAACGGCTTCCTGCCTTTAAAATAAGGAAGGACTTTTGCCGAGCAGGGGGTACGGATCAGGATGATGACCCGGTCTCCTGCGGCAAGGACAGAGCGGCCGTCAGGGATATGTGTCGTTTCATTCCGGACATAAGCGCCTACAAGACATTCCGCCGGCAGCCCCGCTTTCATGAGAGGAATGCCTTCGGCAGGAGCGCCGCTTTCCAGAATAACTTCTACCGCTTCCACCTGCGCCGATTCAAGAAGAGAGACGGAGACGACACTGCGGCTCCGCACATAACTCAAAACCTCGCCTGCCGCCAGAAGCCGGACCGACAAGGCGATATCCACGCCTACCTGTGTCATGAGATCCGCGTATTCCCCGCGGACGACGCGGACGATTGTCTTTTTCGCGCCCAGGTGCCTGGCAAGGAGGGCGACAAGGAGATTCAGCCGTTCATCTTTCGTCGTGCAGATCACCACATCCGCTTCAGAAACGCCTTCCTGCATGAGAAGATCTATATCCGCCCCGTCGCCGCAAAGGACGATGGACTTTTTTAATTTGGAAGAAATATGCCGGCACTGCTCCGGATCGAGATCAATGACTTTTACGGATATACCGTCGGCTTCCAGCATGGGGGCAAGCGCCGTTCCTGTCCGTCCTGCGCCGATGATGATGGCCTTTTTGATATGCCTGGTACTGCTTTCCGCCATACCCCGGCTGAATTTTTCTATATTTTCCGGCGCGCCGATGAAGTAAGCGTTGTCGTAAGGGAGCAGGCAGTCATTGCCGTGGGGGATAATCATCTGATGATCACGGAAAATCATGGCGGCAAGGATTTCATCAGGCAGTTCCAAATCTTTGAACGGTATATGGATATAAGGAGATTGGCGCTGTATCCGTGTCTCATACAAACGGACGCGGCCATTGGCGAAATCTCCCACGTTAAGGGCGGCGGGCGTCATGAGGATGCGCCGTATTTCTTTTGCCGTGACCAGCTCAGGACTCAGAACCAGGTCAATGTCAAAATTTTCCTGGAGATATTCGGTGGATTCCTGAAGGAATTTCGGGTCGCGGATGCGGGCAATCGTGTGGGGGATTCCGTTTTTCTTCGCCAGCATGGAAGCAAGAATATTCACCTCATCCATTTCGGTCACCGCCACGAAAACAGATGCATCCCGTATATCGGGATCCCGTGTGAAATCCGGACTTGTCCCGTTGGCGGTGATCGTGAGCACGTCCAGCGAGTCGCGGACTTTGGATAACTTTTCTTCATCAGAATCGGCGACAACCACATCATGCTGCTCATTGGAGAGAAGCTCGGCAATCGTATAGCCCAGATGCCCCGCGCCTAAAATTACGATACGCATGAAAACTCCTTAATCATAAAATGACAGGTAAAATATCTTCGGTAATTCATCTTTTCTTATTTTATCACAGAGAAAACCGCAATGAAAAAATCCCGCCATATGGGGGAGCGGGATTTTTTCGGATTGAGGAGATCCGTATGAATCTGCCGGGGATGGAGGGGGTCCTGTATACCGTTACCGATTCATCAGACTTTCATTAAATCAGAACAGTGGGTTTACAGTATATTAAAAAATATCTATTGAAAGGCACACAGGAGAAAATCCCCGACACGATGGTGGAAACAGTACTCTGCTTCCACCCCCATTGTACCACAAAAAGAAGAGGAGTCAAACCGGAAGAAGAACCATGCAGCAAGCCGGTTTCCCCTGCTGAAATCGGTACGTATGGTAAGAAGATAAAAGCTATCAGCTGTGAGCTGTTAGCCATTAGCTGTGAGTTAAAAGCCGAAGCATATGATTTCCATTAGGTGTCATACAAAATATCAGCAAAGGATCTGCTGCCGTGATGAGGAAAGCCGAAAGGCGTCATCCTGAACGAATGTGAAGGATCTATTACCGTAATGAGGAAAAGCGGTAAGGCGTCATCAGAGACATAGATTCTTCACTCTGTATCACTGCCCCGTTTTCTGTCTTTCTCATACGGCATGCTTGTCTCTGTTCAGAATGACGATTGGAGGAAAGGACGTCACTAGTAATGGGGAACGGGAAGCGTCATAATGATGGAGAACGAAAGGCGTCATCCTGAACGAATGTGAAGGATCTATTACCGTAATGAGGAAAAGCGGTAAGGCGTCATCAGAGACATAGATTCTTCACTCTGTATCACTGCCCCGTTTTCTGTCTTTCTCATACGGCATGCTTGTCTCTGTTCAGAATGACGATTGGAGGAAAGGACGTCACTAGTAATGGGGAACGGGAAGCGTCATAATGATGGAAAACGAAAGGCGTCATCCTGAATGAATGTGAAGGATCTATACCCGTGGTGAGGCAATCGGTAAGAAGATAAAAGCTATCAGCTGTGAGCTGTCAGCTAAAAGTGCTGAATGA
>OLSJ01000884.1_pt1 | contig 21042 bp, 28 predicted proteins | sample 1672151 | NCBI WGS metagenome assembly OLSJ01 (sample SAMEA3136653, study PRJEB25190) | human gut metagenome | biome: human gut; feature: human-associated habitat; material: faeces | place: Austria | collected 2013 | reverse complement strand
AATGATAACTTTTAAAGAAATACTTGAAAATATAGCTCAAGTATGATAGAAAAAAAGAAGGACAAAAAAGTATACTCTTCTGTCCTTCGATATCAGTGTATCTTAGATTGTCATATATTTCAAGATAATTTTTTCTTTACTGTTATGTATTTTCTTATTTGGAATGACTTGAAGATCTATTGATAACGATTTTGATTCGACTAACAAGTATTTGCCCATAGGGCAATCCCCTTTTTTTGGATTTTGGGATAAATTGTGGTAACTATGGATTTTATAGAATAAGGATTTAAGAGAAAGTAAGATTTAATTTTCTTCCGATATCCTGCTATTCCTTGTATTTACAGGCTTTTTAGGCTTATCCACATGACCCAGAACTTGAATAGAATATCTATTATCTACCTCAATTCTTGAATTATATTAATTTCCATTGACCTGAAATTTGAATGAACTTTCATATACTACCTCGAAATTTGAATGGAAAATTACGATAAAAAAGAAAAAAGCGGGAATTTCCTGATCCGGATGACAGATCCGGACAAAATTTTCCTGCTTTTTTTCTTTTGTTCCTTTTTTTCTTCTTTTTTCCCAACCACAACAAGACCTAAGCGTATTTCTTAGATCTTATCCTGCTAAGTCTCATTTTTATTTTGAGACTACTATTCTTTTTTATCATGCCAGCCCCAGTTCTTCCCTCAGAAGTTTATGGTACAGGGAAGCTTTCAGCCTCCGTTTCCACTTTGACCGGTTCGGTATATTTGCATTCAGGACTTCCAACATTTTCCCGAATACGTCTACTACATCACAAAAACTATCCCGTATTTCTTTCCTGTATCTGCTGATCACAGTCAGAATATCCGCAGCTTCTCTCTCATCCGGTTCCTTAATCCGGTTTCTCCTGCAGGCGGTATCCAACAGATGCCGGTTCACCTGATCACTTTCTGTCTTTGCGACAGATCTGCAGAATTGCTTGCGAAGCGTGATATAATACATTCCTTCCTTCAATCCTACATAAAAGTACAGCTTCAGGAATTTCATGTACTTTTGAAGCGTCCTGCCCGTTACCTGCAGAAGCTCCGTATACTTTTCTACAAATTTCTTCCTTGCAATCCGGTAGGTCCTCATACTGCTTGCAGTATTGATATTGACCAGATCCATCACCAGTAATTTCTGTGCCGGCTTTAATTTTTTCCAGTTCGTATCCCGGAATAACTTCATATTCGTTCGGATATACTTTACATTCCCCAGGCGGTAATCTTCCTCTGTATATCCGGAAAAATCATTTCCAATCAACGTAATATCATAATCCTGCTCTTTTCTCTGGACAGAGATCACCCCTTTTTCTTCCAGGGAACGTTTACAGTCATAGAATGCCTGGGTGGACATACCGGTTACAGCCATCATATCCCGGTAAAAGACCCCACGGGCAATCCCTCTATTATCCTGCACATAGGTAAGAGCAATCAGGAAATCGATCTCATTTCCTGTCAGGTCCTTCTTAAAAAATTTCTTAAATACTTCCAGTTTGATACGCTGCACCGGTGTCCACCTCCCTTCCATTTTTTATTTTTATCGTAAAAAATAGGATCTATGCTCCGCATACATCCCGCTTCCATGACTCTTTCACATTCTTTTCGCTTTTCTGTCTTGAAAAAAAGTTACTCATATGTTACTATTTTCATGGAAGCGGGGTGTGGATAGGATAGTGATGGTTATGGTTTCTATCTTCACGGAGCTAAACAATAGGTTATTGGGTGATATATACAATAATTAACCTATCATTAAGAGATGACCACCAATCATCTCTTAATTTTTTGCCTTTAGGTAGATTTTAACAATTATATAATTGGTTGTCAATGTTCAATCTGATCCTTGAGTTTCCGTACTTTTATCCACAAAGCCCGGAAACTCAAGGATTGTATATCTTGACTAATAAGCTCAACTATGATATTGTAATGCTGTCGCATGGAATGGACGCTTTCCGATGCGGTTCCGGCAGCAATTCCGCCGGGCAAGGATTGAAATAATGGCATTCAAAATGATGTCGGTGTCACACGGATTGAATATTTTAACGTGAGAATAAGAGCGGGGCAAAACCCCGCTCTTATTCGTTTACACATCATTTTTTCCAGCTCCATAACATTCGTAAAACGATTCTGTGAGCCGTCCGAGCTGGTCCGGTGTTAGATCTTCTTTTAGTTCATCCGGCACCCACTTATAAGAATTGTTGAAGCTGTCGGTACAAGTACCGATTGCACAAGCCTCTTTGACCTTTTGCAACTTGTACATTTCTGCCAGCTCTTCCGTGGTTATATCTCCGCTTCTAACGGCTTTTCTGCCCTCTGCGGTCAATATCTCCATAGCCTTGTTTTTTGCTATGGTTCCAATTCCTTTTATCTTCACCCTGTCGTCCTCCTCTACTCTGCAAACTGTTCCAGAAACTCGTTTACATCTTCCAGCGTTCCAAGTTCTACTTTTTCGCTGTTCGGATTGTCGCTATAGTAAAATGTATCTCCATCTTTCCAGAACGTAAAAGAGCTATTACTGTAAACCTGGAAAGCTTTTTCTGTTAATTCGTTCGTACCTGTAAATTCATATTTTTTCATTTTTTTAATCCTCCTTGATTTTGCTTATCTTCTTTAACTGTCTTTATTATACTATATGTGCGTAATATAGTGTATTATATATGTCAATCCCCAACCGTTGGGAAATTAAGCGGCAAAAGGAAAAAGAAAAGAGGGCGGTTGCCCGTCCTCTAATCGTTATAGTGTCCTTTGCATGAGAAAATCAAAACCTTATCATCTTCAACCGCATACACAAGTCTGTGTTCTCCGTCAATACGTCTGCTCCAAAACCCTGTAAGATTTCCTTTCAAGGGTTCGGGTTTCCCTATGCCCTCAAACGGATTGCGGCTTATATCCTTTACAAGCTGATTTATCTTTTTCAGCATTTTCTTATCCTGCGTCTGCCAATAAAGATAATCTTCCCATGCGTCAAAATCCCATTGTATGATTTTTGTCTGCATAGGTTACTCCTCTATCAGTTCATGCTCTGCAAGTTTGATTTTCCCCGCCTTATAGTCTGCCATTTTCTGTTCCAAATAACGGATATTGCTTTCGGAATAAAAAGGGTCTGCGGAAACTTCAAAAGGAATACGTTTCTCCCTGCCTACTTTTTTGGCAAAAATAGTAAACGCCGCACTCATGGAAAGCCCCATATCGGAACAAGCCTGTTCCATGCTCTTTTTCACATCTGCGTCCAGCTTAAAATTTACATTAACTGCCTGTGCCATAAACACCACTCCTTTCATGCTTATATTATATGCAATATCAAAGCAAGAGGCAAGCATTTTTCTTTAATATTTCTTTACTTTTTCTTTCCGTTTTATGAAATTTCTGCTAATTACATAACTTATATATATTATTTTTGTTATTGATATTATGTAAATAGCATGATTTAATCACGGTGATTACATTCTACCCCTGCGCCCCGTCCGTTGCACGGAAATAATGTTAGATAAGCTTATTTGTTTTGTTTTCCATAGTTAATTAATTGGTTCAATTAACAGCAGCATATAAGTCAGATTTTTTAAATGTCAAGAGTGTTCACCACTCAAATTGTTCTCCCTTATTAATATCTAAGCTCTTTTTCAGGGAAATATCCAACTGTGTAATTCTGCTAATAGCTTCTTCCTGAGCTTTTCCTATAATATGCACAATACTGGATGTATCTTTATTTCTATCATAGATCCGGAATGCCTGCCTATATTTTCCTTTAGCACTAAATGTAACAGGGAGTAACCCATTATTAATCAACTGCTGATTCAAAATCATACGTCCAACCCTTCCATTCCCATCTTTGAAAGGGTGAATCCGTTCAAATTGAATATGGGTCAATGCTATCTTTTCTAAATTTTCTTTTACTGAAGTTCCTTCAAAATTAGCACTTTTCAAAAACGTATCCATCAATTCTGGAACGTTTTCTGCATTTGGTGGATAGTAAACAGCTTCTACTAAATTCCCTATATATACCGATCCTGTTCTATAGTCTCCATCCGTTTCTATAATTTCCCCATTTGCTTCTTTGATCCAAGCTTCTGTAATTTCTCTTTTTTGCAATGGAAGCATTTGCTTTTTAATTGCTTTATACAAATTTTTTGCTTCCTGATATTCCGTGTATGTATGACCAGATCTTACTTCGTCATAATCAATCAAACAGATCGTTTCATCAAGAGACAGCGTGTTTCCTTCCAAAGCATTACTGGACCAGCAAAAGCGATAAGTAAAATCTTTAATAAATGGCTTCATAATTACTGGCTGCTCTTTTACAGCTTTTATCAGTTCTAATTTTTTTTCTATATTTTCATATAATTTTTCATTATCAATTAATGCCATATATTCACTTTTTCCCTTTCAAATATTTCTTTTTATAGCTCTGCAATGTCCCTTTTGATATATTAAGACTTTCTGCAAATTCCTTATTCGTTACATTTTTTCCCTTCTGATCCCACTTATTCAGAAATTCTTCCTGCGTCATTTTGACTGGTCTTCCCAGTTTATCCCATTCTCCTCTTGCTTTCAGGGCTTCGTATCCTTCCCTCTGCCTCTTCTCACGTTTCTCCATCTCAAACTCTGCACAAGCTGCAAATACTTCAAATAATAGACGGTTAATCATATCTACCATCAGTTCTGCAAAACGGTTATCCAATGAATCATAATCAATCAACGTAGTTGGAATTTCCAAAATCAGCACTCTTACTTTCTTTTTTTCAAAAAAAGCAAGTTCTGTTAAAATATCTTTTTTTTTCTTCCTAATCGATCAACTTCAGGAATAATCAGTGAGTCTCCAGCTTTTATCTTTCGTCTTATTTTTTGGTATTCTGGCCTGTTTAAATTTTTCCCGGTAGATTTGTCCACATACACTTTGACGTTTGCCATCCCCATGCTGTCACAAAACCGGTTAATTGCAATAATCTCCCGGTCTGGATTTTGTTCACGTGTAGAAACTCTTGCATAGCCGTATACCATCTTTTGTACCTTTTCCCCATATTTTTATTTTTCTAATCTATACGACAAATAACTATTTGTCATAATAGATTCCATACAATTCAGACACAATTTATTTTTGAAGGTCATTCTTCCATCTATTTTCTCTTCACATCATACCTAAATTGCTTCTCACATCAGAATTGTGTATACAATTCAAAATGACCAATTAAATTTAATACCTATCTCTTTTCCATGATAAGTACAATAATTTTTTATTGCCTGGATCATTACAGTATTTCTTTTAACACCCAGTTGCTCTGCTCTTTCTTTTAACTGATCCAAAAGTGCTTCTTCAACATATACAGTAATGCTATCATCTCTTTTAATATATCCTGGAGCTGAAAAGGATTCTATCCCAAGCATAATATCAATCTTTTCTTTCAACTGCAGGAAATCTTCAAAAGCCCATTTATCCTGCAATAATACAGGATAATCAATCTTTTTCTTAATCATTTTATAAGCTTCAGCAACTTCTTTCGGTGCTTTTACTTTTACAACTTTTTTCATAAAAAACTCCTTCATATCCAAGGGTGCTATTAATAGCACCCTTCCATTTTCCGTTGTAGAATTTACGAAAACAGCTTTTCTAATGATCTTATCTTTTTTAATACGTCCATATATTCTTCCTGCCCCATGGTCTTAGGCTCTGACTTCAGCAATTTACGAATTTTTTTAGTTAATTTCATAAATTCTTTATCATCCAATATATAAGTATAAGTATTACTTTCTAAAGACTTACCATTCTTAAAAGCTTCAACGTCTTTCTTACTGATTGCCTTTCCATTTTCTTTTTGATGTTGTTCTATCAGACGCTTCTGATCTTCTTTTTCCATCGCTGCAATTTCTGCAGCTACTGCAATATTGGCGGTTCCATCTTTTACTGCTTCTTTTAATTCTTCCGTTCCGCTATTTGCTACTTTGGAAATTTTCCCAACTTGAGCTGGTGACACATTCAGTCTTTCAGCCAGTAACTCTCGACTCTTTTTTCCAGTCAACGATTGCGTTATTTTTTCTCCTGTATCTGACTCATAAGTAAATTCACCAATTCCAGAGGCTTTTAACTTTTTATAAATTGGCTCTAATTTTTCTACTTCAAATAAATAGTCTGCTTCTGAATATTTTCGCTGTCCGGCATTCGTACCGGCAATTTCCAGTATTTCTTTTTCTTCATCTGAAAGGATATCAAGATTAACCTTCAGTTCTTTTTCTCTGATAATACATGGAATATCACCTTCCCATTTTCCATCTGCAATCAGCTTATCAATTGCAGTTAAACGTCGCTCACCTTCGATTAATTTGTATCCAGATCCTTCTGGCTTAACCCCTAACGGTTCACGTAATCCCATTACATAAATGAGATCTGCTAAATTTTCTATGTCCGAAATAGAGTATTCATTTTTCGGATTTTTGTAAATCTCGTCCCTTGGAATATATGTAATCTCCATATTATTCTTTGCCAAATTTTTTGATGCCTCATTCAGGAGTCCTGCTCCTGTGCCTCCCATAAAATCTTTAAACTTTCCCATTATACTTCCTCCCCAAAACGCATAAAGTCTTTAAGTTTCTTTCCCTCATATTTCTTTTTCAAATTTTTCAGTTCCTTTAACTGCTCTTCATTGATTTTTCCACTATTCTTTTTACTTTTTAATGTCTTCATTCTGTTCAATGCTTTTTCAGCCTCAACATACTCAAAATATTTTTCGGTACACTCAGCTTTATCTACATCTAAGATATACTTTGTCAGAAACAGGTAGTCTACCGTAGCCGTTCCCGTCCTTTTTTCATCCAACTCCAACAAGGGCTGTTGAAGCCAGGAACTTTCTTCGACTAATTTATTGTTCCTGATCGTAACAGGAATTAACTCAATATCCTGCATAATCCCCTTAAAGATATTCACAGCCTGTTTTGACACTTCTTTTCCCTGCTGATATCTTGTAAAAAATGCTCCCATGATGCGTAATCTTGGATGATAGCTTTTTACCATACGGACGAGGTTTTTCACCGATCTCGCCCCCATAATCGACCCTGCATCTACTCCCATAGGGATATAGACTTCATCCCCGGCTACCAATGCATTGATATTAAGGATTGACAGTGAAGGACTACAATCCATAATGCAGTAATCGTACTCTTCATCCAACTTATCCAACTGGGTTTTTAATTTAAATTGTTGAGGCAGCACCTTGTCTGCCTTAATAGTTTCTTCTGCTTCTGCAAGACTTAAATAAGCCGGGATTACATCTAAATTTTCATATTTGGTTTTTAAAATTCCCTCATGCGGATCCATCTCTGAATCCAATAGTAATTCCTGGATAGATACCCTCTGCTTCATCTGCCCTGTCAAAAGCTTAAAATAGTCTGTCTCTGAGAAAATACTTGAAGAATTTCCCTGTGGATCAATGTCCACTAAGAGAACTCTTTTTCCAAAAACTTTCGCCATCATATGGCTAATGGCTGTACTGGTGGCACTTTTGCCAACGCCACCTTTTAGATTAAAAAACACTATTCTTTTCATCTTTTTTCTCCTTTTTTTATTATTTATTACAGTTTAATTATACTAAAAGCTTAGTATTTTTTCAATCATTACGCATTTCATTTCACGCCGATTTTTCTTTTTTTATTGTAGCATAAAACAGGGTGCTATTAATAGCACCCTGTAATAATTCCCTCTATTTTGATGTCCTTTTAGTTCCTCTGTGACCTACTCGTAATTTGAATATTACAGAGCTTCTTGCTTCAACCATCAACACTTAAGAAGTAATTCTTCTTAAGTCTTACTCAATGTCCACAAGCGTATAAGTTCGGATAGGTCCTATCCTACTATAAAATTTATTTATGTTAAGAAGTCAAGATTCTCAATCCTTCGCTTAAGATATTCTTAGCAGCGTTCGAATCTCTCTGCATACGGTTACCGCAATCGCAGACAAGATACCCCTGTTTAGGATTACGCTTGCCTTCCATACGGAGGGTATCCTCAGCATCCTTTACGACTTTCTTGAGGATGTAAGAAGAAATTTCTTCTGGCTTCATATCAATGCCGTTCAGATTCAGACTGAATCCAGGCTGTCCAATGCTACGCTTAATGAAAGTTACAACCTGCTCGGGATACATCTTTGCACTTTCTTTTGCGGCAGAACCAACGGTAACATCGGTCTGTGTTTCAAAGAATACAGCCGAAGGGATAGTAAGGTCACCCTCTGCGTTTTTGAGAACAACAGGCTTGCCATTCTCATCAATGTATGCAATGCACGAATAAGTTGTACCAAGGTCAATACCAAATACTTTTCCCATGATTTAGTTTCCTTTCGTCTATATAGATTTAATTATTTTCCGTAGGTTTGGTGGCAGGAGCTTCGTACTTGAAAATCTTGATTCTTTCGGGTCTGAGCACCTTGTCGCCTTTTTCGTAACCATCTGCAGCACGAACAGCTATGAGGTTATCCTTGGATTTATCATCCGTCGGAACGGTCTGAATAATCTTTTGGTGGCGAGTATCTACTTCGTGACCGGGAACACGATAAGATTCGATGTTCTGGCGATAAAGGATGTCTTCCAAATCTTCAGCAATACCCTTTACTATTCTAAGGAGTTTCTTGTAGTTTTCCTCAGTAGGCTCTTTCTTGTCGTACACACGAACATGACCCTTAGTGGTGTCAACGAGCTGGATAATATCCAACGCAATCGTGTCAACAATCTTATCTAAAGCTCCGTTCTGATAACGCACCAGTTCACGGTGCATATTATCGAACAGACTGTTCTTGTGTGTGTCCTCTGCGATTTTGTCGTTGAAAGTTTGCTGTAAAGCTGCAAGTGCCTGCTGTACAGCATCCAGCTTTTCAAGAAGTGCAGTCTGCTCTGCAGGAGTTTCAGCAGGAGTCTTCTGAGGCTCAGCGATTTCTTCAACTGGTGTGGTGATTTTCTCATCCATTTTTCCTTGTACCTCCTCTTGATCTATAAATTTTTCAAATCTCGATGAATCTTTCGTTGGCAAACCAGCTTTCAAATCTGCAAGTGCACGCTCGGGGTCTTCGATTAAATACACTAAGTAGTTGTATGCTCCAAGAGGAGACAAATTGTACTCTTTGCTCAAAAACTCCGCTGTATATCCATGCACTTGAGTCTGAGACTTGTCTTTCTTACAAAATCTTCCTACGCGAGCATAGTTGAAAAATTCTTCAAATATCTCTTTGTGTTTAGCAATTTGAGCAACCATTCTTCTTGACTGCTTTTCTGAATACTTATATTTTTGCTGAACAAATCTGACAGCCATTTCTTCTTTTGAATTACTATCCCTAGATGCGTTTGCTATAATAGTAAATCGATTACAAATATACTGTTCCAAAGATTCCTTATTCTCAAACTCTTTTACAACAGAGATATAACCTCTTTCTTGATCCGTTTCAAGATAAACATATCTATCATTTTTTCGAATCACTCCACATCCGTACAAATAATTTGTCCATATTCCATTAATTTTTAACTGTGACTCATTATAGTCTTCAGCTTCAAATATACCTGGAAGATTTATATCTGGAAAATCGCTTTTTAATTTGTTAAAATAGCTTTCTAAATTCATATAATTCCTCCTAATAGCTTCCTCTAGGAACTTCACTTATCATTCCAATGTTTTCTAGTTCATCCATGCTTAATGGCATATCATATTGGTATCCTCCACCAGTGGAACCCGTTGTATCTTCAAACATTGGAGCAATTTCACCATAAGCCAGACCGTCACCATCTCCATATTTAGCATGCGAACGATCATAATAATCATCAACCTTTTGATGCATTTCTGCTTTCTGTGCATCTGTATAGAATGATGAATTATCAATCGCATTATCTAGATTTTCTTTTGTAAAATCTTGTTCTGCCTCATATCTATGATAAGATGGTTCATCTGTAATATTTATAATCTAAACCGATTGCAAGCGAAGACTGCTTACTCGCAGGTCTTACAGAAACATCCTCATACTCGAACAGAATGGATATATAATACTTATTGCTTCTATCCATGGAAACAGTAGCACTCTTGATACGCCAGTTATCAGCAGGCTTCCGATGTTGCTTGATTTTCACAGTTCCGAACAGCCTGTAAACTTTAGGAAGTTTTACACCTGTATCTAACAATGCTACTGTATTACCCTGATTATTCGTTGTATACGAACGCTTAGATTTATGTTTAGACTTGAACTTAGGAAAACCGCTTTTCTTCTCGAAAAAGCGGTTGTAAGCAGTCTGTAACTGTAATCTAGCATTACTCAAAGCAAGACTGTCAACATCCTTTAAATACGGATAGACAGATTTGTATTGAGATTCATAATTAACATGATGCTTTTTATTAAGTTTGTGGTATTCGTTAGAATCTGCAAGCAGGCAGTTCCAAATCTTACGAACACACCCAAACGTACGCTGAAAGAATTCCGCTTGCTCCGGTGTTGGATACGCACGATATTTGATTGCGGCTAACGCCATGTTTCTCACTCCTTTCTCAATACAAAATTTAACAAAAAATAAGCTCATTTATGAGTATATTTTCTATAACAAGTATAACATAAAATAAGCAGATTTTCCAGACTTATACGCAAAACTGTTTCGTAAATTCGATGGTTGAATGGAGTGTTAATTACAACAAAATTTTGCTTTCATCTCAGCAATTGAATAACTGAGGATTCTCGCTATTTATCCTAAAGAAAATATCATTCACACTATCAATTCTTCTGTACTGCTTACATTTAATTCTTTTTCCAGCATTCTGTCATGCTCCATTATATTCTTCCATGCTTCATAATCTTTCCTTAATGACTTGATAAATTGGTTCATACTTTTATTAAAATTTCGTTTTACCTTTTCAAATTCTTTTCCCACACTGATTTTTCCTAATTTCGTTGCTTCATTTACATACAAATGGATTGCTGCTTCATTTCTATTTCTAATGGCTCTTCCAATCCACTCCCCTGCTTTCTCCATATCTCTGGATTGTAAATAGATCTTTCCTAAATAATATTGGGCATACCCATTCTCCTGCTCTGCAGACTTTTCAAACCACTTCACAGACTCCTGCAGATTCTTCTCGACTCCCATCCCATTCATATAAATCTTTCCCAACATATATTGGGCATACTGATTATTCTGCTCTGCAGATTTTTTTAGCCATTCTAAAGCTTTTTTCATATTCTGGTTTCCATTAATTCCTGTTAAATATATTTTTCCCAACTGGTATTGTGCATACTGATTTCCATTTTCAGAAGCTTTTTCAAACCATTTTACAGCTTCCTCTATATTCTGCTCCGTGTCCTCTCCCAATAAGTACATTTTTCCTAAATAATATTGGGCATATTCATGCTCCTGTTGTGCTGCTTTTTGAAAAAGTTCTTTAGCCTTCATCGGATCTTTTTCGACTTCTTCCCCTTTTAAATATAATTTACCAATCGTATATTGAGCTAAAGGATTTTCATGTTCTGCAGCTTTCTTTAACCAATTTATTCCTTCTTCCTTTTTTCCTTTTTCTAAATAAATTTTTCCAATCAGCCATTCAGCGTATGCATGACCCTTAACCGTTGCTTTTTTTAAATATCCCAACGCTTTTTCCGTATCTTGTTCCGTTCCAATTCCTTGGTAAAACATATACCCCATTCGATATTCTAACTTTGGATCATTTATATCTTCATCCAATTTTATAAATCCATTCAAAGCTTGTTCAAAATATCGTTCTGCCTGTATGGCACCTTCTTTTCCACCGATTCCTTCTTGCGATAAAACAGCAAATTGATAATCCCCAAATGGATTCTTTCGATATTGATCAGAAACACCTTTCCTATAATGTTCATATGCAGCCTCTTGATCTTTTTCTTGATAATAAAAGAGATTTCCTAACGAATACGCTGCATAGTTGTTTCCTTTATTTTCTGCAGATTGATAATATTTTTTTGCCTGATCTGCATCTCGCTCTACCCCATATCCACGGTCATAACACTTTCCAAGTTTATATAAAATGGTTCCTTTTTGATGATTCGTTAAATTCTCCTTTTCCGCTAATACGTTCCACCCCTTCACAGCTCTTTGATAATACACGGCACTTTTCTCCTTTTCTTCTGTATTTCCATTCTTGTATATTTCTGCCAAATCGAAAAGTGCAAGTACATTTCCATTTTCCGCTTCTTGCTCGTAAAGCCGGATGCCTCTCTCCTCATCCGGTTCTTCAAGTGCTGAACCATAAAAACTTTTTCTGGCCTCCTTATATTCTTTTGTCCATTTACTATAAACTTCTTCTTCCAGAGAAGCTTCTTCTATTTCTTCCAATTCCACCGGAAATACATTCTCAATCTCCCTTCCGCCAAATTCCTCTCGCTCATTTTCTTTTTCCTCCAATGCAAAAGTTCTCATTTCTGCCAATATGATATTTCCCAATCTTTTATGTAGATCTTCCAGTTTCCCTGTTCCATAATCTTTTCCAGTATCTCCATAAGTAGCCATATATTGTGCCGTTTGAATTTTCAGCAATTCTTTTATTCTTTTCATTTCCTTACCGTGATACATTGAAAGATATAAATCCGATAATTCATCAATTTCTGACCGTACAGGTTTCATAATATTTTGGCCGTACTTCCACATATTCTTCGGGCAATCCGGTAACATTTCATATACTTTAAAAAATTGCTCCTGCAGTTTCGGATCTATGCGAAAACTGATATTCTCTTTATTTTTTAAAATTTGATCCCGTATGATACTGTTAATTTCTAACGTTACATCCCTCTGTTGCATAATCTCATTTGCAACAGCACTCTTACATAACTTAATACTGGACGCTTTAAAGACCCCCACATATTCCTCTTTTACAAGCTGCTCTCCTTTTCCATTTAAAACTGGCTTTTTATGCACAAGCTTATTTTTTTCATTTCTACTAACCTCATATTGCTTATAAGTTTTCTTTTGTCTCATCGGGATCGGTTCAACCGTGGCCACATGCACATGGATATTATCTGTATCATAATGAATCCCTGCAGACCAGAGTGCATGCTGCAGTCCTTCATTATCTAACATTCTATTAACGCCTTTTCGGATTGCCTCACGCATTTTTGTTTCATTTAAGATTCCACTCTTCATATCATAAATTCCATTTTGTTCCAGCCAGCGGTTATCAAATGAAATTACCGTTTTCCATAGTACACTTCCATTTTCCTGTGCTTTTTCAAATAAACTTTTTAACTCTTTAATTTCATCCTCACTTAGATTATCCTTTTCCATCGTAAATAAGCTGTCTGTTTTTGCAAGGTAATCATTATATTCCTTATACTGTTCCTGTTTCCCCTGCTCTTTATTCATGTAGTCAATATACCCCGAATAACTTGCTGATTCCGGTGTTTCAAATTCTGTAATAACATTAACTCCCGATACAATTCCACTCATCTTTTTCCCCTTAAAAATTAAGGTGCTATTAATAGCACCTCATTATTTTTCCCTTTTATTGTCCTTATACTGTTTCTTTTTTCTCAGACTTTTCTCATGGATCTTTTTCGACTCTGTAATTACATCATGCTCGATTGCTCCTGGAGAAACCAAATGGTTGATATTCATCTTAAACAATATCGTATTTATTACATCAATAAGTATGTGACTATTTTTTTCCGTTTCCTTAACCGCATATTCCAAGCGGTCCAATCTTTCCGATAAGATTTTTTCCATACTGGTTAATACAATTTTCGTAATGCGTTCTGCTTCACTTTTCTCGTAGTCATATGATTCTATGATATATCTAAGTGCTGCAGCTTCCGTATTACATTCCGGCTTTTCATTCATCACCTGTTGGATTATTTTAATTTGCTGTTCTTTAAGTTCAAATATTTTTTTCATTTTCCCTCTTGATTTTTAAGGTGCTATTAATAGCACCTTCCTCTTTTAACTGTTCTCTTCGATAATTTCAATCGCTTTTTCCAATACTTCATTTTGATACTTTAATCGCCCAGACAATTCGTGGATTAGATTCTGATACTTTTCATCCAGTGATCTCACTTCCGGCATCATGGCGGTCTGCGTCAGGATGATCCGTATATATTCTTCTCTACTAATTTTTTTCTTCCTGGCTTCTTCAGTCAATTTCTCCAAAACATATGGAGGCAAATTCCTTATTTTCACTTCACTCATAGCCTATTTCTCCATATATCATTATTCCTATTTTTTATATAGTCGTTAAAGTTCCTGGCCCCATGGAATCCCCAGGCACTGCCTGGGCCTCACGCTTGCGTGGGGTCAGATTCCCCTTATGCTCTTTCCTCCACCCGTCCGGACAATCCATGGAATGGATGCGGACGTGTTTCCAATAAAAATTATACTAAAATTTTAGTATAATTTCAACCAAAAAAAGAAACACCTTACAGGTGTTTCTTCCTCTCGTTCTGTTTTTGTACCTCTTGGAGCAATTCTCCAAAAGACTGATAGCTTTTTACCCTTTCAGGATGCTGACGCATTTTTTCAACTTCCTGAAAAGCAAGCAGGGTTTCCTTATTCGGATTCGCCATAATATCTCTCCCTTTCCTATCACGTCAACACTTTTTTTCTTAGTATAGCAAGATTCATTCTGATTTGCAATCCATCAGACTTTTTGCTCCCGTCGTACTTACAATCAGAAAATCATGTAAATAAATTCCCATCAGCTTTCCAAGCTGTTGCAACTCTTCTTTGCGTGCAAGGTCTTCTTTGGAAGGCTCTAAGTGACCACTGGGATGATTATGAGCAAGAATCATCCCATTTGCCCCCACAAGAAATGCCCTCTGAAAAATTTCCCGTCCCCTGCAGTGGCTTTCATTCAGACTTCCGTGGGAAATCGGGAAAATACCGATGATATCCAAGGCAGTGTTCAAGGCAAGCATGACCACGTGTTCTTCTGCTTTCCTGTTCAGACGTAAGGTATCATTTAAAAGCTGTATGACGGTTTCTGAATTGATATACCCTTTTTCACTGATGTAGTGGATTTTCTCGGTTACAAGACTGGGCAGACCATTTCTTAATTCCAAGGTATACTGTGCAATCATTTCCTTCCCCCTTTCAAAGGGCTTTGACGCTTTGTGTCAAAGCCCCGAAAATTTTTTATGCCCTTGTAAGCTTTCCATCCTGAATCCAGTACACGGAGTAGCTTAACACCTCTTCGGGTTGTAGTTGCTTGTCGTTGACTTCCTTTAATATCGTCTCACAAGTTTCCAGTGGAATTGTGTTCGGAAGTATGATGCATTCATGCACGGAACTGGGAATAATCCATTTCCCCTCCAGCTTTTTCTGTATGGATTCTGTCAGGATACCGACTGCTCCATACATCCGCTGTGTATTGGTCAGCACATTCATCCCCTCTTCATCCACTTCATTGAACTCCATTTTTTCCCCGGTCAGTAGTTCTCCCATCATCAGTTCCATAGAACGGTATACGACCTCTTTTTCTATATTTTTTTTCGCAATCTCAAATGCTTCCTGCTCCGTCAGTTCCAGTTCCTCTAGCACATCATAGTGAACAGCCGCCCCACATTCGCTGTACTCATCAGAACACGGAATGAATACATAAAGTGCCATTGCCATGTCCAGACAATCCCGATAAACGACTTGTTCCTTTGCGAAATGCTCTTTTGCCCGACTGGAATAGAGCCGGATGGTGAGATGCTTGCGAAACCAGTCCGGATTCATCATCTCTTCATACTCAATGGGTGGGTCTGCCGTCATTTCATGGAAATGAATCAGCTTATCGACTGCCGTGTCAATTTTCGCATCCGTCAGAATCTCCGCATCATAAATGATAGGGTTGATGTTGTTCTGACGTGACCATAACATGAGTCCTTTGTAGTAGACTCCATTGACCCACTTCTCATGCTCTCTGACAGTAAATTCTGCCCCTCTCCGTTTCAGTTCCTCGTTCAGTTTTTCTACTCTGTTCATTTTTGAACTCCTTTCTGCACCTTGTGGTGCGACCTGATAGTTGCATGAAGACCGCATTGCTCTTTCTTTTTACCGTCCTGAAGCTTCCCTGATGGATGCCGCTTCCCTGATCGGGAATGCCGGGCGGTCCTGCCGTCTTGCATGGGCTGCCTGTAAGGCGGATGAGTGGGCCTGTAAAGGACGGTCACGCTCGTTTTATCCTTTACAGGCTCGCTCATCTGACTTATCCTGTGCAGCTGCAAGACAGGCAGCCTGGCAGTTTCACGGGAGGGATGTAGCAGCCAAAACGGAACGCTTCAAGACGGGAAAAAGAAACACCCGCCTTGGTAAGGCGGGTCGGGGTGGTCGCTATTTTTCAGGAAAGCCTGCAGGCTTTCCTCCTCTTTTTCTCCCTGGGAGGGGGCAGGGAGAGGGAGATCCGTTCCGGATCGGAAGAGGGTGGGAATGGTACACGAAAAAAAGAACTTGCGTTCGGGTGAACTTTCTGTTATAATAACTTTGGTTGTATGAAGACGGAGTCGTTTTGAACTCCTGATAAAAAGGCATCCTGCTACGGGATGCTTTTTTTATTTGCCCGGTCAGTCTCATAATAAATATGAGACTCTAGCAGAGACAGACATTCCTTCTTTGATCAGAAAAAATCCCCACCGGAGTTACTGCTCCGATGGGGGATCTATCCTTTTCATCTTATTCATCTAATTCCGAATCATCCAGATCATAATGATCCATTTCTTTTAGTTCTTCCCAGCTAACACCATACGCATTTAATAATGCCAGTTTCAACTCTCTTTTGTCTACGGGTGTAAGCAGTTCCATTATGCTCGTCGGTTTTTGCTCTTTCCGTACTAATTCTTTTGCTGCATCATACAGTACCCTTGCCCGTGAGGGCAAAAGCATCGGGCTTTCTTTCTCTCTCTGAATCCTGTAATCTAATTCAATATTTGACCAACTCAGATCTTCCGGAATCTCGCTCGTAATATATACATTTTCCAGGTATTCCTCTCTGCCGTTCGCAGGTGCGATATACGCATATCTTCTCTTTCCCTCGTATTCATATCTCAATACCTTATCTTCAAGTAATGGAAGTTCTATATATCGAATTCCTTTTTCCTTTAAGCAGTCTTCAAATTTTCTCCCTATTCGTTGGTGACTGACTTCTATGCCATAATGCTTAAATCTCATGCCTCATACCTCCTTATCAAACCAAATTTTCCCGGTCGGTGCTATTAATAGCACCGACCGGATTTTCATCCCTTTTTGCTATCTCCTCCACTTGCAACCAACTTGCTTTTTTCACTTTCTTCCGGAGAAATGAAAGGGGGGCTTTGCTGGTAAAGTGGCGGGGCGGGCAGTGTTCGGGGGACTCACTACCACAAAAAGAAAAATTTATTTCTGGCGAATGGAAAAGATGAAAATCATAAAATTAACATAGGCGAAATTACTAACATCGTAAATATTGTTGCTCAACCGGAGAAATATCCAGAATATTACGGTGGCGAGATAACATCCGCTGCAGACGTGGGTAAAGATACATTTGCATATCGGCTGTTGTTTGGAAAAGAATTTCAAAATAACTGGCGAAAGCTTCACGGCCTGCCAATGAAGAGAAGAAAGCATATGAGGTGACAGCATGAGCAGAGTGCAAACTAAAATTTAGGATATTAAATTTAAGATTCTATTTGAGTTGTTTGGAATAAACTGAAATTCCGAATTTAAGATTTAGATGAGGTATAGCATGAAAGAATACAATGTGTCATGTCCGTATTGTGGGACTAAAATGATAAATACGGAGCCACATATTTATGCAATTTTGCCGTGTGAATAACTTGGCGATTTGTAATCACCTGCGGCTTTTCCGCCTGTCGATATGGCTATTCTACGCAAGTAATAACCTGTATATATTTCAGCATAGCACGGGCAGTCTGTAAATTTAATTCCATTTTTGCTTGATCCGTGATATTATACACTCATAAAAGGGAGGTTGTGCCATGGATAAAAAGCAAATCTGCATCAAATTTGCTCAGGAGATCTGCGATATATTGGATATATCTGTACCTGCTATTAAGTTTGTATCTGCTGATCGGATGCGGACCAGCACACAAATAGCGGCATTAACACCAGATGCGGTACTAATCCGAAATGATATGACCATATCGCCTGAGCTGTTCTTTGCGATCGCTCACGAACTACGGCATTCTTATCAGATTGCTAACGGTGCAGACCTGAAAGAGTATCAAACAAGTGACATAATAGGCGATGAGAAGTACAATCTCCAACCGTTGGAAGTAGATGCAAATGCATTCGCCGCCCTGATTATGTCCGACTTCTTTGGAATCGTTCCACGTTTTCAGAATCTGCCGGAATCCGTCCGGAACGCAATAAGCAGCCGTATGGAACAGATACGAAAAGAATACGAGTAAACACTAATAAGCCAATCCCCAAAAGTCGGTGTTGGCTTTATTTTTACAAAATATTAACTTCTGCCCGGTGCGGAATATGCTGCAACAACTCCGCTGGATTGAGATGTGACCGGGGCATCGTCCCAGTGTATACAGTCACACTTTTCGTTTTTGACTGACTGGCACAGGTTCAGCCATTCTTTTTCTGTGATTTTCATTTGCGTTTTCGTCCCCTCCCGTCCGTTTTTTGTACTGGAAAAAGCCGGAAATTATCCGGCTAATTCCTTTCTAATCTTTTCGGCTACTCTTTCTATGTCTTCGAGTAGCTGCACTACTTCACTGGCAGAATCGAGATCGCTTTTCTGCCAGCTCTGCAGCTTGCCCCGCCTATAGTCGGCTGTCAACTGGACAAGCTGACAAATTCGACGTGCTTCTGTGTCGGTCAATGTAAGTTTTCTCATTGCCTTTTCCCTTTCTCGCCTGCCATCATCAGCACAACGGGGCGAATCGTTGCGGACGCTCCACGGTGGGAGCGTTTCGGCTAATATTTTGAAGGTTTTTCATATCGGATAATAACGACCGTTTCGCCGGATGATTTTAAAGTGCCGTATCCGTTAAACATCGGACCATTAAGCCCTAATAATTTGGGCTGATTATATAATTCCTCCCGCTGGCTTTCTGCAAGTCTTCCGTCGTTATATCCGCGAATAAGGCTTTCTAATTGCTCGGCTGTTTTTATCTCTTCCGGCAAGTCGTATACACATTTCATGCCGTTTTCACATGTTCCAATAATCATAATTTACACTCCTTTCTCTTATAAAAGCTCTGCAAGATCTGCAAGCTGTGCAAGTGATAAATGGTCTATTACGACTTGCATATCTCCGTTGTAAACTTCGTAGCTGTCATTATAAGGAGCTAGCATATTTGCAACACAATAACCTTTTTTATTTAACTTGTCTTCTGCATTTCTTAAAATCTCTTTCATATCTTTTAGCGTCCTTTCTTTTGATTGGTGCCGCCGTAGTCTTGCAGGATGTCCGGCGGCTTTTTACTTTTCTTATTCCTCTTTACAGTTATTATAATACACGAAAATAGACGATTTGTAAATTGACAAAGTACACAAAAATAGACGCTTAGAACAATGCTCAACTTGTGCAAATAGTACACAAAAATAGATATTGACTGTATGAATAGAATCTATTATCATATATTATATAAATAGAATATAGAAAGAGGGTTTTTGCATGGCTAATTACGGGGAAAATGGGTATATAGATTTTTCCAGGCTCTGGGGAATATTAGAAAAGAAAGAACTCAATAAACAATGGCTCAAAAATAACGGGTTACATTCTAATACAGTCGCCAAGCTGACAAAAAATGAAAACGTCACTTGTGAAGTGATATGCAATCTCTGCAAGCTGCTGAATTGTCAGCCGGCGGATATTATGGAGTACAAAAGAAAATAAAATACATGGTAATAGACTATTGACATATACACGAAAATAGACTATAATAATACTTGCAAGGGACGAAAAAAGGAGGATAAGAAAATGAGCAAAAAATTCAAAATTTTTAGGAACTATGGGGTGCTAGCCGCAGAAAAAAGAAACGTGTATACTTACGGTGGCGCCAATCCCCTCAGCGATTACGCTGAGGAAATAACGGTAAAACTTCCAGACAATGAATTTTTTGAACTGGAAGAAAACGGCGACGGCAATTTATTTGTGAAGTCGGCGTGGGGGTGGGAGTACGAAGTGAATGAACTCCTCCATGGAAACAAAAAACCATGCTTTTTTGCACTTGATAAAAGCATGGACGCTCATAGAATCTTTTTAGATGTCTGCGAAGAATCGCAAAAGGAGGATACGAAAATGAAGAATTATACAATTACATTAAACGGGAATGTATATGATGTGATGGAGGGAGAGACTATCACAATTAAAGACCGGAGCAATTATGATCCAGAGCTTTGTAATAACGGTGGTAAGTATGTTTACACCACCAAATTTTGGAAGGAAGAGGACTCTTGGTTCTGTCAGGAGTATTCTTCTTGTGACTTTGTAGAGCCGGAAGATCCTTTTGAGGTGTCTTTTGAAGAAGTGCTGGAAAGACTCCAGCATGCCGCCACCGCTCCAGACTATGACTGGTGGATCGGTGAAAAAAAGTATATATATTTAGATGATATAAAAATCTTGGTGCAGGATGGCTGCACCGAAAAAGAGGCAGAGAAACATCTTGCCTCGGGGGCAGTAGTCCTTGAGGAAGAAGACTTTAGGATCTTTTTTTCAGATTATATGAAAGGATGGGAGATTGAAGGCGGTGACCAACAGCCGTATAGAGAAATGTTGGAAAATAAAATACCACTTCCCGACTGGGGCGTAGTGGAGTATGACGGGAAGACGTATTTTATCGCATACGTTTTATAACTCATAAATTTGGGCAGTCCTGCGGGGCTGTCTTTTTTTGGTATACCGCTTTGTAACCAAGATAAGAAAAGAATAGAGACATGAATATGTAATGGTAAAATTGCATCATTTTTCATTGCTTTTTATTGTAGTAATTCGCAGCCTTCCTGCCAGGAAAAATTACAAATTGATCGTTTAAAATACAGCTTTTATTTTTATTAAAATGTGAGGTGCTATTAATAGCACCTCACATTTTTAATAACGAAAATTTTCATA
>OLSJ01000871.1_pt1 | contig 21285 bp, 17 predicted proteins | sample 1672151 | NCBI WGS metagenome assembly OLSJ01 (sample SAMEA3136653, study PRJEB25190) | human gut metagenome | biome: human gut; feature: human-associated habitat; material: faeces | place: Austria | collected 2013 | reverse complement strand
CATTCAGTTCTTCGCCTAATTTTCCGCGAATATCATAGGCTTTAAAGCAGGTTAACATTATTTATACTCTCTAATTTTAAACGCTACCATATCCATCATTAAAATCGAATGATATCATCATCATTAAGGCGAGAACCTGTCCAAACTTCAATTAATATAAGTGGTGTTTCACCAATGTTTTCTAAACTATGTTTCGTGCCTGCGGGAATATATACTGACTCATTCTCTTTTAGAATTTTCATTTGTTCTGCAACTGTCACTTTAGCAATTCCCATTACAATGACCCAATGTTCTGCACGATGATGGTGTAATTGCAACGATAACCTTTCACGAGGATTCACTGTTATTCGTTTTACCTGATAGCCGTACTTTTCACTACTATCTATTGAATCACATCGTCCCCATGATTTAAAAATTTCCCTATGTTCTTTATGTTCTTTGCGCCCTGACAAATTAAGATATTGAACAATGTTTTTTACATTTTGTACTGAGTCACGTTTGGAAACCAATAATGAATCTTTAGTCTGGATTATAACAAGATCTTGAATATCAATAGTTGCCACTAATCCAGACTCAGTGTAAATATAACTATTTTCTGTCTCATGGCAAATAATATCACCCATAATAACATTACCTGCGGGATCTTTTTCTCCTAATTCCCAAAGTGATGACCATGCCCCAACATCATTCCAACCGATATCCATCGTAGCAACAACAGCATCCTTTGTTTTCTCCATTACAGCATAATCAATAGAATCCTCTGGACAGTTCCGAAATATCTTCTCGTCCAATCTAATAAAATCCATATCATAATGAATATTATTAACAGTTTCCTGGCATACTTTAACTATGTCTGGTCGGTATAATGCTAATTCTTGTAAATAACGTTCAACACTGAACAAATACATACCACTATTCCAATAATACTCATCTTTTTCTATAAATTCTTCTGCTTTTTTTAGATTAGGTTTTTCTACGAAAGATCTAACTTCACTGACCTCAAATGTATTACTATCAGATAACACTTTGCCCTTTTGTATATATCCATACCCTATTTCAGGACGAGTAGGTTTGATACCAAAAGAAACCAAATTACCAGCTTCAGCAAATGAAATAGCATTTTTTATAGTATCACAAAAGATTTCTACATTTTTTACTGAGTGATCTGCAGGGAGAACCAGCATAAGTGGATTTTCATTTGGGCATTTCATTTTTAAAATCAAAGCAGCAATACAAATAGCTGGTGCTGTATTACGCCCTAATGGTTCTAAAATAATATTATTATCTAATTTATTTAATTGCCTAAGCTGTTCTGCAACAATAAATCTATGTAATTCATTACATATTACAACTGGAGAGGAAGTGTTTAATGTGGCTAACCGAGATATCGTTGATTGCAACATTGACATTGAGTCTGTTAGTTTTAAAAACTGCTTAGGATATTCTTCCCTGGATAGTGGCCAAAGCCTAGTACCATTACCACCACTTAAAATAATTGGGACAAGAGGTGAGTTCATAAAAATCTCCTGATAACTTTTTTATATAAATAACCACGAAAACTAGTGGGAAGAAGCCTAACAAATACCCTTGTAATAATATTTATTATAAAATCCCTATATGAAATATAATTTGCGAGATAAAAATGATACTGAGCTTTAATTTCTGAAACAGCATATTTTATTCCCCCGCGTCTTTTGGCAGTCTCCTTTGAAAATCTCATATCAACTAAGACTTGCTGAATATTATCTCCATTACAACCATTCGCTAACGATTTCAACCAAAGCGCATAATCTTCATATAAGTATTCATTTCCATAACCACCGACACGAATTATTGAATATTTTTTAAATGCTACTGCTGGATGGTTAAAGGGAGACCTATTTTTTGAATACTTAAGAATAGAGTCTCGGGTTGGTACTTTTTTTATTATTCCCTTATCCCCTGGATTAAATTCGAACTCTTCTACCCAAGAACTAAGAATATGAACATCTTTATGTTTAGACATAAAATCAACTATACAAGCGAATCGATTTGGTCTATTTATATCATCAGCATCAGCACGTATTACTAACTCATGCATACACTGCTTCAAGCCGAAATTTAGTGCTGCCCCAAGCCCCATATTTTTTTGCAATGTAAAATCTTTTATATTTAAATCATTTTTCCAACTATCAATAACTGAGTTGAGTTCAGATGTGACCTCACCATCACGTATAATGATAACTTCATCCGGGACAAGAGTATTTTTATAAATTGATCGTAAAGCTTCAGAGAGAAACTGGGGAGAATCCTTGATGTATACGGCCATCAAAACGGAAAACTTTGAACAGTCATCTGACATCTTTACATATTTCCTTAAACATATTCTGTAAAGTAATTATTTGTTTATTAGCAGAAAATCGTGATAATTCGTCTTTAAACACCTTTTGATCCAATTTATGCGAATAGCTTTTTAACATTGCATCACAAATTGAATCAATATCAGCATTTATGACAAATCCTGCTTTACCTGTTATCTCAGGTAAAGCCCCAGTATTTGCTACAATTGATGGCTTATTGACACTCATTGCCTCTAATACAGGAATACCAAAGCCTTCATATTTCCCCAGTAAGATGAGCGAGCAACAATTTTGATAATATTCCCACTTTTTTTCATCAGAAATATAGCCTAACAGCTGAACATGGTCATTCAAATTTAATTCATCAATCAAATCCTGTAAGTTTTTCTTAGCTCCATGATCGCCCCCAGCTATTAATAACTTACAATCATCATTTACTATTTTTTTGAACTTGAGGAAAGCCGTTATCATCAAATCATATTGTTTATCTTCATGCAACGCACCTACAGAGAAAAAAAAAGCTCCACAATCATGATGTTGTATAATGGATTGTTTAAAATCACCTAATATATTGTAAGTTACAACAACCTTATCATTACTAACATTAAGGATATTGATGATATCATTTTTTGAATTATTGGATACTGTAACTATTTTTTCTGCTTTGTAAGCAGATAGATATGTAAAAATTTTCAAATACAATCTTTGCAAAAGACCGAACCTATTAACCTTTCTAAATGGAAGCAAATCATGAATAGTGATTATTGACTTGCATTTAGAACCCAACAAAATCGGATTAATATTATTTGGCGAATAAATTACGTCATAATCACGAAATTTAAACGGCATTAATAATTGTTCATAAATAACACGAGAAAATTTTCTATTGATTCCTTCAATAGGAAGATAGGTAATATTATTGCTTTCCGCGAAATTGAATAATTCTTTAACAGGGATATTAGCTTGATGTACAACTATTATTTCGCAAGCAATCCCATTAAAAATCTCATTGATGTTTTTTGCAATTAAATCTCTAAAGTATACCCCAACACCATAGTATTTTAATTCTGAAAAAGATAACAAATTTAAAACTATTTTCTTCATATACATTTAACTCATTTAGACCTAAGTGTGTACTTTAATAAAATAAATACTAAAAGTGAGAATATGACTGCTGTAAATTGGAAGATCCATCCCGGGAATAGAAATATTAACCAAAATAACCATCTCATATTCATTGCATATATATCATTAGCAATAATTTTAGATAACATCGTAAATAGAAAACATAGAAAAACAACCCATATAATGGGCAGGACATATAAATCATTTTGAATAAAGATCCAACCAATTAACGATGGATTCACATTCCATGAACTATCCAGTGATGGAGAAATATATTTTGCAAGCAAATCTGGAGTATTAATTTTATTATCAACATTCCCTAGCTTTTTGGCAATGATATAAATAAAATTTTCCTCAAAAAAATCTGTTGATTCTCCATTACTTTTCAAAGTTTGCAGTTGATTAATATTATCCGTTATAAATGCAACATGTGAAACTGTTTGAACTCTACCAACGATCTTCATGAATTGTTGGTTGAACGAATCCGTATAATCTAAAAAAGTTAATTGCGTGCTGACAGCTTCGCCATTTCTGATAGAATTCTTAATTTGTTCGACAAATGGTAACGACAGAATAAAACATATAAGTACTATTCCTGCCTTCCAGTTTTTTTTGTTTTTCAATCGGCGATCGATAAATGCGATTAAAATTAGGATGAAAAAATAAGATATCCAACCGCGCTGAAGAAATGAAATAACCCACAGAATGATAATAATGGGCTTGAATTTACTTGTTTTAACATGCGTTAAAAATATTAACACAAGTACATCAACATTTAGTAAAACAAATAACGCTGATATTACCCCGCCTCCGCGTTCATTATTACCAGCAACAAACAGACCTGTATTAAATACGTATGCTATATAAAATAATTCCAGACAAATTAAAAAAAATGCGACAGAATCACTATTGGAAGCTGATAATTTTGTTGTAAGTGGTTTTATTTTTTCCAAGCCATTATATAGTACCGATAGAAAAAACAAGCTTAGCAATATATAAATTAGAGATTGAATTATTACGACAGATTCTGACTTAAATCCCATTAAATCGCCAATCAATGACTCTCTATTGCTCAAAACTACAATTGTAGCAATAATATTAAGCGTAAAAATCAGCAATGTGATTGGTGTCGTGTAAAATTTTTTTCTCATTTAATTAAAATTATCCTCTTGACTTTAGATAATTGCTCGTTTAGAAAATTTAACACTTTCCCTTTCCATGTAGGGAAAATAGAAATCACAATGCCGCTTTCACCAATTTTTCCTGATATGAAATGTTCCATGAAAACACATTTAGCTTTAATGTTAATTCGCTTTTTATCATTATGTAACAATTTAGCTTGATACCAAACCGTATCCGTGTGTATATCGATTAAATGACTACGAATAAACTCTCTCAGTCTTGATTCAATTTGTATTCCCCATCCGGGTTGACTAATATCAAGATCGTTATTGGAAAAATAATTTGAAAGTTCATTGTAACAACTAACAATTATTTTCGCTGCTTTTTGATTTATTAGCATACAAAAAGAAGATATATACCCGTGCATAGCATTCCATGGATTATTATAACATATATTATTATAAGGATCTAAGCGGCCAGCAATTGCAGGCAATTCAGCTCTTTCAATCGTTGAATAATAACTTACAATTTTCCTTAAAATATATTTAGCATTATGTTTCAAAAATAATGTATCATTCAAAACAAGAATAGGTATTCCTGATTGAGGTGATAATTTATCTTCTAAAAAATCTATTCCTTCCTTATATGCAGAAAATTCAAAAAGAGAATTTGTTCCAGCTTCGATATAAAATTCATTTGTTTTAAACTGTTCTACAGTATGATTATTAGATATCACGACACCAGTCAGTTCGTAGTCTGATAAATAAGCATGCAGCTTATTTATTATTAATTCCGGTTTTAACGTATAAGAACATGCCACAATGCACAATTTTTTATTAGATTCCATCTTATAAGTTTTCCCAACTGATTGAAGGTGATAATAAAGAAGCCATACAATGAGTTGAAAGTGCGGGGATAGGTGAAATAAGCTTAATTCTAAATATGTTAGTGAGTATTAAGAATAGTTTGTAATCATAAATAGCTAATTGTAGAATCATTTTAGTTTTATCAAAAACGTTAGCTTTCATAATATATGTTGCACATGTGCTCGGTGTTATTTTCCAATGTCTAGTTCCAGAGTAATATACAATGGTTTTTTTATTTTTATTTTTTAATGAATCTGGGTGTTCACAATATTCACTATATTTGTCAGGGTGATCATAAAGCGTCACCATATCCCATCTTATATTCGATTTAGCCAAATTAAATATTTCATCAACCCATTCAGTCTCATGTAAATAATCATTTTCTAAAAAGTATATTAAATCATGTTCAACAATTTTTCCTACTCGACGATCTTCATCTACTAGCTTTACACATTCACGCCATGCTTTACGCTGATCGCCGCCATTAATGATGAATATTTTTTTATTATTCAGATCGATTTTTTCAAAACACTGATATAACGGATCTAAAGAAGCAACATTTAGCGAACCATCAAATATAAAATTAAATGCTATTTGATCTTTATATTTAGAATTTTTAATCGTATTAATCAGATTTACAAAGCACTTTTCATGGCTAAACCACTCAGGTCGATTATTTTTAGTTGTTCGACTAATATCCGTATGCCGAAAATAAATATGAACTTTCACAAATTATCTCCAATAATACTTGATTTAAAAACAGACTCAAGCTCCAATAATTTTTTACTTCTTTCAGATATTGGTTTAGCAGGTATACCTACATTTATCGTAAATGATTCACAATCCTCTTTGACGATGGAAAGAGCTCCAATAGCTGCACCTTCATGTAAAATGACATTAGGAAGAACAATACTTCCACAACCTATGATGACATGTTTACCTATAAACACTGGCCCGCTATGTATATTAGTATACTCATCAGGAACAACTGGATTAGTCATATAATTACCGGAGTAATCATCGTTGCTGGAATATATTGACACGCGAGATGATATATTTGCATAGTCAGATATTGTAACTTTTCCTCTTCCAATAATTGAAGAGTATACGGCTATATGAATATAATCGTGTATATCAATACCACCTTCTCCAGCTGAAAGTACGCAAAAATCATCTATCCTTACATTATTTCCAATACTAATGTTGCCACATCCATAAAAAGAAGCTTTATCTGAAATCCTTACATTACATCCTACGCTCTTAAAACCCATTTTTTTTAACTGTACTTCATCTAAATGCGGCATATCACGATTTACCCAATAATAATTTTGCTATTTTTACAACGATGTCTTCATTTAAATCCTTATAAATTGGCAAGCAAAGCACTTTATCTGCAACATTGTTGGCTATTGGTAGGTTATCTACACTTGCTGACATCAACCCTCGATACATTGGCATATTGCTGATTAATGGATAAAAATACTTTCGAGATAGAATATTATTTTTCTTAAGTAATTCATACGCCTGGTCGCGACTCATATGGAAACCATCATCTATGAGAACAGGAAAATATGAATAGTTACTGTTTGCATTTTTATCTTCTGGAAAAATAGTAATCCCCTGAATCCCTTTAAGCAATTTCCGATAAAGATTATCGATCATTTTTCGCTTATATATTGACTCTTCAATATGTTTTAATTGAACAAGCCCAAAGGCAGCATTAATTTCACTCATTTTGCCATTTATTCCTGGTGCTGTTACAGTCAACTCATCGGCAATACCAAAATTTTTTAATCGATCTATCCGCAACTTAGTTTTTGCATCAGGGCTAATAATTGCCCCACCTTCAAAGGTATTAAATACTTTCGTCGCATGAAAACTTAGAATTGATAAATCACCATAGTTAAGTATACTTTTCCCTTTAAAATTCACACCAAATGCATGTGCTGCATCGTAGATTACTTTCAAACCATAATTATCTGCTATTTTTTGAATTTCTTCGACGTTACATGGTGTTGAGTAGCAATGGACAGGTAAAATAGCTGATGTTTTTGGCGTAATGGCCTGCTCTATTTTTTTGTAATCAATGTTATATCCACCATTTTCAATATCGACAAACACAGGTGTAAGCCCATTCCATAGAATGGCATGTGATGTTGCAACAAATGAATATGGGGTTGTTATTACTTCACCTGTTATTCTTAGTGCTTGTAAAGCTGTGATCAATGCAATAGTTGCGTTGTTAAAAAGAGATATATGCTGCACTCCCAAAAACTCGCATAATTTGTCTTCCAGTTCTTGATGAAATGGTCCATTATTTGTCAACCATTTATTTTGCCATATTTTTTCCAAGTAAGGTGTGAATTCCGCAAGTTCTGGTAAAGAAGGTTGCGTTACTGGGATAATTTTGTTGTTCATTTCAATCCTTATTTTTTATAAGAGAAACAATAGCTATAAACATCTCTTTATACATAATTCGAATAAGCATAATGTATATAAAGGCATTTAATAAAACAGTAAATGTTATATTTAACAATGGCTCTAGGCTCATTTCATTTATAAGATAACTTGAGCTTAACCCACTAATTAAGCATAGACACCATATAGGCAGCAAATTTTTTAATTGCATCACTATTGTGATCGTTGAAACTTTTTGGCTAAATAATCCATTTAAAAACCATGAAAGGTATGAGTGTAGAACTAAGCCAATCACCATCGCATTTATATTTATTTGTGTCGTAATGACAAGAATAATTGTCATCAATATTTTCTTTAGTACTTCTAAACGCAAAAAAAGATCACTTCGCCCATGAACCTGCAGGATATTAATATTTATTGCATGTATAGGATATATCATAAATGCAATACAAAGCAGGAACAGAATATCAGATGTAAATTGCCATTCCTTTCCTAATAAGACAGATACTAATGGCTTTGAAATTAAACCTATTCCTAATAAAATTGGGAAAACAACAATACCTGCAATTTTAAGTGTATTTAAATAAGCATCATCTATTTTACCTTTGCTATTATAAATATTACAAAAAAGTGGGTAAGTCACTCGCTGAATAATATTAGTGAGTGTCATAGCTGGTACACTAGAGATTTGATTAGCCTGTGTAAACTGTCCTACAAGCTGTGGCGTAAAGAATTTACCTATGATTAATTGATATATATTTGAATAGAATGCTTCTAGTACTCCTGCTATTAGCAAGTTGCTACTAAATGAAAATAATTTTTTGAATGATTCATAACAAAAATTTTCTTTTGGATACCAAGGTTTATATATATTTAATACAATACAATTTACGACACTATATGATAATAATTGGAAAACCAATGACCATACGCCATAATCCAAAGCAGCTAAAGTTATCGCAATTATGCTACTACTTGTAATAGCAATAAGTGAACTTTTAGCTTGAATCTTAAAATTCACATCTACGGTGAGTTGAACCTTAGGGATTAAAGTTAGCCCATTTGTAATTACTGTTAACGCCAATATATCAAGTAAAGGTTCCAGTAAAGGTATTTGATAAAATAAAGCAATATAATAAGATGAACAATAAAGTACAATATATATTAGTATTGAAAGACAAATATTAAATATAAATACTGTTGAATAATCTTTTTCTGTACGCTCCGATTTTCTAATTAATGCTGCACTAAATCCACTATCAATTAGAACCTGAGCTAATGATAGAAATAAAGTCAGCATACCCACATAACCAAAAGAGCTTGGCCCAAGAACCCTACCCAAATACAACATTAATAATAATTGTATGGCTTGGGTTCCTAGCCTTTCAATTGTGCTCCATAATAACCCTTGTTTGGCTAGTTTATTATTCATCAATTAAACTTTCTCAAAAAGTTCCTTAAATGATGGTTGATTCATATCTTTGTCTGAGATAATCGCTTTTTCTTCTTTCCAATTAATCGCTAAAAACTCATCATCCCATCTTATACCTTTTTCCATTTTTGCATTATAAAAATTATTTGTTTTGTATAAAAAATCAGCAACATCACTAATCACTTCAAATCCATGAGCGAATCCTTCTGGGATCCACAACTGACGCCTATTTTCAGCAGAAATATTTACTCCAACCCATTTACCAAAAGTTTTGGAGTCTTTTCTTATATCCACTGCAACATCATATACTTCACCCACAACGCAGCGTACTAATTTTGCCTGTGAATAAGGAGGCAATTGGAAATGCAACCCTCTAATTACTCCCTTAGTAGATTTAGAATGGTTATCTTGAACAAATTCAACCTTCCGTCCTACAGCTTCTTCAAATACTTTCTGGTTAAAGCTCTCAAAAAAGAAACCACGCTCATCACCAAATACTTTTGGTTCAAAAATTAGCACATCAGGAATTTCAGTTTCAATTACGTTCATTTTATTAATAACCTTTAATCATTTTCAGCAGATATTGACCATAAGCATTTTTCTTTAGCGGCTCGGCCAATATCTTCACCTGCTCAGCATCAATAAATCCTTTACGATATGCAATCTCTTCCGGGCAAGATACCTTTAATCCCTGACGCTCTTCAATTGTTGCAATGAAGTTACTTGCTTCAATAAGGCTTTGATGCGTCCCTGTATCCAGCCACGCATAGCCACGCCCCATCATAGCAACAGACAAACGTCCTTGTTCCATATAAATGCGGTTAATATCGGTAATTTCCAGTTCACCACGCGCAGATGGTTTAAGGTTTTTCGCCATTTCTACAACGTCATTGTCATAGAAATAAAGTCCGGTTACAGCATAATTGCTTTTTGGCTCTAATGGTTTTTCTTCAAGACTAATGGCTGTTCCGCTCTTATCAAACTCCACTACACCATAACGTTCAGGATCATTAACGTGATAAGCAAATACCGTTGCACCGCTTTCTTTGTTAACAGCAGCTTCCATTAATTTCGGCAAGTCGTGTCCATAGAAGATATTATCGCCAAGCACGAGTGCACAATCATCACCACCAATAAAGTCTTCACCAATGATAAACGCTTGCGCCAGGCCATCCGGACTCGGTTGTACTTTATATTGTAGATTAAGCCCCCACTGGCTCCCGTCCCCCAACAATTGTTGGAAACGCGGCGTATCCTGTGGCGTACTGATAATAAGAATATCGCGAATACCCGCTAACATAAGCGTTGAAAGCGGATAATAAATCATCGGTTTATCATAAATCGGCAGCAGTTGTTTACTTACTGCCATCGTCACAGGATAAAGACGAGTGCCGGAACCACCAGCCAGAATAATACCTTTACGCGTTTTCATTTCACCATTCCTTTTAATTCATCCCGCTCTGGCATCATGAGCGAGATGCAAAAATTTGTTAAATTGCCGCAGTCGTAAATAATTCGTTGAGCATACGTTTCACGCCCACCTGCCAGTCAGGCAAGACAAGCGCAAAGTTCTGCTGAAACTTTTCTGTATTGAGGCGAGAGTTATGGGGACGACGGGCTGGTGTGGGATAGGCCGTTGTTGGCACGGCGTTGAGTTTGTTAAGAGCAAGGTTGATCCCTGCTTTGCGCGCTTCTTCAAATACCAGAGCAGCATAATCGTGCCAGGTTGTTGTACCGCCAGCAACCAGATGGTACAAACCAGCAACTTCTGGTTTGTTTACTGCCACGCGAATGGCATGAGCGGTGCAATCAGCCAGCAATTCAGCACCTGTTGGTGCGCCAAATTGATCGTTTATCACAGCCAACTCTTCGCGTTCTTTTGCCAGGCGCAACATCGTTTTGGCAAAGTTATTCCCTTTACCAGCGTATACCCAGCTGGTACGGAAAATAAGATGCTTTGCGCAATGTTCTTGTAACGCTTTTTCCCCAGCTAGCTTGGTTTCACCGTAGACATTTAGCGGTGCTGTTGCATCAGTCTCCAGCCATGGCATGTCACCAGTTCCAGGGAAGACGTAGTCAGTTGAGTAATGAATTACCCAGGCTCCGACTTCATTAGCGGCTTTTGCAATCGCTTCGACGCTTGTCGCGTTAAGTAATTGTGCGAAATCCGGTTCTGATTCCGCTTTGTCTACTGCAGTGTGAGCAGCCGCATTAACAATAACATCAGGGCGAATTTTTTTGACAGTTTCAGCCACACCTTCGGGGTTGCTGAAATCGCCACAATAATCAGTGGAGTGAACATCAAGAGCAATCAGATTACCTAGCGGTGCCAGAGCACGTTGCAGTTCCCAACCCACCTGCCCTGTTTTGCCGAAAAGCAGGATATTCATTACTGGCGGCCCTCATAGTTTTGTTCAATCCACGACTGATAAGCACCGCTTTTCACATTCTCAACCCAATTTGTATTAGCCAGATACCATTCCACCGTTTTACGAATACCGCTCTCAAACGTTTCTTGCGGTTTCCAGCCCAATTCGCGGCTAATTTTATCGGCATCAATTGCATAACGGCGATCATGCCCTGGGCGATCGGCAACATAAGTAATTTGCTCACGATAAGATTTCTCTTTCGGTACAATCTCATCCAGCAAATCACAAATTGTGAGCACTACATCGATGTTTTTCTTTTCGTTGTGTCCACCAATGTTATACGTTTCACCCGCTTTACCTTCGGTTACGACGGTATATAACGCACGAGCATGATCCTCTACATACAACCAGTCGCGAATTTGATCCCCTTTGCCATAAATAGGTAATGCCTTACCTTCCAGAGCATTCAGAATAACCAATGGAATAAGTTTTTCCGGGAAATGATAAGGACCATAATTGTTAGAGCAATTAGTCACAATGGTCGGTAAACCATAAGTCCGCTTCCATGCGCGTACCAAATGATCGCTGGAAGCTTTAGAAGCAGAATACGGGCTACTTGGCGCGTAGGCTGTCGTTTCCGTAAATAGCGGTAACGCTTCGTTATTATTTACTTCATCCGGATGGGGTAAATCACCATACACTTCATCAGTAGAAATATGATGAAAGCGGAAACTTTTTTTCTTTTCATCATTCAGAGCAGACCAGTAATTGCGCGCTGCTTCTAAAAGAACATAAGTACCCACAATATTGGTTTCAATAAATGCCGCAGGGCCAGTTATTGAACGGTCAACGTGGCTCTCTGCCGCCAGGTGCATCACCGCGTCTGGCTGGTGCTGTGCGAAAATACGCGCCATAGCTACGGCATCGCAGATATCTGCATGCTCAAATGAATAACGTTCAGAATCAGAAACTTCAGCGAGCGATTCCAGGTTTCCGGCGTAAGTCAATTTATCGACATTAACAACACTGTCCTGCGTATTATTTATAATGTGACGAACTACAGCAGAGCCAATAAACCCTGCGCCACCAGTTACAAGTATCTTCACTTTTTTATTCCATATAGCTATAGAGCATGCTGTGAAATAGACTGCTCCAGAATTGATTAATAGAGGCATTAGTGCACGCTACCGCCCCTGGCTTAACAGCTACCAGAGCACTGCGTGCATGACTACGATATGACGAACCTAACTCGCTCGTGCCAAATCCGAAAAATTCAAACGCTAATTGTCTTACCAAACAGCCATAGAAACAAGGAAAATCCTGGAAAAGTTTGACGCGAAGCTGCTTGCTAACTCATTGTTATTATTGAAATTCATAAAAAACAACGGCAGGAAAATTCAATGCGCAAAACTTATGCTATGAATCTTCACTGCCGTTTTTAATTTCTTACTGACCGACACTTCCTGTCAGATTTTCGTTATTCGCTTAACAACTTCTCAATGCCTTTGCGGAACTTCGCCCCTTCTTTCAGGTTGCGCAGCCCGTATTTTACAAACGCCTGCATATAGCCCATTTTCTTACCACAATCGTAACTGTCACCAGTCATCAGCATTGCGTCAACGGACTGTTTTTTCGCCAGCTCAGCAATGGCATCAGTCAGCTGAATTCGTCCCCATGCACCAGGCTGAGTACGTTCCAGTTCAGGCCAAATATCGGCAGAAAGCACATAACGACCTACGGCCATAATGTCTGAGTCCAGCGTCTGCGGCTGATCGGGTTTTTCGATAAATTCAACGATGCGGCTGACTTTACCTTCGCGATCCAGCGGCTCTTTAGTCTGGATGACGGAGTATTCAGAGAGGTCACCCGGCATACGTTTTGCCAATACCTGGCTGCGGCCAGTTTCATTGAAGCGCGCAATCATTGCTGCAAGGTTGTAACGCAACGGATCGGCGCTGGCATCATCAATAACCACATCGGGTAGTACGACGACAAATGGATTATCACCAATAGCCGGCCGGGCACACAAAATGGAGTGGCCTAAACCTAATGGTTCGCCCTGACGCACGTTCATAATGGTCACACCCGGTGGGCAGATGGACTGCACTTCTGCCAGCAGCTGTCGCTTCACGCGCAGCTCAAGGAGAGATTCTAATTCATAAGAGGTGTCGAAGTGGTTTTCGACCGCATTTTTAGACGCATGAGTTACCAGGAGGATTTCTTTGATTCCTGCAGCCACAATCTCGTCAACAATGTACTGAATCATTGGCTTATCGACGATGGGTAGCATCTCTTTAGGAATCGCCTTAGTGGCAGGCAACATATGCATCCCAAGACCCGCTACAGGAATAACTGCTTTTAAATTCGTCATTATTTCATCCACCTGTAAAATGGTTGCTGAATTATAGCTTGTTCGATTTTTTTCGCCAGCATCAATTACCCTGAATTGATTACTGATTTCCTTCCGATGTTACGCCGCTTTGTCCAGGATTGCAGTAGCGTTATTCTTAAGTATGGTGCCATTTTTCCAGGAATGGTCGCAAATCTATCGTTCCCGTTTCGGTAGCCTGAAGTTTATCTTTTCCACATTAACGATATGGTGATTAATCCTGTCGATATCGACAGAGCTTTGTCCTTTTTCATTCACCACATGAACATTTACCAGTGACAGTAGCGTCTCGTTCTTTGCCATAAATGTCCCACGGACATCCTTACGCAAGTCAAAGTTCATGGTCAATGCCGGGCCAACCGAAGATTCTTGCATCACATTGATATTACGCATAAAAAAGTGCTGCGGTTTGTTGTGTAGCTCCAGAGAAGCACGTTTCATCTCAATATTGGTCAGTGCAACAAAGGAGACAGCGTTACCTGCTGAAATTTGTATCCCGCGCAATTTCCTGGCAAGGTCAGTATTATCAAGGTGAATATTATTCAGTCTGAAGTTTTGCGGTATGGCGAGATACCTGCCTTTAATGACGCCGTAGCCGATTAACATCCCGGCACTATTAACCATTTCTATATTGTCAATAACAAAGTTATCACATCCATATATCGCTACAGTGGCGTTATCAATACCGGCTTTCTTGCTGAAATCAGGCGTAATATTGCGCGCTTTGATATTACGGATAATGAAATGTTTACCATTTTCAACATGAATCAGCTGTCGACAATCCGATCCTGTAATATTCGCCACGACAAAGTTTTTCACCGCCTGGTCTTCTGGATAGTTATTATCGTAGGTACTTCCCGCAAGGCCTATGCCGATGCCCCAGTTGATTTTGCCATTAGTACAGTTGATACGTTCTATTACGTGGTCGGAAATTAAAATATCGCGGTCGTTGATTGCCACGTTCCATTCGATGGCGTCGCCCTGTAAGTCGCTGAACTTACAATTGGTGATGTTGGCACCGATAATCTGGTTATGAAATCCCTGGCGTAAGATGGCGTAATTAGCATGGCTCACGGTCAGGTTATCGATGGTCAGGTTGCGCATAACCCGTTTATTTTTGCCGCCGATATAAATCTGCGTTACCGAGCCAAATCCGCTCATCGCCAGCCCTTTGATGGTGCAGTCAGAGCCACGCACATCCAGTGTGATGTTATGCATACTGCCGCCCTCCTCCCCTGTCACCTGGCTGCCGTCCTGTAAGATAAATCGCCCTCTGCCGTTGCCGCGCAGGCTACCGAGAATGTGTAAGGTTTTGCCAGGAGGGATGAAGATGCCGGTGTTGATGTTGTCGCAAACAAATCCGGCAGGCACGATGACCGTTTGCCCTTCGCTAAAGGCTTGTTTAAATGAGGCGATCCAGTCGTGCGGATTGTAGTCGTTGATATTTACGCTTTGTCGGGCGGGAAGTGCACGGGCGAAAGGGGTATGGAGGCAGGCAAGCGCGGAGCTTGCCGTCAGGAAGGTGCGTCGGGAGATTGTTTTAAATGACATGCGTTCTCCTCTATAAAGCTTGCAGCAAGCTGGCTAACTCTCGATTGATCACCTGCTGGTTAAAATCATGTTCGACTTTTTCGCGAGCGCGTTTGACAACCGGAGCCAGTTCGTCGGTATCCAGTTGGCTAAACGCCGCCAGCCGTTGCGCCAGTGCGCGAGCATCGTTCTCAGGCACCAGCCAACCCGATTTATCGGCCTCCACCAGTTCCGGAATGCCGCTATGCAGAGTAGAAACGACCGGAATGCCGACCGCCATCGCTTCCATCAATGCCACGGGTATCCCTTCCATATCGCCATCCGCGCCCGTGACTGAAGGCAGCAGAAAGACATCCGCGTCGTCGAGCATCGCCTTAACTTCGTGGCTCGGTTTAAAGCCTGGCATCTCCACCACATCTTCCAGTTGATACTGTTCGATGAGCGTGCGTAAACGCCGCTCCCACGGGCCGATGCCGAGAATGCGATAGCGAAATGCCACGCCCTGCTCTTTGAGCTGACGGCAGGCTTCGATCGCCACATGCAGGCCTTTTTTCTCGGTTAAACGAGCAACGGAAATAATCTCTAGCGGTGTTCCTGGCATTTTAACCGGACGAGGGCTAAAGCGATTCATGTCCACCCCCATGCGCGATACAGCGATTTTTTCCGTCGGGCAGCCCATCTTTTGCAATCTCCCTGCCCACAGATCGCTTATTGGCAACATCAGGTCGCCACGGCGAAACAGTTGTTGATATTCGGGAGTGTAATGATTGAGCACTTCCCGACTGGAGATATCAATACCATGGAAAATGGTAGCGATTTTGCCGCGAATGATACCCAGTTCGCGTAGTTTTGCTGCGGTTACCCCCGCAGGGCCAAAATGAGCGATAAAGACATCGGCATAAAATGGTGTTGCGACCTGGCCGCAAATGGCAGACAAAATCAGGTTCCGCGACTCGGCACCATAGCGTTTGAGGTTAAGCGCCTGCCAGGTATTTTTACGATGAATGCCGCGTAAGGTCTGGCTGGCACGGTGGCGCAGTTTCGCCACTTTGCCCGTAGGTTCATCCTGTAACCAGCGGGTTATGGCGGCAAGGTTATATTTCGTCCATGCAGCGTGGGTATTTTGCGTGTCGCCTTTTTGCAGCGCGATAATCTCCACCTCAAAGCCCATATCAATAAACGCAGTGATTTGATTGAGGACGAAGGTTTCCGACGACAGCGGAAATTTCAGTAAAAAGAAGCCGACCTTCATTTCACCTCCCCGATGCGTTCCAGCACTGACTGCACCATCTGCATTCCCGTCTGACGTTCGCGACTGACGGCTTCGTTAAGTCGTGCGTTCAGCGCCGGAAGCTGGCCTAAGGTATCCGCAACCATCGCTTGCAGGCTGCCGTCTAATAAATGACGGATATCAATTGCCATCTCTGGCAGTCCCAACTGCTGCATAATCCCGGCGGATTTATGTTCGTAGTTGATGGCAATTGCCGGAGTGGCAAAGTTCATCGAGATAATGGCAGAGTGCAGGCGCGTACCGACGGTGAGTTCACAGGCTCCCAGAATTTTGCCCATTTCCAGATCGTTAAGTTCATCCATCACTACGTGGTAACGGGCAGGATCGCTGATGTGCTGGCGCAGATTGAGCGCCACCATACGGTCGTCTTTGTTATAGCTGTCGATACCCGTACAGGTGGAGAGCGCAATCACCTGATAGCCTTCGTCGAGAATGCGATTGACCACCCCGGCAAAGGCTTTTTCATACGCTTGTTGAGTGGTGCCGAGACGTTTGTCGAACGGTGCCAGTTCGCGCAGGGTAATTGCCACCGCTTTCTGTTGTGCGGCAACGTCCAGCCAGTGTTGGACGGCATAGCTGGCGGTGAAATCTTCGGTGTGGCGATCGACCAGCCACGCGGTATCAACGCCATGTTCCACTTTTACGGTAGTGATATTACTGCGTTTCATCAAATCAAGGCTGACCGATTCGCGCAGGATCAGCGCGTCGCAGTGACCAAAAACGTAGTTCGCCAGTTGGTTAAATTGCTCATTCTGGAAGGGGCCAACACTGTGACCAATCATAAACAGCGGCTTTTTCGCCATAAATGTGCAAAGCGCGTGCTCAAACTGCGGCACGCCATAGAGATCGACAAAAAACGATCCGCCGACCTGAATAATGGCGTCGTAACCTGACAGCAGGCGCACGAAGTCAGTGAATCCCTGGGCGATGGCGATATTACGCAACTTGCCAGTGTCGGTGACACGTGAGAGCAATACCTGATGCTGGTAGCGGCGACGGAGGACTTTTTTAACGCGCCCGACAACGCCCGCTGCGCTGTTGTGTTGTTTCATTTGCAGGAACAGCGGGTCGCCCATCACCGGGCGGTTGAGCAGCCAGGAAGAACTGACCGGATAGCGGCTCATGACGTCCACTTCGGCATGTGGATTGAGGATATTGATGGCATCAAGTAAGCCGCGCAGGATGGCGCTGTCGCCACGATTGCCGCAAGTGTGGTTGCCCAGAATAAGTAATTTCATTTTTTCCTCATAAATTTGATGCCAAGTAAGATTATGTTGTTGTTTTTATTGCCGGAGCCTAAAACAACCATTCACCCCGCCCGTAAAAGCATTTTCATTTTTTCGCTGCGACAAAACTGACGCTTCACTTCCACCACCAGCGGATGGCGCGACAACACAATCATCACCACAAACGCCAGTACGCCTGCGGTAATTTGCACCGCCAGCAACGTCGCCAGCGCCAGTTGCCCTTTCAGCAGCACGCCCAGCGCATAACTAACCACCAGCGTCGGAAGCGAGAGATAAAACGGTAGCCACAAACTCAGGATGTACTGCCGATAGCTGGAACCGAGCACCGGTTTAATCATCACGAAGTAGCTCAGAATGGTGTTGATAATCTGCACCAGCAGGAAGCCGAGCGTGACGCCGATCGCGCCCGCCATCTGCCCACCGATAACAATCGCCGGAATAAACAGAAAAGTTTTGAATACGTTGAATTTAAAGCTAATATCCACCCGCGCTTTCGCCATCAGCAGCGAACCAATCGGGTTACCCACTGAGCGCAGTAGCCCCACCACACACAGCAATTGCAGCACCGGAATAATGCTGTTCCACTTTTCGCCAAAGACCAGCGGCACAAAATTATTCGACACTACCATCAGCCCCAGCAGCGCCGGGAAGTTGATAATTCCCACCACCGACAGCAGCTTGTAGAAGTTCACGCGCAGCTTTTCGGTATCGTCCTGAATTTTGGCAAACGCTGGAAACAGCACGCGGGTGATGATCGGGTTCAGCTTCATCGGCGGTACAACGGCCACGTTATAGGCCAGGTTGTAGCCCCCCGCCACGCCCGCGCCGAGAATACGCGCCAGTACCAGCGTCGAAAGGTTAGTATTGAGATAGTTGATGATGCTGTCCGCCGTCAGCCAGGCACCAAAGCGTAAGTTCGGTGCCACCGACGTCAGCGAGAAATGCAGACCGGGACGATAAATTTTGCGACCAAAGTAGCCAAACAGCAGCGTTCTCACCGCACTATTGACCAGATAACCGAGGATCGCGGTCATCGCCAGCGGCCAGAAATGGGCGCTAACCACCGTAAAAGTAAAGCCCGCCAGCACCGCGCTAGTTTCGATCATGCCGATTTTGTTGAACTCCAGCTCCTTTTGCATCAACGCGCGAAACTGTTGCCCGTGGGGGATCACCACAAACGCCAGCGACAATGTTTTAATCAACGGTGCCAGATCCGGATTATTCAGCACGTCGCCGATGAGATCACTCAACAAAAACACTGCCACGCACACCACGATCCCCAGCCCGACGTTCAACCAGTACAGCGTAGTGAGTTCAAGATGGCTGATTTCTTTTCGCTGAATAATGGAGTTAGCGATACCGAAGTCAGAAAGCGTATCTGCCAGCGCGATAATCACCAGCGACACGGTAAGTAGGCCGAACTGGTGGTTATCGATAATCCGCGCCAGCACGGTCATCTGTACCAGCCCGAGGCCGATGATGATCACCGTAGCAATCGCCGACCACTTCGCGCCGATGATGGTTTTTTCACGTAAGCTCATATCAATATGCCGCTTTGTTAACGAAGCCTTTGAATACCGTCAGGAAAACGATTTTGATATCGAACCAGACGCTCCATTCGCGGATGTACTCAAGGTCGAACTCGACGCGTTTTTCCATTTTCTCCAGCGTGTCGGTTTCGCCGCGCCAGCCGTTGATCTGCGCCCAACCGGTAATGCCCGGTTTCACTTTATGGCGCAGCATGTAGCCTTCAATAAGCTGGCGATACTGTTCGTTATGCGCCACTGCGTGCGGACGCGGACCCACAATCGACATCCCGCCGGTCAGCACATTGATAAACTGCGGCAATTCATCCAGCGAGGTGCGGCGCAGAAAGTTCCCCACCCTGGTGACGCGCGGATCGTTCTGCGTCGCCTGAGTCACGACTTTGTCGTTCTCCATCACTTTCATGGAGCGAAACTTCCACACTTTGATCGGCTTGCCGTCCATGCCGTAGCGAGTCTGGCGGAAAATAACCGGCCCCGGTGAACTGAGTTTCACCGCCAGCGCAATGCAGCACAGCACCGGGGAGATCAGCAGCAAGATCAGCGTTGCCAGCACAATGTCTTCCGCACGTTTGAGCAGGCGGTTAACCCCGGAAAGCGGCGTGTCATACAGCGGCACCACCGGTACGCCGTTCATCTCTTCGATACGGGAATGGAGAATGTTGAAGGTAAAAACATCGGGGATCAGCAGCACCGAACAGGTGGTGTCCGCCAGTTGATGAACCAGTTTTTTCACTCGCGCGCCGTCGCACATTTGCATCGCGATATAGACGTTATGAATCTTGCCCGCTTTCGCATCCTCGACCAGCTGTTGCAGGTTACCCGCCCAGTCGTTAGAAACGCCGCCCGGTTTCGGGTCGTGGTAAACGCCCACCACTTCAAACCCTAACCACGGCTGATTACGGAAACTCTCCATCAGCATTTGTCCGGCAGCTAAATCCCCCGCCACCGCGACCATCCGCTTGTTATAGCCATGATTACGCAACCAGCCCGCACCAATACGAATGCACGAACGGCAAACCACCAGTCCGATGCTGGTCAGCATATACCACGCTAGCCAGATTTTCAGTTGCGTGTCGAAATCATTGTTGAACGCCACCAGTCCGGCGCTGAAAATCACGCTTAACGTCCAGTTTTGTAGCAACAGGGCAAATTCTGTCGCTGCCCGAACACCGCGCCATGAGCGATAAAAATCGGTGATGCCGCCCAGCATCTGGAATACCACCAGCGTAATCAGCGCCACCAACAGGTGCATGTAGAAGAATGACAGTCCGCTGACTTCGCAAACCAGCCATAGTCCGGCAAACATGATGGTGATATCTGAAAAGCGTTGCACCATAGAGATTAACGATGCATTGGTTTTCGCTCGCTCGCGCTTTTTTAGATTTGTCATCGTTGTTCCTGTTCTATTGTCGCCTCACCCCGGCCCTCTCCCCAAAGGGGCGAGGGGAGAAGAAAGTTCCGTGCTCTCTTCTCTCCGCAGGCAGTAGAGCGTCAGGGGGAGGGGGAAAGTAATGACATTACTCGTTCAGCAACGTCAGCAGAGTTCGCGTTCGCGCTTCCATCAGCGGCACATCACCGCGCGATTCCACATTCAACCGCACCACCGGTTC
>OLSJ01000870.1_pt1 | contig 21288 bp, 16 predicted proteins | sample 1672151 | NCBI WGS metagenome assembly OLSJ01 (sample SAMEA3136653, study PRJEB25190) | human gut metagenome | biome: human gut; feature: human-associated habitat; material: faeces | place: Austria | collected 2013 | reverse complement strand
AATTAAATATATAATTAAAAAACAATATAATTATTTTAGTTTTTAGTTTTCGGTTTTAGTTTTCAAAAGAAGCTTGCACAGAAATGTGTAGGCTCTTTTTTGTGAAATAACTAAAGGCTTCCACCATTATGCCATAAGCCTCATATTTTCCGGCTTATGGGCTGGTTTTTGGAGCTGTTTTAGGGATTTTTGCAGTTACAGCTACTTTTTCTCGCAATTTTTTCGATTTATGGGCTGGTTTTTGGAGCTGTTTTAGAAATTTCTGCAGTTTCAGCTACTTTTTCTCGCAATTATTCCGGCTTTTGGGCTGGTTTTGGAAGCTGTTTTGTGGATTTTTGCAGTTACAGCTACTTTTCACGTAATTATTCCGGTTTATGGGCTGAATTTTGGGAGCTGTTTTAAAAGGTTTAGGGATTACAGCTCCCCAAGGTCTGCCTACGATGCTATCAAACATTTGTAAACTATAAATTGGTACCTTGAAAACTTCACACTTTCAAGGTACCAACAATTTTTTATAAGGTGGTTTTGACCCTTAAATCATGTCATATAGACTAAAAAAATAATTCACAAAATTTCAAATGAAAAATTATCTATTATATCTAGGACCTTTAGTACTAAAAAAATTTCGCATATGTTACATAAAAATGAATAAATAGTAAAATTTACCAAAATTTCGTAAATAAAATCTCTGTTTATCCCAATAGTCGAAAACCAACGAAAATATTATAATATAAGTACGAAAACGTGCGAAAGGGAATTTTCGTACATACAAAAAGGAAAAGGAGAGGAAATATGAGAAAGTTAAAAGAACACTTTCACAGGAAACATGGCATTGTAAGTCGTATCTTTAGTATGGTACTTGCACTTGCTATGATTGTGACCATGGTTCCAGCAATCGGTGGTGCAACCACTGCATATGCTGCGAGCCCGACAATCCGGTTGTACTTGGACAAACCAAGTACATGGAATACACCGGTTGTCAATGTCTGGGCTGCCGGTGCTACGGTAGATAACCATGACGCAGGAAATGCCGCCATTTCACAATGGGGGGATCAGGAAAAACCAAAGCTTGCATATGAGGAAAGTTCTGGACTCTATTATGTAGATGTACAGAGCAGTGAGTGGACAGGTTTTCAGTTTGTTGATGCAGGTTCTACTGAGAAGGCTGCACCGGAGATAAAGACAGGAGGAGCTGCAATTGAGCAGATTAAGACTTTTACTTCTGATACAAGCATTTATTGTTTATTGGATGATAATGGAAAATATCAGTGGTATAAGGATGCTTCAAAGAATGAAACATTGATTCCAGAGTCTGTACCAACAGAATGTGATCTGACTATTAATTATAAGAGCACATTAGGCAATGATGTTGCTGCATATATATATCATGAGACCAATAAGCCGGTAGGTGAATGGCCGGGAAAAACCATGACTGCAGCAGAAGGTCATGAAGGCTGGTATACAATGCATCTGACATTAGATAACAGCACAGATTATGATCTCATTTTAAATGATGATGGACATGGAAACCAGTTAGACGGAGTAACACTTTCTACAAAAGGAAAGGCAGAAGCAGAGTACTGGTTCGATGGTTCTTTGTCAGAGACAAAACCTGCTGATTGGAAATATGTAACAACCATTCATTATCTTGCTTCAGGAATGGGAAGCACTATTTACAATCATATGTGGGGAGCAGATGCCTCTGCAACAGGAGCAGGTGTTGGAAAAGAATGGCCAGGTGGACAGATTTCAGAAAATGCTGACCATTCCGGATGGTATGATGTAGTATATACACAGGATGTAAAACAGAATTTCAGCTGTATTTTTAATAATAACAATGGAGCACAGACGGATAATATTGATGTTTCTGTAACATCAACAAGTACTGAACTCTGGGTTACCGGAACCAAAGGTGGTGGTGATACAACCGTATATAAAACAGCACCGGACAGCTGGGAGGCACCGGTTCCAGACCACACATTTACAATGTATTATTACAATGAAGATTTATCAACAGACACAGACATGGGAAAAGTTGATATGTGGATGTGGAATGCCGGATTAAATGGATCATATGTTTTTGATGAAACAGAATATGATGCTGCAAATAATGTGACATGGTTTAAAAAGACCATTACAGTTGCCGGCAGTAATGTGGGAAAAACAGTAGGATTAAAGGCACGTTATGACATAACACAGGGATGGGATGGCGGCTCTGATACCGCAGACCGTTCTTTTACAATAAGCGGTGATGAGAATGAGGTATTATATTATGTGGATGGTTCAGATCCGGTTCATGAGAAACCGACAATCGTACCAACGGAAAAGAGATACCTTGTATTGGATTATGAGAATCCAGGATTAAAAGAAAAAGGAATTACACCACAGTTCTATACATGGTCATCAGGATATGCTTCAGTATTAACCGATTTTACATACGTAGGTGGAGATAAATGGACAGTAACGATTCCTGCAAAACCATCCTGCACAAAGGTTGATTTTTGTATTGCATTAGATTCAACAGGTGACCCATGGATTAAAGATGGTGGAGACCATTCCGTTACATTCCCTTCTGACCAGAAGGTTATCTATGCCAGCATGAAAGCCGGCAGTGAGCCGGAAATTGCTATGCCATATAATACTGGCTATGAAGTAGATGCAGAAAATCAACAGGTATCATATTACTATCGTGATGATGCTGCATTTGTAGATGGCACCTTAAAGGATATGACAGTATCTGTTGATGTAGACGGAACAGAGTATCCAATGACATACAATGATACAACAAAGCGTTTTGAGTATGTAAAGAGCGGCTTGACAGATGGTAAAACACATTATCGTTACAAAGCAAATGGAACTTATGTTGTAGATGCATTCAATTCAAACAGTGAAGAGTACAAGAAAGCAGATTACTCATATTTTGAATACTATAAATTAAATGCAACAGTTACAGCAGAAGTTATGAATAAATCCTTTAACTACAATGAAAATGATGTTGTTAAGTTTAAGGTTGAACAGGCTGATACAGACACTCAGAAACTTGAAGTAGCAAGTGCAAGTATTGATGTTTCTTCACTTGGTGGAAGCAGTGCAATGCCGATTGAACCGGAACTGCAGGCAGTTACCATTTCTGCAACAACAGATACAACATTAGGAATTAAGACATTACCAATTACTGTAACAGACCAGTACGGTAATAAATTCAGTACTACAGTGGATGTTGAAATCACAGACCGTGTGAAGGAAAACAAAAATGATTTCGACTGGGATGAATCTGTTGTCTACTTTATGGTGACAGACCGCTTCTTTGATGGCAATGAATCTAACAATACAGCAAGTGGTGCAGATACATACGGAGACAATCCGGGACTGTATCATGGTGGAGATTTTGCAGGTGTAACAACCAAGTTAGATTACTTACAGGATTTAGGTGTAAATACAATCTGGATTACACCAATTGTAGAGAATGTGAAAGGTGTAGCTGTAACAGATGAGGGTTCAGAAGATGTTCCTTATAATGCAGCATACCATGGATACTGGGCAAGTGATTTTACAAAATTGAATCCGACACTTGGTACAACAGAAGAATTTGAAACTATGATTAGCGAAGCACATAAACGTGGCATGCGTATTATGGTTGATATTGTTGTAAACCATGCTGGATATGGTACAGAATCAACATTTGCTGATATGCTTAGGGATAAGAGCGTCAGTGAAGGCGATATTAAATCATGGCAGTCTGGCTTGCCGGATTTTGCAACAGAGAATGCAGATGTCAGAGCAAAATTAGTAGAATGGCAGACATCATGGATGAAGGATTATGGTGTTGACTATTTCCGTGTAGATACAGTAAAACATGTTGACAGTACAACATGGGCAGCACTTAAGAATTCTACAACAGAAGTAAATCCATCCTTCAAGATGATTGGAGAATATTATGGCGCAGGATATGCGTCAAATGGTAGTACCTTAGGTACCGGTCAGATGGATGCAGACCTTGATTTTGATTTTAATGACCAGGCAACAAGCTTTGTCAGTGGTAATATTTCTTCTGTAGAGAAATTCCTTTCTGCAAGAAATTCAGCACTTAATAACGCATACATGACGGGTCAGTTCTTAAGCAGTCATGATGAAGATGGATTTAAGGCTTCCTTAATGAACGGAAAAAAATATACCGAGGATAAGGCAACATCAGCAGCGTTAGTTGCAGCTACCTTACAGCTTACTGCAAAGGGTATTCCGGTTATCTATTATGGTGAAGAAGTTGGTTTAAGCGGATTAAATAATTATCCATATCAGACTAATAGATATGACATGGATTTCTCTAAGGCAACAAAGGACAATGTCACATATCAGCATTATAAGAATTTGCTGAGCATCCGTAATGCATACACAGATGTATTTGCAAGAGGAAGCAGAACAGTTGTGGCAGGTTCTGATGAGGAAGGCTATGATGTAGTTTCAAGATCCTATGGAGGAACAACCTTATATGTTGGTATGAATATCAAGGATACCGCAAAAGAAGTAAAAGTTCCGGTTAGCTTAGCAGCAGGAACAGAGGTAAAGGATTTATACAGCGGTGCTACATATACTGTAGGAAGTGATAAAACAGTTGCTGTTACAATTCCGGCAGCAAAGGATGGTGGAACAGTTATTCTTACTAAGGTGAAGAAAACAGTAGATCCAACACCGGCAGATCCTGGCAAGACAGATCCAACACCGGCAAAACCGGGCAAGACAGATCCAACACCGGCAACAAAGGTTGACTGGAGTAAAGAAGTAGAAACAATCAAGAATGCTTCTGCAAAGGATACTATCGTTGTTAAGATGGATGAAACAGGAGTTGTCTCAAAGGATGCAATTGCAGCCATTAAGGGAACACAGAAGAAGCTTGTTCTTGATATGGGAGACGGAATCAAGTGGGTTATCAATGGTTCTGACGTATCAAAGGTTCCTGCAAAGGATGTAAATATGTCAGTTACAGTTGACAGCAAAAAAATTCCTGAGGATGTTATTAAGGCAGCTAAGATTGAAAAGGATGCAAAGAAGGTAGTACAAATCAGTCTCGCACATGAAGGTGAGTTTGGATTCAAACCGGTTCTTTCAATCGACCTTGGAAAGACATATGCAGGAAAGTATGCTAACCTTTACTATTACAATACAAAGACAAAGGCTCTTGAGGGTCAGATGTCTGTAAAGATTGCAGATGATGGTTCAGCATTACTTAAATTCACTCATGCATCTGATTACGTTATTTCTATAACAGATCAGGCTGCTATTGATAACAAAAAAGCAGCTCCAAAGAGTGGTGATGACAATGAAGCAGCTACATATGTATGCTTACTTGGACTCGCAATGGTAGCAATCACAGCAGCTACATATCGCAAGAAAAGAGCTTGCAAATAAAACAGCTTTTAAACTAAACATTTTATAAACCTCTTAGATGCCGCACCTTCGGGTGCGGCATTTTACTGTGTATGGCTTAGAGTGAGATGTAACTAAAGTGTTCACATAAAATATCTCATAGTTTTTACATAGAGCAAGTATAGAGTTTACCGGGGCACTGTATAATCCATTATGGTTAAATGATTTACACATGGAGGAATAAAATGAAAAAGAGAAATCAGATCATTGCGGCATTTCTTGCAGCGACAATGATAATTACACCGGCAACATCAATATTTGCAAAGGCAGCAAAGGATGGAAATTCTAGTGCAGAGTCTTCTTACGGGGAGAGCTTTACAAGCTGGAGGACAAATGAATGGGAGAATAAGCTCAGCAAGGATTGGACAACTGTTTCTATGACACCGGGGGTTAATGAGTCAACCATGAACTTTGCATGGTATTCAAAGACAACAGATACCGTTTCACTGACATATGGTTTAAAGGCAGATTTAAGCGATGGAAAGACTGTTCAGATTGCGACTAAGGGCACCGGACAAAAGGATAAAGACGGAAATGAATACAATAGCAATAAGGCAACTATTTCAGGACTTGCAGCTCAGACCACATATTACTATAAGGTGGATGACAAGGAAATAAAGTCCTTTAAAACAGGAAATACAGGTAAATTCAGATTTGCTTTTGTAGGTGATCCACAGATTGGTTCATCTAATGAATTAAAGGGAGCTGATACAGAGGCGTTTTACAATGCACAGAGCAATGCGGTAGCAAATGACAGCTACAATTGGTCACAGACATTGAAAAAGATACAGAGTGCAGGAACTGATTTTATTGTGTCAGCAGGAGACCAGATTCAGACAACAAAGAAAAAAGCTCCGAGAAAGAGTTCTACAACAAGTGAGATAGAGTATGCAGGATATCTTTCACCGGATACACTTGCGTCATTGCCGGTAGCAACAACAGTCGGTAATCATGATGCAGACAATGCCAACTATCAGTACCATTTTAATGTTCCAAACCTCAGCAATCTGGGAGATAATAAAAAAGTTGGTGGTGACTATTATTTCACATATGGTGATGTGCTTTTTATGATGCTTAATACACAGGACACAAACTCAGCAGAGCATATTCAGTTTATCAAAGAAACAGTTGCAGAAAATGCTGATTGCAAGTGGAAGGTAGTTACATTGCATCAGGATATTTATGGTTCGGCAGAGCATTCGAATGAGCCGGAGATTGTTAATTTACGTTATGCGCTTACACCGACATTTGAGAAATATGGTGTAGATGCTGTGCTTACAGGACATGACCATGCTTATTCAAGAAGTAAATTTCTTTCAGGCAATCAGACAGAAAAGACTGTAACATATACTGATGATGAGTTTGATGAAATGCTTGATAAGGATATTGACTATACAGGTGAGGGTACTTTGACTGTAGCACCGGGAAATATCAAAGCAGACACAACAGACGAATCAGAAAAGACATACTTATCTTATCTTACTTCTGTGATGGATGCAGACAGAATTACAGAGACAGGAGAGTATGTGGTAGATCCTAAGGGAATTCTTTATCTTACAGCCAGCAGTTCATCAGGAAGTAAGTATTATGACCTCGTATCACGTCAGCAGTCATACATAGCAAGCAGATGGCAGGAGGATGTCCCTACATATTCACTCATCGATGTGACAGAGACAACCATGACAATTAACACTTATCGTACTGACAATGACAGTGCAATTGACAATACGGTTACTATTGTAAAATCAGCAGACAAATCAGCAGTTGATGCTAAGCTTGCACAGATAAATAAAGAGCTTACAGATAATACACTTGTAGAGAAGGACTACACAACTGGTAGCTGGAAGGCTTTAAAGGATGCGATGGATGCCGCAAACCGTATCAGCCCTGAGACTGAGCAGGCACAGATCAACAAGATACTTGAGAACCTGACAACAGCCAGAAACGGTCTTGTAAAGGTGACTGCACAGGAACCACCAAAAGCATCAGAGCAGCCAACAGAAAAGACATCTGAATCAGAGAAAGCATCAGAGCAGCCAACAGAAAAAACATCTGAATCAGAGAAAGCATCAGAAAAGTCAAACAATAAATCAGTTTCTAAGGTTAAGACCGGTGATGAGTCACAGGCACTGTTTTGGACAATTGTTTGTGTGATTGGTCTTGGAGCAGCAGGAACAGCAGTGGTATTTGCCGGAAAAGAGAGAAAATAGTGAAGAAAATCTGTATTGCAATAATAAGTATTGCTCTGATAATTGCATTTGGAATATCACTGAACAATGTGGAAAAGACAGAACTGCAATCAACTGATGGCCGTGATTTTGAAAAAGCGACGGTGACAGAGATTGTCATCTCTGATTATTCGGATAGCACTTCAAAGGATTATGATGGTTCTGTGGGTGAAGATGACAGTGTCAGGGCTGGGCAGCAGCAGATAAAGGTCAAAATAAGAACTGGTGAGCATAAGGGAGAAATTCTGGATGCCACCAGTTCTTCATCGTATCTGTATGGTGCCAGATGTAGAATAGGAACAAAGGTAATAGTGATAATCAGCGAGTCGGATGAGCTTACAACGGTAAGTGTCTATAATTATGACAGAGGAAATCAACTGTATATGATAATTGCCTTTTTCCTTATAGTTTTAGTGTTAATTGGAGGATTCAAGGGCTTTAAATCAGCTGTAGGACTTGTGTTTACATTCTGTTGCATTTTATTTGTATTTATGCCGCTTATCTACAGAGGAGTGTCTCCTATTTTTGCGGCGGCATTTGTGGTAATTATAACAACAGTCGTTGTTATGTATCTGATAGATGGATTTACTGCAAAATCAATCTGTGCAATCGTCGGCACAATAATAGGTGTGGTGTTGGCTGCTGTTTTTGCATTTATATTTGGAAAAATATGCCATATATCCGGCTATAATGTGGATGATATCGAAAGTCTTATTTATATTGGTGAGATGACAGATATAAAGGTGGGAGAGCTGATGTTTGCAGGGATACTGATATCAGCTCTTGGTGCTGTGATGGATGTTGCCATGTCTGTAGCAAGCACTATTAATGAGATTCATGATAAAAATCCAAAGCTTGACACCAAAGAACTGTTTAAATCCGGCATAAATGTCGGAAAGGACATGATGGGAACCATGTCCAACACGCTGATTCTGGCTTTTGCAGGTGGTTCGATTAATACCTTTGTATATATTTACAGCTATAACTATCAGTATTATCAGGTGCTTGATATGTATTCAATCGGAATTGAAATAATTCAGGGAATTTCTGCAACGCTTGGAGTGATACTCACGGTGCCTATAGTGTCTGCAATATCTGCTGTAGCACTAAAGAAAAACCTATAATAAATTGGGAAAGAAGTCATATTGCTATCATCGCTTTAAATACATTATAATAAGAAGAAAACAGCAAAGGCTGTCAAGGAGAACAATATGAAAAGTACAGCGTTTGATATGGCTATGGTGGCATACAGACAAAATGATATGGAGGGCGCATTTCATCAGTTTCTGTCGCTGGCAGAAGCGCAAGATGCTGATGCCATGAATATGGCAGCAAATATGTTTGAAAGAGGCCAGGGCACTTACCGAGATCCCGGGCGAGCAGTGTTTTGGTGGAAGAAAGCGGTGGAGCTTGGAAATGTGGATGCACTTGCCGATTACGGACAGTATCTTGTCACTACCTTTTTTGATGGTAAGGAGCAGAAGCTTGGAGCAGGGTATCTGGTTACTGCGACGGAGCGTGGCAACAACAGGGCGGGAGAGAGCCTTGTGGAGTTTGCCCTTAAAAATAACGATGCCGGAGCCAAAGTATACAGGACAGCAGCCGATTACTGCGACAGGGCTATTGACGCTGCGACAGATTCATATCTTCGCACACAGTATGTGCAGAAAAGGGGTATGCTTAAATATAAGCTCAGACAGCACAGACTTGGAAACAATTATGTATATCTGGCAGCGGTATTTTCGGCGATAGGAGCAGTATTTCTCATGATTGCATCAGTGGATTTGTTTCTTGAGCTGCATATGGAGTATTGCGATATGTTTAAGCTGTTTTCGTATAGTAAAATGATACCATGGGAGGCTGATATAGCGATGTTCTTTGGTGCGATGCTTTTATTCACGCTTGGCAAGGTGACAAATAAGCTTCATGTGGCGAGCTTTTTGCAGCTTCTTGCATCTGTATTTGCAGTGGCAGTTGTTGCCATGCACTTTATCTGTGTGATAAATGATGGCAGGGTGTGGTATGACAAGCTGCTGTGGTATGTGGTGCTTGTTGTCATTCCGCTTATGCTCGGAAAGCTGTTGGGTGAGATTCTGAGAAAGATTATTGGCATACAGTAAAATAATATTTCGATATGTAACAAAAGGAGAATGAACATGACTCTGCAACAACTAAAATACGTGGTGACAGTGGCAGAATGCGGCAATATAACAGAGGCTGCAAAGCAGCTTTTTGTCTCGCAGCCCACTGTGACCAGCGCTATACATGACCTGGAAAAAGAGATGCAGATAGTTATTTTCATCAGGACAAACAAGGGAGTGATACTATCAGAAGATGGTGAGAGATTTCTCGGTCATGCCAGACAGGTGCTCGAGCAGGTAGATCTCATAGAGGGGATCTACAAGGATGATGTGGTGAGTAAGCCACACTTTGCGGTATCGTGTCAGCACTATTCCTTTGCGGTGAATGCATTTGTGGATGTAATCAGAGAGTTTGATGCATATCAGTATGATTTTACCATCAGGGAGGAGCAGACTCACGAAATTATTGAGGATGTCACGAATTTAAAGAGTGAGCTGGGAGTCATATATCTAAGCTCCAAGAATACGGAGGTGCTTTCAAAGATGCTAAAGCGTAATGAACTCGAGTTCACAGAGCTTTTTACAGCCACACCGCATGTATTCATATGTGACAGTCACCCGCTTGCTTCAAAAAAGAGCATCACGATGGATGATCTGCAGGACTATCCGTACCTGACGTATGAGCAGGGAGAGTACAATTCACAGTATTTTTCGGAGGAGTTTGTCAGCACTCTTGACAGCAGAAAGAATATCAGGGTAAGAGACAGAGCTACACTTTTTAATCTGATAATTGGCTTAAATGGCTACACAGTGTGCTCAGGAGTGATTTCCGCTGAGCTGAATGGAAGGAATATTATATCAAAGCCACTTGATGTGAAGGAGTATATGAGGATAGGCATTATCAGCAGAAAGGGTGTGGTACTCTCGCGATATGCAAGGGAGTATATCGAAGCATTGAAGGCGCACTGTATGTGACGTTACAATAATATAATATGATTAAAGGGTCGTATCATCGATGCATACTTGCATGCAATTCGATGTATACCTTAGTGCCCCACACTATATATAAGGTCTAAATATATACAAACATTTGGTACAAGGAGCATAGCATGTACGATAGTATAATAATAGGAACAGGTCCTGCCGGACTGTCGGCAGCACTGAATTTAAAAACATATAAAAAGGATTTTATCTGGTTTGGTTCGAAGAACCTAAGCGAAAAGGTGCAAAAGGCAGAGAAAATCACAAACTATCCCGGATTTCCACAGATAAGCGGACAGGAGCTGTTTGAACGCTTCGACGCCCATAGGAGAGCTGCGGGGATTGAGATAACAGAAAAGACTGTGACCAATATTATGCCTGCAGGAAACGGCTTTATGGTGCTTGCAGACAATGAGATGTATGAGGCAAGGACTCTCATACTTTGCATGGGTGTGATGTCTGCAAAGCAGCTGGACAGGGAGGATGAGCTGCTTGGAAAAAGGCTCAGCTACTGTGCCACCTGTGATGGCATGTTTTACAAGGATAAGAGGATAGCTGTCATATGTAATGACAAAAAGTATGAGCATGAGGTAAAATATCTTGCGGATCTTGCGGCAGAGGTATTGTATTTCCCAGCCTATAATGACAGCGAAATAGAGCTTCCAAATGTAAAGATATCAAAGGATGTACCTATAGCATTAATCGGAGACTCATTTGTGGAGGGAATTACGCTTCGAAGCGGAAAGACTGAGAGCGTAGACGGAGTATTCTGCCTCAGGAACGCCATCGCACCATCAAAGCTTATGCCGCAGCTTGAAATAGAAAACGGACATATATTGGTGGATAGAGCCCAGCAGACAAATGTGGCAGGCTGTTTTGCAGCAGGAGACTGCACAGGCAGGCCATACCAGTATACGAAGGCTGTCGGAGAAGGAAATGTGGCAGCACATTCGTGTATACAATATCTTAGTAAATCAGAAAAATAATATGGCAATGGCATAGAGGTCGGTTAAAGCATGTTAAAGGCAATTACAGCCACTTACCGTTGAGAAGATATTGATTTCTCTCAGCTCCGACTGAGACAAATTGTATTTCGTGTCTTAGCATGTCCTCAAGGAAGTTTATGTAGCGCTTGGCATTTACAGGCAGCTCATCATATGACCTGCAATTTGATATATCGGTTTTCCACCCCGGCAGCATTTTGACTACCGGGGTATATTTTTCCAGATTTTCGGTGGGGTCAAAGACGTTTGTTACAGCATTTTTATACTGATATCCTGTGATAACAGGAATCTGATCCATGATGCTCAGGACATCCAGCTTGGTCAGTGCGATTTTGTCAGCATGCTGGCATTTTAGACCATAGCGGCTTGCAACGGCATCAAATGGACCTACACGACGTGGTCTTCCAGTGGCAGCACCATATTCGCCCCCATACTTGCGGACCATTTCAGTCCATTCACCGTTCATAGCTTTTTCTGCGACAAATGGTCCTGCTCCAACACAGGTAGAGTATGCCTTTAGTACACCGACCACATGGTCTAATGAGGCACCGGGGATACCGGCACCTATAGGACCGTAAGCTGAGATGGTGGAGGAGCTTGAAGTATATGGGAAAATACCATAGTCTATATCCCTCATTGCACCAAGCTGTGCTTCAAGTACAACACGCTTTCCCTTTGATAGTGCATCCTCAAGGAATGCACCGGTATCTGTGATATAAGGTGCATATTTTGCAGCCTTCTGCCTGCACCATGACAAAAGAGCTGACAGAGACATAGGCTCCTGATGATAGCAACCTGCAAGCTCAAGGTTTTTAGCTTCAAGCATGGTCTTAAGTCTGGCCTGTACATTCTCTTCGTCTAAGTGGAGTAAATCACCGAGACGGATTGTTTTTTTACGGTATTTATCGCTGTATGCATAGGCAATACCGCGTTTGGTAGAGCCGAAGGCTGCTCCGGACTTTGAAAGGCGCTCTTCCTCAAGCTCATCCTGTATTTTATGCCACGGCATTGAAATTGTGGCTCTTGTTGATAATTTCAGGTTTTTTGGTGAAACAGATACATCTTGTGTTCTGATCTGTGCAATTTCATTGGACAGATGGTTTAGGTCAATAACCATTCCGTCACCGAGCACACATACTACATCTGGGTGAAGTATTCCGGATGGAAGCAGATTTAAGACAAATTTTCCCTGTTTATTAACTACTGTGTGTCCGGCATTGTTACCACCCTGATAGCGGACTACGATATCCGCATGTTCTGCGAGAAGGTCGATGACACGACCCTTTCCTTCGTCTCCCCAGTTTATTCCTGTAACTGCTGTAAGCATGATGAATGCCTCCTTGTTTTTTGAGTTTAATATTTGTATGTTGGTGCAGAGCTTGTACTGTCCGGATTTTGAATGGTATAAAACAAGTCTGCTTATAATGTGTATGATTCTGTTACGTGCAATACCTAAACGTCTTATCAGTTAGTATTCTTGCAAAGATGAGTCCGAGCGGCAGTGCAATGATAATCATGATTGCTGATGCAAACCATGAAACAGCATCCGAAAGTGCCATTATGCCGAAATTGTATATAGCCCGATACAGATAAAGTCCCGGAACCATTATGACTATGGATGGAACAGTAAGGGATATTCTCGGATATCCGTTGTTTTCCTTGATAAATGATGCGAGAAGCCCTGCTGTGAGAGCTCCGGCAAATGCGGCAGCAGGAGCCGGCATACCTGTCAGGTCTACCAGCTCAAGCCGCAATGAATTTGCTATGGCACCGATAAGAGCAGCTGTTGCAGCCATGGAAGCAGGGCTGTTGAACATGATTGAGAATCCAAACACACCGAAGAAGCTCATTATAAGCCTCAGGATTAGATGTAGTACGGGGGTCAGATTCAAGTCTTCAAAGTCCATAGGCTGCAGTCGCAGAAGCAGTGCCATAATCCATGCAAACATCGTGGCTACCATGACTATTATTATTGCATAGGCAAGGCGTTCAAGACCGGAGCGTAGATCCAGCTTTGCCAGGTCGATTCCGCTTGTGATAAACGGAAATCCGGGTATGATAAAGAGCATAGAACAGATGTATCCGGCTTCGTGAATTGATGGTACATTGAAAGCCATCTCTGCAATTTTTAAAAATGCCGCATATATGAAGCATGAAGCAGAAATTGATACCGCTATATTTAGGAACAAAGTAAAATGATGTTTTATAAGCTTTGTACGTATGAGATTTCCGATGCCGGCTGCTACAAATGCCAGTATCATTTCAATAGGGCCTCCTCCGAGCAAAAATGTGAAGGCACAGCATGCTATAGCTGCTGCAAGTCCAAGCCTTGCAGGGGAGTAAATGGCATGAATCTGTTCAATCTCATCAAGTCGCCGGTGAATTTCTTCGCCGGTCAGATGAGCTTCCTCGTTAGGAAAATTGTCGACAAACTGCTCCATGCGATAGAGCTTTGATGTGTTTACACCTGTGTTTGCTATGCTGAGTGACTGTGATATACAGTCATTTCCGTCAAAGCAGTTAAACTCGATTGACATAAGTCCGACATCCACTGTACATGTGACACCAAGCTCCTTTGAGAGCCGGTTCATGGAGGTTCTCACACGCCAGGCTCCTGTGCCGCAGGAGAGCATGATGAGTCCGACACGTCCGATTACAGAGGCTTTTTCAATCAGTCCTGCCTTATCTATGAGTATATTTCCATCCTGTTTGGCATAATCATGCCAGGGGATTTCCATATGATTTTTTTCCATGATATCTGTGTAGCTGTTATCTGCCATAAATTATCGCCTCGGCCTTTTGTACATGTTTTTCAAGATTTTTTAGGAAGTGAGAGCTTCGCAGGAAAATACCAATTTCATCATACCGCTTGTCATTTTCCACAAGAGAATCCTGACCGTAAAAAACATATGCCATAGGAAGTTCCTTTTCAATCTGTATCATCAGATCCCATACAGCAGAGTAAGCCTCAGCCTCAGTCTCCTTGAGTTTTACGGTATCGGGAAGCTCTCGTATCAAGAGTATTCCGTCATGCTTTACAATGACCTGCTGTGTGGGAGTCATATGCTCGGAATCATATGTGTGGCTGTAGCGATAAGCCTGTGCATAGTAGATATCCTTTTTATCTGGCATATCATTGTATATCTCATGAAAATGTATATAGTTCTTGTCGTGAGATATGTGTTTATACTCGGGCAGCGGATTTCCGTGTTCATCGGTCATGATTATCGGATTTTGGTGTCCGTCGGCATTGAACCTGTACGGTATGATATATGAATTGCGCAGCAGATCAAATACTGTGTTGTTGCACAGACACATAAGCAGTGCGGAAAGATCGCGGTTGGTATATGCATTGAAGAGAGCTTTGGCAAATTTTTCTGCCGGAAGTGATACATCAAATTCATCGTTGTAAACCAGATTTTCATTGAAGGTTTCCATAAGCCTGTCACAGGCCCATGGATCATTTAATATCTTCTGAAACAGAATGTCTGCATGATCTTCTCTTGGAAACATTGTCTTTTCACTCATTTGAAACACGTCCTTTTCTTATATATATAATCAATATTTCTCTTTTGAGCATTTATGATTATACAATCATGACTGCAATAAGTAAAAAGTATAATTGATATAATTGAAATATCACATTGTTATATCTGTGAGAATGCACAGCTGGAATATTTTATCCATAGGAAAAATCTATATCAAACGCATGATTTTATCGAGGGAAAACAGACCTCACTGCTTATAGAAAAATATGGTTTTCAAAAGGATAAGCTGCTTTTTGCAGGACTTGTAAACGGAAAAAATATCTGGAAAAACCATTATGCGAGGACTCTTGAAGTACTTGATGAGCTTAAGAAAAAGGGCATAAATACAGTTCTTTCCCACAGACAAAGGATGTAAAGGCAAACCGTTCTGCTTTTAAAAAGGGTGAGATTACGGAGGAGAAGTATGTCAATTTTAATAAGAAGATTGAAGAGTGCGTGAAATGGCAGGAGGAGAGTGCCATCTGTTGAAGAGATAGTCACAGTGCTTAAAAAGATGCTCACAAAGATAGACAGAAGAAAGCTCTGGGTAAATCCTGACTGTGGACTTAAGACTCGAGGAGTGCCGGAGACGCAGGCGAGCCTTAAGAACATGGTAGAGGCTGCAAGGATACTTAGAGAGACAGTTTAATATTCAAAACTTAAAAATAAAAATCCGAAGACAATTGGGGGATCTTCGGATTTTCTGGGTTTTTTGCATTTTTAGTTGAGAGAAAATGCTTTTGGAGTAGGTTTAATCTGTTCTTGTATTCAAGAACATTTGCTATTATAATGTATAATCATAAATAAGTAAAAAATATAATTGATATATCAGATATATCAAAATTATATCATGAATATCTGCGTATCAAAAGGAAAATGACAAGTAAAGCGATAATAAAAGGAGGCTTTGAATATGGATATAAATTTTGAGTACTACAAGATATTTTATTATGTTGCAAAATACTGTAATTTCACAAAAGCTGCGAGGGCGCTCGGAAACAGCCAGCCAAATGTAACCCGCGCCATGAACAACTTAGAGCAGCAGATAAATAGCATACTTTTTATCAGAAATAACAGAGGTGTGCAGCTCACACCGGAGGGAGAGCGTCTGTACGCGCATGTATCTGCAGCGATGTCACAGATACTTGCTGCGGAGGAGGAGCTGTCAGACAGCACAGGTCTGTCACACGGAAGCGTATCAATAGGAGCCAGTGAGACAGCTCTAAACATATATCTGCTTGACAGGCTAAAGACTTTTCACATGGCATATCCGGGTATCAGGCTTAAGATATATAATCACTCCACCCCACAGGCTATAAATGCTGTAAAAAACGGCATGATTGATTTTGCAGTGGTATCGACACCGGCTGAGGTGGAGGCACCTCTTAAGATGATAAAGCTTGGTTCGTTTCAGGAGATTCTTGTGGGTGGAACCACCTTTACTGCGCTCGGAAGCCAGACTCTGTCATTAAATGAGCTGCATAATTATCCGCTTATCGGGCTGGGGCGGGAGACCATGACATTTCAGTTTTTTAACAGATTTTTTATGTCACACGGACTTGAATTTGCGCCTGATACAGAGACCGCAACGACAGATCAGATACTGCCACTTGTGAAAAGTGAGCTTGGTCTTGCCTTTATGCCAAAGCCTATGGCAGAGGCTGCGATAGCAAATCGCGAGATTGTAGAGATAGCTCTGGAGGAGGAGATACCGCAGAGAAATATATGTATGGTATACGATATTCATCACCCGATTAGTGCGGCGGCAAGAGAGTTAAAGAAAGTTATATCAGACAGCCACAAGGTGTGATTGGCAGTCGGTGGGATATACATAGGTAACTGGCAGGTTACATATTGCAACAGGTATGTTACACATTGGCAGGTTTGTAACTTACATCTCGTTTAATACTTTGTTAAAATATAGTCAGGCAGATAAGTTATAAGAATTTATCGGCAGAGTTTTTTAGGAGTATTTTTTAAAATTGGAAGGAGATTTTACACTATGGCTAACAGAATCATGTTAAACGAGACATCTTATCACGGATCAGGTGCAATCCAGGAGATTGCAACAGAGGCAAAGGCGCATGGCTTTAAAAAAGCACTGGTATGCTCTGACCCTGACTTAATCAAATTTGGAGTTACAGCAAAGGTAACAGATATCCTTGATAAGAACGGATTGGAATATGAGCTTTACTCAGAGATTAAGCCAAATCCAACAATCGACAACGTAAAGCATGGCGTAGAGACATTTAAGAAATCAGGAGCTGATTACCTCATTGCAATCGGAGGCGGCTCTTCTATGGATACATCAAAGGCAATCGGTATCATCATCGCAAACCCGGAGTTTGAGGATGTAAGAAGCTTAGAGGGGGTTGCACCTACAAAGAAGCCTTGTGTTCCTATCATTGCAGTACCTACAACAGCAGGAACAGCAGCAGAGGTTACAATCAACTATGTCATCACAGATGTAGAGAGAAAGAGAAAGTTTGTATGTGTGGACCCACATGACATGCCAATCATCGCAATCGTAGACCCGGACATGATGTCATCAATGCCAAAGGGACTTACAGCATCAACAGGTATGGACGCACTCACACATGCTATCGAGGGCTACACAACAAAGGCTGCCTGGGAGATGACAGACATGTTCCATCTCAAAGCAATAGAGATTATTGCAAGATCTTTAAGAAGTGCAGTTGCCAATGAAAAAGAGGGACGTGAGGGCATGGCACTTGGAGAGTACATTGCCGGAATGGGATTCTCAAATGTAGGTCTTGGAATCGCTCATTCAATGGCTCATACACTCGGAGCTGTTTATGATACACCACACGGAGTAGCATGTGCTATGATGCTTCCAATTGTAATGGAGTACAATGCAGACTGTACAGGCGAAAAATATCGTGAAATCGCCCGCGCAATGGGAGTAAAGGGCGTAGATGATATGTCTGTAGAGGAGTACAGAAAGGCTGCAATCGATGCTGTAGCGCAGCTCTCTGTAGATGTAGGAATCCCAACAAAGCTTGAAGCTATTAAGGAGGATGACTTAGACTTCCTCGCAGAGTCTGCTCACGCGGATGCATGTGCACCTGGAAATCCAAAGGATGCAAGTGTTGAGGATTTGAAGGCTCTTTTCCGTAAGATTATGTAATTCTGCAACAGCTTACAGGGATGTAAAAATCCGGGAACTGTCAATTGACAGCATTCCCGGATTTTTAACGCTGATATAACTATTCTGACCAACGTGCAAATTTGTAAAAACGCACGATACTTGTTCTAAATGGTTCTGAATATTACCTTGAATTATATCAGGTTTACCTCGCGAAACACGTCGGCAAGCTCCTTTGGCATAGCATCAGCGAGCAGTCCGGCAAGCTCCTGAGGGGTGAAGTTTTTATTGCCAAGCACCCACTGTGTTGTCATAAAGACAGAGCCCTGACAGTACATCTCAAGCTGGAACAATAGCTTGTCGGATATTTTCCGGTGGCTTTTTCCTTCGATCTGGTCAATATAAAACTGACGAATCAGCTCAAAATCATGCTCCTTTAGATTGTTCTGCTCATCATTTTTAAAAGCAGCCTTAAAGAAAAGGTGCTCCATCCGGATATATTCAAATTTTTTAACAAGGCTTTCGTACACGGTACTGCCCTCACCCATCTGGTGAAAGGATTCAATCAGTATCTTATCAAAATACCAGTTTATCAGGTCATATTTGTCCTGAAAATTTCTGTAAAAGGTTTGTCTGGTCACACCACATGTATCGCAGATTTCCTTAACCGTAATTTTCTCGACAGGAGAGGAAACCATGCATTCCTTCATGGCATTGGCCAGCTTGTATTTTATATCGTTGTTCATAATGTCTCCGAATTATAATGCAGATATCTAATGAGCCTTAAGCTTTGACATAAGTGCTTCCTGCAGTGTTTTTGAAAAATTAATTCCCTCTTCCTGCGCAGCAGTATTTAGCCAAGCCGGAATGGTAAGGGTTTTTCGGACCGATTTATCGAAATGCTCTTTGGCATATGCCTTAACATCTACTGAAACCATATTGGTAAATGCATCGGTATATGTTCCTGTTATGTCTAATTCGTCAGATAGTCTGTCAATATTGATATCAGATAATTTGGATGCTTTAGGAAATTTTTCATTATCCATCTTAGCCGTATACAGATATCCTGCAAGACAATCAACAGCCATGGCCACAGCATCTTCAAGGGTATCTCCTTGTGTTGCAAGATAATTTAAATCAGGAAAGATTACAGAGTATCCATTATCTTCCTTAAAAAAACATGCCGGATATATTGATAACATGATGAGTATACCTCCTTATGATTATTTGATTCCCGCTTGCTTACGGATAGAATTTTCAGTGATTTTGTTCAGTTCTTTGCCTTTATGAAAAGGAATAGTTACTTTTCCGGGCTTTGAAGGATGAATATAATGCCGATGTGATCCGGTTTGGTTTTTGAAAATCCACCCATCAGCAAGTATTATACGTTCCATTTCAGTTGGTTTGATCGGCATATTTTTATCCACCTTTCTTTAGTATATATATAATATAACATATGATACGTATAAATTCAATGCGTGTAAATATAATATATATAAATTTAATATGTATAATTATTGCGTATATAAACTATATATTGTTGTTTATATTTTAGTATGATCAGAAATGATTATATTACCGATTAAAAAGATTGAATTTTAAAATTTATCTGCTAATATATTGATGAAAATATTTTGAAATATACGAGGATATACATACATGAAAGACCTTACAAAAGGAAAATCATCAAGACTCATACTGGCATTTGCCATTCCAATATTTATGGCAAATATACTCCAGCTCACATACAGTATAGTTGACACGAGAATAGTCGGATCATATCTGGGAGAAAACTCACTGGCAGCAGTCGGAGCCACCACGACACTCAGCAATCTGATGATAGGATTTTTGATGGGAATGGCTGTGTCATATATTTTTATTATAATAGCAGGGCTTGTAGCGACATTTTTGTATGATGCATGTGCGGCGGCACTTAGGGCACTGGGCGATACAGTTACGCCGCTTGTATCAAGCTCACTTGAGATGGTAGGAAAGATTGTCATTGCATTCACACTTGTGCCACTGCTTGGCTATACAGGAGTGATAGTGGCAGAGCCGATAGTATGGTTTATCATGGTGATACCGCTTTTGGTGAAGATATACACAATGCCGGTGCTTAGGAAGCAGGGGCATGGGATTTGAGAAAAGAGTGAAGCAGGCTTTACTCCAACACCAGAAGAAGTCCCATCTTGAACCTTTCGTCAGCGGTTACGCTGTGCAGTCCGTTTTTGTCAAAACGGAAATTTTCGCCTGCTGAGATTGTGTAATCTTTGCCCTCGTAGTCTATTACAGCCTTGCCCTCGAGTGCGAAAATTATTGCATTTCCAGGCGCGCGATGCGGTGTGAGACCGGTGCCCTCATCAAATGCCATAAGCACGAATTTCATTGTGTCGTTGCTTACCACATCAATGTTCGTGATACTGCCATCCTCATATGAGATAAGATCCTTAAGCTTCATGACCTCGCCTGATTTGATAATTTTGTTCATATTGTTGTTCTCCTTTTTTATGATGATTTCGGTGTAAATACAGCCGGTTTCTGTTGTTACTCCGCAGAGTGTTTTCGAAGGGACTACCAGCATATCACCTTCTGATATGGTATGTTTTGCAGCATAATCTCCGATAAGAAAATCAGGTTATGGGTGTTTTGTCACTTAGCCTTGAATTTCGTGAGATGGTCATCTCGTCGCGGATAGGGCGTAAATCTTCTATTTTGAAAACCTTGTCCATAGGATTTCTTGTCCTTCTTTCTTGAATGTTGATTTCATTATTTATAATACAATATTACTATAATTTTGTCCAAAAATATGTTGCATATACAACAAAAACAATATAATAAAATACAAACCGCTTGCTATTTCTTTCACATATGTTAAAATATAGTCAAAGCAGTTTTTCTATAGCAACCTGTGCGGTCGTTGGCACATTAATTACAGAT
>OLSJ01000864.1_pt1 | contig 21406 bp, 17 predicted proteins | sample 1672151 | NCBI WGS metagenome assembly OLSJ01 (sample SAMEA3136653, study PRJEB25190) | human gut metagenome | biome: human gut; feature: human-associated habitat; material: faeces | place: Austria | collected 2013 | reverse complement strand
GAGATAAGGAACATCAGGACGTACTGCTTTTCATAGACAACATATTCAGATTCGTCCCATGCATCTTCTGAGAACTGTGTCTTATTCTCATGCATATCACTGGACATATATGCAATATAAGAAGCATGATCTCCGATACGTTCAAAGTCATTGATCGTATGCAGATAAAGTGAAACCTGTCTTGTCTGTGCTGTATTCATCTCATGCTTTGTCAGCTTGATCAGATAATCGCCCAGGCGGCTTTCATATTTGTCGATCAGGTCTTCTTTTCTCTGAACCTTGTCAAACTTGCTCTGCTGATACTCATTCAGAAGGTTCATTGCACGGTTAACATTCTTACGAAGCTTCTTCGCCATGCCACTCATTGCTCTGTGACACTGTCCGATTGCCAGTGCTGGATAATCCAGAAGACGTTCTTCCAGAAGATCGAAATCCGCTTCGTCTTCCAGTTCTTCTGCGCTGTCTTTTACCAGCCAGCATACCAGCTTCTCAAGTTTATTAATAAACGGAAACAGAATACATACCGTTACCAGACGGAACACGGTGTTCAACAGGGCAATCGATACCGGCGACATAATATTATCCAGAAAATCAAAATGGACAAATGCATTGATCGTATAGAATCCGATCGACCAGATCAACATTCCGAAGGTATCATTTAATAAATACACAAGTGCGGTTCTCTTACCATTCTTATTTGCTCCGATCGCTGAGACCAGTACCGGACAGGATGCTCCTACACCGATACCAAGAATAATCGGAAATGCACTGGAAAATGTAAGGATTCCTGTTACCGATAAAGCCTGCAATACACCAACGGTAGCAGATGCGCTCTGCAGGACAGCCGTAAATGCAACACCTACCAGGATACCTGCGATTGGATTCGAGAACATCGTCAGCATATCAATAAATACTTTACTCTCTCTTAATGGTGTAACCGCACCACTCATTGTCTGCATGCCTGTCATCAGAATTGCAAAACCAAGCATGATATTACCGATGTTCTTGTGTGTCGTTCTTTTACAGATCATCCGCATGATCGTACCAATTACCGCCACGACAGCCGCTATCGTTGCAGAAGATAAAATCTTTGCAATACCATTCGATCCTTCAATATAGGAAAGACATAAGATCCATCCGGTGATACTGGTACCGATATTGGCTCCCATGATGATACCGATCGCCTGTTTCAGTTTCATCATACCGGAGTTAACAAAACCGATGACCATAACGGTTGTTGCGGAAGATGACTGAATGACACTGGTCACTCCTGTTCCAAGTGCTACTCCTTTGAGCGGTGTGTTTGTCATTTTGTAAAGGAATGCTTCCAGTTTATTACCGGCAACCTGTTTCAGCCCATCTCCCATAAGGGACATTCCGAACAGAAACAAAGCAACTCCACTTAACAATGACAATACCATAGAAAATATTTCCATAATTTTCTCCTTTGTTGTCAGCTTATTTTACGCTTACTTAACATTCTTTTAAAATATTCTTAACCTTTTCTTTTTTATTATGTCACGTTAAACGTTTGATTACAATCGTATATTTGTCAGAAATCACATTTTTTCACATCCCGTAGAAAAATGAATCCCGTCAATTCCTCTTTTTTCATCAATTTATCCAAAAATTACGTTCTGATTTTATAATTCTTACCTTGCACTCAGACTGAGAATAAGCTATCATTTTGTCTATATGGGTAAATGTTTATACGGAGGAATATATTTGTGAGAAAAAAGGAACAGGAACACCTGATACAGACCGTCTATCCGGGTTCTATTGCTGAAGAACTGGAAATCGAACCCGGCGATGTACTGTTAAAAATAAACGGACAGAAAATTGAGGATGTCTTTGATTATCGTTATCTGATGAAAGATGAATATGTCGAAGTCCTGATCCGCAAGCCTTCCGGGGAAGAATGGCTTTTGGAAATCGATAAAGAGTACGACGATGAACTTGGAGTTGAATTCGAGAATGGACTGATGAGTGAATACCGCTCCTGCAGTAATAAATGTATGTTCTGCTTCATCGACCAGATGCCTCCGGGCATGCGTGAGACTCTGTATTTTAAGGATGATGACTCCCGTCTTTCATTTCTGCAGGGAAATTATATCACCATGACAAATATGAAGCAGGCAGATATTGACCGCATCATCCATATGCAGCTCGCACCGATCAATATCTCTGTACAGACAACCAATCCGGAGCTCCGCTGTAAGATGCTGCATAACCGTTTTGCCGGAGAAAAGCTAAAATTTCTGCAGGATCTGTATGAAGCACATATTGAGATGAACGGTCAGATCGTATTATGTAAAGGCGTAAATGACAAAGATGAATTAAAACGTTCCATTGAGGATCTTTCCAGCTATCTTCCTTTTATGAGAAGTGTATCCGTTGTACCTGCCGGACTTACAAAATACCGTGAAGGTCTCTATCCGCTGGAACTCTTTTCAAAAGAAGAAGCCGGTGAAGTCATTGATATGATTGAAAGCTATCAGCCAAAATTCTATGAAGAATATGGTCTGCACTTCATACAGGCAAGTGATGAATGGTATATTCTTGCCGAACGTGATTTTCCGGAAGAAGAACGCTATGATGGATATATCCAGCTGGAAAACGGAGTTGGCATGATGCGTCTTTTAAAGACAGAATTTCATGACGCTCTGGAAGCTCTGAAGCAGAATGACAACTATGAGACCTGGAAAAATGAGACCTGCCGTACACTTACCATTGCAACAGGCAAGCTTGCCTACAGTACCCTTGCCGGATTCGCAGAGGAGATCATGAAAGCATTCCCATATATTAAGATCAATGTATTTGCGATCCGCAATGATTTCTTTGGCGAGACTGTTACCGTATCCGGTCTGATCACCGGTCAGGATCTCAAAGCCCAGCTTCTGGAAAAGAAAGCCTCCGGCACCGATCTTGGTGACACCCTTCTTATCACATGCAATATGTTAAGAAGCGGAGAACAGGTATTTCTGGACGATATAACGGTACAGGAACTGGAAGATGCATTAGATATGACTCTGGTCGCCGTAGAAAACCAGGGACAGGAACTTATCGAAGCCATGCTCAATCATCACTATACAATGCAGCGTGACAATGATACAGACAGCTTTGTATACGTAAAAGGTTATAACTCATAGCACAAACGAAACCGTACTTTCATTAGCAGGATTAAATTTTTCAGACAACACCAACAAAGAAAAAATACCACAGCTTTTTCAAAATTTGAAAGCTGCGGTATTTTTTTCCATTATGCCGGATTTACATGAATCATAATATGCTTTGTATTCGGAAACTTCTTTTCTACATTGTCGTGCACATCCTCTGCAATTGCATGCGCATCTTTCAACGAAAGTGTTCCATCTACTGCAATCTCTGCATCGATATACACCTTGTTGCCGAACATTCTCGTTCTTAACAGATCCAGTCTTTCTACTCCCCGGCTCTTTCTGATATAGTCTGCCAGTTTCTCTTCATATTCTTCACTGCATGAAGTATCCAGCATCTTATCCAGTGCATCTTTGAAAATATCAAATGCTACTTTCAGGATAAAAATACAGATAACTACACTTGCCAGCGGATCCAGCACAGGAAATCCAAGCATTGCACCACCTATACCAATCAGTGAACCAACGGAAGAAAATGCATCTGATCTGTGATGCCATGCATCTGCCATGAATGCTGCGGAATCTAGAATCTTCGCATAATGTCTGGTATACCAGAACATCCCCTCTTTTGTAAGAATCGACACGATAGCTGCCACAAGTGCGATCGTTCCCGGTGCTTGCAAATGACTGTAATCACCGGCTATGATCGTCTTCACACCACTCATTCCAATACCAATACCCGTTGCAAGAAGAATGGCTGCAAGCACCATCGATGCTACACATTCCAATCTGTCATGACCGTATGGATGTTCGCTGTCCGCCGATTTCTTAGATAATTTTACCCCGAGAAATGCAATGAATGTGGCAAACACATCCGATAATGAATGAACCGCATCGGATATCATGGCTCCCGAATGTCCGATAATTCCTGCCAGCAGTTTGAACGCTGTCAGAATGACATTTCCAAGAATTCCCACGGTTGATAAATGATTGATCATTTTCTGTTCATTTAATTGTTGTTTTTGACTTGTCATAAGATAACCTCCATTTTTAATAATGTCATGTCTCCTATGGCACCTAAGGTAAGACTACTGTTCCTCCGTATTCTATTTACAAGACTGCTTTTTTGCAAAAAAATACACCTGTGGAACTTTTTACTTACTGTCCCACAGATGTATGAATCATCGTCTCATCTGCTGCCGGTAATTGACCGGCCCGGCATGCACACCATTTTCTTAACATCATCTTTTTGAAAATGAATGTAGCCTGATCAGTTTGTACTGCTATCCCTTATCCTTATTGGATATATTCAGTGCAAAGAGATTCTATATATAATATTCGATTTCAAGGAAAAAGTCAACTGTTTTTTTCGGTTTTCATTCTCTTTATAAGCTCTTAAGCTCTTCTTAAGATTTTTCCGATTTCTTTAAGGAATTTAACATACTTTAGACATATTTGTTTTTTATAATAAACTCAGATAGTTGAGAGAGACAAAATCAGCTATCTCCCCCTCATAAAGTAGCACACCGGGAATCCGGTGCAACACTTTACTCTCATTCCTTTAGATAACTATAACGACAACGAACGCCACGGGCCGGAAGGTTTGTGGCGTTCGTCGTTTCTTTTTTCAGCAAAATTTAATGCTTGTTTAAAAGTTATATGCTATAATAAATTATCAACAAAACCCTTATATAGCTTATCATTTTCTCTCATTTTCCAAAAAGAATGTTTCAAAGAAAGCGGTGGTTACTATGAAAGGAAAATATCTTTTTACAAGTTTCATTATGATTTCACTTATCATGATAGTCTCAGCCTCTTGCGGCAGTTCCAAAACTGACAAAACCTCACAGGAAACACCGGTAAATTACACCGGTGAAAATATCAATCAGCTTCTGACCTATACCGTTCCAGATGGATACCATATCGATACAGAGAATTGTACAGATAAAAACGAAGCTTCATACACAATTATTTTATCCTCTGATGACTTAGATGAAGAAGTATTTACTCTTGGGATTATCTCTTATAAAAAGCAAGGTGTAGCAATCACTGACGATTGCGACATTGATATGGACTACCTGTTAAATGTTTCCAAGGATTCTGTGATTAAAAAGATAACCTTAAACGACACATTTACAGTAGATGGGCATACCTGCAATGAAGTTACAGTGTACTGGCCATATGATCCGGTTGAAGAATTCATTTCTTCATCCCAGAATCCTGTATCATATCTTTTACATGCTCTCGGATTCAAAAAGGAGCAAAAAACGATTGCATTTGAACAGGCATATATTCAAAATGGTGATTATATTATCGGAGTAGGCGTCCGAAGTTTCAATGCAGTGCAAGATATTGAAAATGATGTATTAAAAAAAGATTTGTATAAAATACTGAATTCCATAAAATTTTCAGGCAACCTATAACAAATCATCCTGAATATCTTCCTCCAGCATTCGTATCCCCGCAACACTGGTCACCGGCAGCGAGAACACTATCGTACGTTCTTTGCTGCCGAGACCGGCCTGCTCCATGATTGCTTTCATGATCTGATTCTTCTCTCTGCTCTTCGTTACGATCAGAATGACTTCTTTTTCTTCCACCAGTGACACCCCGAGATACTTTTTTGCAAGTTCCATCCCGGTTCCTTTTGCATGGATCACAGTTCCGCCTCCGGCCTTTGCTGACCTTGCCGCATCCATGACCGTGTCGATATATCCCTGATTTGCGATTGCTACCAGAAGTTCATAATCTGTATCTTTCATCGCTGTCTCCTCCTCTTTTTCAAATTCCTGTTCATTTACAAGAAACTGCAGTGTCTTTCTTCCACCCACGCTGCTAAGCGGAACAATGAATGATACCCCCGTCCCCGGTACATCGATCAGCATCTTCGTGATCAGTCCCCGGCGCAGCTTTTTCCACGTCTCTCCTGTAACGATTGCAAGAAATAACAACTTTTCCGATTCTTCCAGGCCGAAATAATCCAGCACTTCACTCTGTGCCGTCCCCCTTCCGATCGTTTCCAGAAATACAGGAAGTCCGTACTCTTTAAAAAATGTCTGGAAATCTTTTCGTTTGTTTCTGTTCGTGATGGTCACCATCATATATACCTTGCTCATGAATTCTCCCTTACAACTCTATGATATCCGCATCCCCATATGCCTCCAGCGGTAATACCTTAACAGGCTGCGCGAGCATCTCTTCTTTATCCTTCTTACGCTCCTGATACTGATACACCACACCCAGGATTTGTATCGTGATAAGCGGTGTCATTGCTACCATTGCTACCACTCCAAATGCATCCGTTACCACATTTCCGCCAACCGCTTCACATGCTCCCTGTGCAAACGGAAGTAAGAAGGTTGCTGTCATCGGTCCGGATGCAACACCGCCGGAGTCAAATGCGATCGCCGTAAATATCTTCGGCACAAATAACGTCAAGATTAGTGCCAGTGCATATCCCGGAACCAGGAACCACAAAATCGAGATACCTGTCAGTACACGTATCATCGCAAGTCCAAGGGAAAATGCAACGCCAAGCGACAGACTAAGTCCCATTGCTTTTCCCGGTATTGCTCCGGAGGTCAACTCTTCTACCTGCTCCATCAGCACATATACCGCCGGCTCTGCCTTTACGATAAAGTAACCGATCAGCATACCGATCGGGATGATCACCCAGCGGTAAGGAAGCCCTGCGATCACCTGTCCCAGATAATTACCTACCGGCATAAATCCTACATTTACCCCTGTCAGGAATAATACCAGACCAATGTATGTATACAGGATACCGACCAAAATTTTGATCAGCGTTTTCTTTTTTAATTTCAGGGATACCACCTGAAAGAATGTGAAGAACAGAATGATTGGAAGCAGTGAGCCACCGATTTCCTTCATATAATGTGGGATTCCGGACTCGAATAATTTCCACAATGCTACAGATGTCTCTGCATCCGGTATTACAGTCTCGGAATAGCTGCCGCCTTGTGGATGATAGATAATACCAAGAAGCAGTACCGCCAGCACCGGGCCGATTGAACACAACGATACCAGGCCGAAGCTGTCCGTCTCTGCGTATTTATCACTACGTACCGCAGAGAATCCGATTCCCAGTGCCATGATAAACGGTACCGTCATCGGTCCGGTTGTCACACCGCCCGAATCAAATGCAATCGCCAGAAAATCCTTCGATACAAAAAAAGTCAGGATGAACACCACCGGATAAAAGATCAACAGCATATAGGACAGCGGTTTTGAAAATAACATACGCAATACAGCGGCCACCAGAAAAATTCCGACTCCCACGGCAACCGCCAGAATCAGTGTCATATTTGATACCGAAGGTACCTGCCCGGCCAGCACCTGCAGATCCGGTTCCGATATTGTGATGATAAATCCAAGTACAAAACACAACCCGATGATCACCGGCAGCCTTTTTGACTGTGCGATCCGGGTTCCGATCCTCTCTCCCATCGGTGTCATCGACATCTCCGCCCCCAGTGTGAAGAACATCATTCCCACCACCAGAAGGATCGCTCCAATAATAAAAGCCATCAGAATGCCCGGCGGCACCGGTGCGATCGTAAAGCTTAATATCAATACGATCGCGATGATCGGTACCACCGCTTCCAATGACTCTTTTAATTTCTCTGATAATTTTGTCCGATATAAATTCAATAAATATTCATGCCTTTCTGTGTTAATTATTCTACAATTTTCTGACTATTCAATATATTCTTTATATTATCACAGAATTCCAATCCTATCTATTTTTCTACTGTTAAGATCTTGCTAAGAACGCTTACTCTGTAACCATATCCTTAGCAAATAATGCAGCTCCCAGTGCTCCACAAAGCTGTGCCTTATCGCTGATCACCAGTGTCGTTCCAAGCTTCTCTTCCAGTGTCTTCACCAATCCCTGGTTCTTGGACACGCCTCCGGTCATCATATAACGTTCCTCGCCGCCAACACGTTTTGCCAGTGCTGCTGTCTTGGATGCAACGGCTTTATTCAGTCCGTGTACGATATCATCAGTAGCCTTATTCTGTGCAATCAGTGATACGACTTCGGATTCTGCAAATACGGTACACATACTGGAGATCGTAATGTCTTCCTTATATGACAGACCTGCCTTTCCCATATCATCCAGGCTCATTTCCATCGTTCTTGCCATCATTTCCAGGAATCTTCCTGTTCCTGCAGCACATTTATCATTCATAACGAAATTGGCTACAGCCCCGTTCTCATCCAGGCGGATGACCTTGCTGTCCTGTCCTCCGATATCTATAACAGTACGGACTTCCGGGTTCAGGAAATGTGCCCCTCTTGCATGACAGGTAATCTCTGTAATACTCTTATCTCCATCAGAAATGGCCGTTCTTCCGTATCCGGTTGTAACCATTGCATCGATGTCTTCTCTCTGAAGTTCCGCATCCTTCAGTGCTTCTTCCAGTGCACGCTCTGCTCCGATTGCTGCTCCCGCACCTGTCGGCAGGATGATCCCTGTCACGATATTTTGGTCTTTATCAAGAATTACTACATCTGTACTTGTTGATCCGCTGTCTATTCCGGCAAAATATCCTTTTCCCATCTTCAGTTCCTTCCCTTCCAGTTGTTCCATATTCATGCTCTCTGCAAATGCTTCTAATCTTGTCAGAAGCTGCCCGCTGCTCTGCACCGTATAATCCGATTCGATCTTCAGAAGCGGCACGGCCACATTCTGCTTGATCTGTGCGTATTCAAAACTGTAAAAATCGCAGAATTTCACAGTATGATAAATGATTCCTTTTAATCCGGGATCGTTATATAATCTCTTTCTTCCGCTGTGATCCATCATTCGCATACATGGAATCTGTCCGAGAAGTTCTTTCGCATACCATGCCATCAGCTCATCGAATTCCAGATCTTTTGGCGGCTCTGCCTCGCCCACCGAACGGTTATTGACACAGGTATCATTTTCCACCGGATATGGCATACTTTTCTGTACCATATCAAAAAGTTCATTTCCCATACGTGCACCCAGCACACTGATATGCGGCTTTACGATGCGTTCCGGCTTCTTGAATGCCTGCCGGAACTTCTCTTCATCAAATCTGGTACCTTTATATTCTCCATATGCTTTCGCAAGACCTTTTAACTGCACTGCTGTACGTTCCCTGCTGCATTCTGCATCACAGTGAAGTACATCAATCATATATAAGAAATCCAGTTTCCCGCTGTCTTCCAGAATATCATACACACTCCGAATCGTGTCACAGCAGTTGACCAACACCAGTTCCTTTACTTTTCCACTCATAACAGCTTCCAGAAGGGCCTTGCCGAATCCACAGATATTCGGATGCGCTATCTGATCCGCATGGTCAAAGCCCTGCGGCATCTCATTCAGGTTCTGACATTCCCCGCCGAACGCTTCTAAGAGTTCGATTGGGGTATATTTACAGACATAATATGTTTTATTCATCGTGCGATTCCTCCTGTCTGTCCGTATTTTCATCCGTTTCTGTATTCAGCATCTCTAAGAATGCCCCGAGTCTGGTAGATGTCTGCCCTTCTCCGCCATGACTTCTGTCGCATCCATCGCCGTCCAGGATCAGAAGCGGGATTCCCTGTTCTTCGAATTTGCGCTTGGCAAGCTGTGCTGCTCCAAGGGTATGCTTACATCCCCAGTGTCCGAACCAAACAGCACCGTCTGCTCCTGTCTCCTTTGCATGACGGATTCCTGCTTCGATTCTTCTGATTGCGCTTCCATTTAATGCATGATATACCATACGTCTCGCCATTGCCTCATAAGGCTTCTCCGGATCAAAATCCGGCTCACAGACGTGACTCAGTTCACAGCCGACAATCTGTGCTTTTTCCTGAAAGCATAGCTCGTTCTTCACCGCATCAGACCAGAATGGGATCGTATGCATCCAGTAGATTTTCTTTCCTTTTTTTGCAGGAGCATTCTTTACGTCTTTCAAAAGGCGGTCCACATAATCCTCTTCTTCTTTTGTGCCAAGCAAAAGATTGTTGGTCATTCCCACATAAAGAGGCGTAACCAAATCTGCCGGAACATATTTATCTGCACTTTCTTTCTCATACTGTGCAAACTTCTCCAGTGTCCGTTTGCTTCTTCTCAGCCGTTCTGTTAATGCCTCGTCTGTAACCTTTTTACCCGTACATTTTTCTATAAACTCTTTCAGCTTCCGAAGCTGGTCTGCCACATACTGTACATTGTCCTCATTCTGCTGCATCGGGACATCAATTGCAAAGATTGGCACTTCATACATTTTCGCCAACTTTTTAAACGTCAGAAGGTTTGCATCACAGGTCAGGTTCGTGTACACAATGCACTTTGGTTTCGGAAGCACTTTCTTCTGTGCCGCCCCGATAAATGTCTTATGATAACTGCAAAGTGTCTCAGAAATTCCTGTATTTTCTGCCTGCTGTAAAAATGCTCTTTCTGCCTTTGATGCAGAAAGATAACAGGAAAATCCTTCCACATTATACGGATGGATTCCTGCCTCCTGCAACAGTTCGCAAGGAGTAAAGATGCTGACTATTGCACTTTCCTGTGGTTTTTCCAAAGGCATAAGCATCGTATCCATCATAAGTCTTGCCAGATACCGGTCTGCCGGCATCAGTCTTTTGTCCGGGGCAAACCGAAACTTCAGATTCTGTGCCTTCCATCCGGTCTTTAAAAGCCATCTGGCTCTGTCCGGATCCTCATTACTCCATTTTTCTATATAATTTCCATATGTTTCTATGATCTTCATGTTCTCATCCTCGTCTTACCCTGTTGTCTGTTTCCATTTTCTTCCTTATTCAAGTATAAAAAACATTTAACATCATACTCTTCTTTTTTATAAAATGCAAATATACAGCAGCAATTTTCCGCAAATCTGCTGCTGTATATAGATATCAACATATACTACCTTGTATTATTTTTTTGTTTTCTTTTTTCCTGTACAAGCACTAACACGAATCCGGCTATTCCAATCAGTGACAATACTTTTCCTGTTGTTCCCGGTGCATGATAGATGATCTTCAATTCATGGTTACCACTTTCAATCTTACACCCCAGAAATGCTGTATTTACTTTTTGTATCTCGGTTTCTTTTCCATCAATATAAATCTTAAAATGTTTATCATAAGGGATGGACGTAATAAACCATCCATCTTTCTTTACACGAATTGTCCCCTGGATCACGTTATCTTCTGTCTGCTTTTTGTCCACCTGGATTTCTGACTGATACAACAATTCTGACCGTTCCGGCAGACTGCCGAGATATGCCTGTACATGCCTTAATCGATATTTTCCTTTGCCAAATGTCACAGAAATATTATCTTCTCCATCCTTTAACGGCACTGCATAGGTAAATATCTTATTTTCATTATAATATACATGATCTTTCGCGCTTAGTTTGTTACGGATTCCGTTGATCCAGACTGCCACGTCCTTATTCGGATGTGCGTTGTACACCCGGAATCTTAAAAAAAGAATCTGTTTCTGCCCCTCTTGCTGTATCGTTTTCTGATCCGCTCCACCTGTAGTTCTATTATTAGCCATTTTCAGACTAACCGGCTCATAGGCTGTCATTATGTTCTGATCTGAAGATTCCGTATGTTCTCCAACAACCGCATATTCCAGAAATGCCGTCTGATTATATGGAAATGTAAGTTTCTTATATTCCTCTTCCGTCATCACACGATCTGTTGCATACATGACCGGTGCTGCGTCTTCATTCTGATATATACCGGTTGTGCCGCATTTCTTAACCAGAGTATATCCTGGCACATCCGAATCTGATACGATATACCGCACTCCCATCATCCGTTGAAATACCGGATTTTTCGAGACAGACTGCATCATCCCATTGCGGAACGGTTCTTCCAGTCCGAATGTCTTCTGACGGAATGTCTGATAGTCCGGATTGTATGCAGATGAATAGATGGAAGTAATATTCTGATCCACATCCCAGATCCGGTTTAAATCTGCTGCATTTTCATCATCACTTCCCATCTGTTCTGTACGGTAATATCCATCATCATCTTTCAATGCTTCTTTTACGGCCTGTCTATTCTGTTCTTCCACAACATCCCGGTACAGTTTGCGGCTGACATACCTGTCCGGCTTCATCTGATAAAAAGTGTTCATCGTGACTGCCAGACATATCACCGACGGCAGAGCCAGCATCAGAATCTCTTTCGTCTCTTTGTGGTATCTCTTCAGCGCACAATACAGCACGTAACAGATCAGAAACAGAATACTTTCTGCAAGCAGGACTTTCCATATACTTTTCCCTATGCCTTTCGAAACAAACTGATTCCTTGCTATATAAACGAATATCGTTGTTATGATATATGGAACGATTCCTGCAATAAAAGACAGTTCTCTTTTTCTGCACTTTTCCAAATAAATGGAAATCAAATAACAAAGCAATGGCAGAAACGGAATAAAGACTTTATCCCTGATATATAGTCCGCCATTCAATAAGTAAGCAAATACCGGAATCACAAGTACGATCACACATCCATATGTGAGTACCTTTTCATATACTTTCCGATACAACAATCCCGTGAGCAGAACTGTGATCACCTGTGTCGTAAGTCCGATTCCATAGATACTATAAGCAAATCGTTCTACTGTGATCTGCGGAATAAAAAAGGAAACAAACGATGTGTTCTGCTCTTTACTTCTCCCACCCGTCAATGCGAGTGCTGTCGGTACCAGAAAGAAACCACTCATGAGTACTGCCAGAATCATCGAACGCACGAAACACAATCCGTCCCGCAAAAAGCTGCGAACTGTGCCCCTGTTTCCTTCTCTTTGTTCAAAATAGCGGTGCAATCCATAAAGAACCAATGACAGCATTCCGCCAATACTGAAATAAAAACTGGTCATGATCATCAGAAATACACTAACTGTAAAAAGACCACTTTTTTCTTGCTCAAAATACCGGTCTACACCTATGAGTGCCAGACATAAGAACGGCATATAATCCACAAACATGATCTGCCCGCTGTACTGACCGATCATCGGTCCTGCCAGCAGGAACATCAGTGACAGGATAAAAGCAGTGCCTGTATCCGTCTTTCTGCTTTTCAGCCAGTAATAAAACAGCAGTACCGAAGCAGTCAGACCTGTTATGCTGACCGCCATGATGTAATCCGACATTTTCACAAACGGAAGCAGATATGACGGCAGAATCAACGGACTATATAGTCCGTAATAAGCAAAATGATAAATATTCTGGCCGCCACCCAGATTCGCCGCAAATTCGGGAAATAACTTTCCGGTTGCATAAAACTGCTGCCGGAAATAATCCGGCAGCACACTATGCTGACTGAGCCAGTCTACCTTTGCTCCAAAGATTCCATATCTGCCCACAAACATCCGGCAAAAAAAGAGTGTTAAGCCTGTAAGCAGCAGGTAAGGAATGTATCTCTTAACCTTGTCCATAACTCTTCCTCCGCAGATTTTGTGATAATGGCATCATCATAATCCGCTGCTCTTCTTTACTGGAATCCTTTAACAGGTATACAGGCCGGTTCTTTACTTCTAGGTATGTCTTGGCAAGATACTGTCCCAGAATTCCGGTACACAGAAGCTGTACACCACCCACGCCAAACAAGATACAAACCATCGATGGCCATCCGGCCACCGGATCTCCCCAGATTAATGTACGGACTACGATCGCAACAATCATCAGGAATGATAATCCGCAGAACAAAACTCCCATATACGCTGCAATCGACAGCGGAACTACAGAAAATCCCGTGATTCCCTCCAACGAGTAAATGAATAATTTCTTTACATTCCATTTTGTTTCTCCGGCAGATCTTTCGATATTCTCATATTCCAGCCATTTGGTGCGGAATCCGACCCACCCGAAGATTCCTTTTGAAAAGCGGTTATATTCACTCATTTCCAGCACTGCATCTATCATCTTACGGTTCATCAGGCGGTAATCTCTGGCACCGCTTACAATCTCTGTCTTGGAAATCTTATTGATTACGTTGTAAAACTCTTTAGATAAGAATGAACGAATCTTTGGTTCACCCATTCTTGTTGAACGTCTGGTTGCCACGCTGTCATATGCTTCTTCTTTTAAAATTCTGTACATATCAGGCAGCAGCGACGGCGGATCCTGCAGATCTACATCCATGATTGCAGCATAATCACCGCTTGCGTTTTGAAGTCCCGCATAGATCGCTGCTTCTTTTCCAAAGTTTCTGGAAAAGGATAGGTACTGACATCTTCCGTCCTTTCTGTGTAAGTCTTTCATAATCTCATATGTTCTATCGGATGACCCGTCATCTACAAATAGCAGTTCAAAACTGGTCTGTTTTTTCATGCTGTCCATGACTTTTTTCATTTCTGCATAATAAATTGGCAATGCTTCTTCTTCATTGAAGCACGGGATGATAATACTGATCTTGTCCATAACAATAAGCCTCCTCATCTTTTTCTTGATGCTATTGTAGGCTTCGTTTCTTAAAGACATACGCAAATAATTCTTAAGATTTCTTAAAAACTTCTGTTATTTTTTAAAATATAAGTTCTATCTTCGTACCTTCACCCAGTTTACTGTCCACATGGATCTTCGCCCCATGAAGCATTGCTCCATGCTTTACGATAGACAGTCCAAGACCTGTTCCACCTGTTTCTTTAGAATGGCTTTTGTCTACACGATAAAAACGTTCAAAGATACGGTCCGTCTCATTCTCCGGAATTCCGATTCCGGTATCCGTAACGCAGACCTTCTTTCCCTGCAGGGTATTACCTACCCAGACGGTTAATTTTCCGCCTTCTTTGTTATACTTGATCGCATTTTCACAGATATTGTAAATCATCTCATCAAGGATCTGACGGATACCCACATACTCTACCGGTTCTCCCGTCACCTCTACATGCACTTTCCGCTTCGCTGCCTGTGGTGAAAGTCTGGTCAGAATCTCCCTCGTCAGCTTATAGAGATCTACTTCTTCTTTTTCCAGCTGCACATTGCCCTCATCCAGTTTTGATAACTTGATGATATCTTCTACCAAAGTGATCAGACGCCTTGCTTCATTATAGATTCTTTCCGCAAAACCTTTCATATCTTCCGGCTTTACCAGTCCGCTTTTCATGATTTCTGCGTAACCTGAAATTGACGTAAGCGGTGTCTTCAGTTCGTGAGATACATTTGCCGAGAATTCTTTTCTCATATTGGCAACTGCATCTTTTTCTTTATTCTGCTTGTCGATACTCTGTAAAAGAGGTGTTAATTCTTCGTACACGTCATTCTCCAATGGATTCTCAAGATCCAGTCTGTTGATTGGGCGGATCAGTCTCGTTACCTGCCATTTTACAAGGATTCCCGCAAATGCCAGCATGATCAATGCGATCATCCCCATCGCCGGGAATACCTTCATTGCTGTCCGGAATGCAGTATCTACCGTCTTTGATACTCGCAGGATATCTCCATTTTCCAATTTCACTGCATAATAGAACATCTCCTTATTCAATGTATTCGATTCACGGATATCCTGACCACTTCCGTTTTTCAGCGCAGCTTTTACTTCCGGCCGGTTCTTGTGATTCTGAAGGGTTACATCATCTTCTTTTGAGTCATATTTCACCTTACCATCCGGATCAATCAGGGTAATTCTTGTGTCCACATGCACGTTATCCATCGTCTTCAGATAAGACTCCCCGGAAGTGTCGAGTGCTACGTTAATATAATCCGCTTCCTGTCTTACCTCTCCTTCCATGATATGGATCGTCTGGCGGTATACAACCAGCGTGGTGATCGCATAAGCTATGAGCATCGTCAGGGTAATGACAAGAATCATGCTGCTTTGGATCTTTTTTCTCATACTTTGTTTCATATTATTACCTGCTCATACGGTATCCGACTCCGCGGACCGTCTCAATCTGTTCGCCTGCATCTCCAAGCTTCTGTCTTAAAGTTCTGACATGCACATCCACGGTTCTCGTCTCCCCGTCGAAATCATATCCCCAGATATCTTCCAGAAGCTGGTCTCTGGTAAGGACAATATTCGAATTCTTCATCAGGCGTTTCAATAATTCATACTCTTTCAATGTCAGGTTCACCACTTCTCCGTGAACGGTCACTTCATGCTTCTTCGGATCCAGCCGGATCTCTCCGATCTCAAATGCATCCTCTCCGGATATGCTTCCATTTGCGCTGCGTCTTAATACAGCCTTGATACGTGAGATCAACTCCATCATGCCAAATGGTTTTGTAACATAATCATCCGCACCGGCATCCAATCCTTTTACCTTATCGTATTCTGCTCCCTTGGCTGTAACCATGATGACCGGAATCTCTCTCGTTTTCTTAGATGCTTTTAACTTACTCAAAAGCTCCATTCCGTCTTCTCCCGGCAGCATAATATCAAGCAAAACAAGCTCTGGCGTCTCTAATGCCAGAGCTTCAAGGAATGAACTTCCATCTTCGAATCCGCGCGCCTGAAACCCTGTGCTCTCCAGGGTATACACCACCAGTTCCCGTATGTTACTGTCATCTTCTACACAAAAAATCATTCCTCTTTCTCCTTCTTTATACTACAGAAGCCTTGTGGATTCCTGTGATAGAGAATTCCACCCACTCTGCGATATTTGTTGCATGGTCTGCGATACGTTCCAGATATTTTGCAACCATGATCAGATCAATCGCCTCTCCCCCCTGTTCTCCTTTATTTTCCGCAATAAAGTTGATCAGTGTTGTCTTCACTTCTTCAAAAAGTTCATCCACGATATCATCATCTTTTATAACTTTTCTGGAAAGTTCAAGGTCTTTTTCCACATATGCATTGACGCTGTCACGCACCATCTTTCCGGCCGCTTCTGACATTTTGATGATCTTTGGAATGTCCTGTGCTTCCGACTTCTCCTCTGTAATGATGATCTCTGCAATATCCGAAGCCTGATCGCCGATACGTTCCATATCTGTGATCATTTTCAATGCCGCTGAAATCTGTCTCAAATCTCTTGCCACAGGCTGCTGCTGGAGAAGCAGTTTCAAACAAAGTCTTTCAATATCTGTCTCTGCCTGATCGATCTCTTCATCTGCCTCGATCACCTTCTGTGCCTGTTCCATACTTCCTTCTTTTAATGCTGTTGTTGCTTTTCCGATTGCAACTTCACATAATTCACCCATACGTATAAGCTGCTCATTAAGTAACTCCAGCTGCTGATCAAACCGATTACGCATATCCTAGCCAAACCTCCCTGTGATATAATCTTCCGTTCTCTTATCTGCCGGAATCGAAAATAATTTTTCTGTTTCATTATATTCAATGACTTCTCCCAACAGGAAGAATGCCGTATTATCAGACACACGTACCGCCTGCTGCATATTATGTGTTACCATAACGATAGTATAATCTTTTTTCAATTCCATCGCAAGGTCTTCTATCTTAGATGTCGAGATAGGATCCAGTGCCGATGTCGGTTCATCCATAAGGAGCACTTCCGGCTGCACCGCCAGTGCTCTTGCAATACAAAGTCTCTGCTGCTGGCCGCCTGACATTCCAAGTGCGCTGGTCTTTAATCTGTCCTTGCATTCATTCCAGATTGCCGCATCTCTTAAAGATTTTTCTACCAGGTCATCCAATTTTGCTTTTGAACGTATTCCATGGGTTCTTGGTCCATAAGCAATATTATCATAGATACTCATTGGAAACGGATTCGGTTTCTGGAACACCATTCCAACTCTCTTTCTTAATAAATTCACATCGATATCACGGAAAATATCCTTGCCATCCAGAAGAATCTCTCCGTCAATCTTACATCCCTCTACCAGATCATTCATACGGTTGATTGATTTTAATAGTGTAGACTTTCCACATCCGGATGGACCGATGAATGCTGTGATCTTATTCGCTTCTATCTCAAGATTCACATTTTTCAGAGCATGGAAATCACCGTAATGAAGTTCCATGTTCTTGATACTTATTTTACTCATGTATGATTCCTTCCTGTTTTTTTCTGATTTATCTCTGTACAGCTGCTATGCTTTTGTAATCCGTTTGGCGATCATGCCCGACAGGGTATTGATCACAACTACCAGAACCAGCAGTACTACAGCCGTCGCATAAGCCTGATTCATATAAAGGCCTTCACTTGACAGATTATACATGTGCACTGCCAGGGTTCTTCCTGAACTCAATACATTCTTCGGCACCTTTGCAACAGTACCTGCTGTATAGATCAATGCTGCTGTCTCTCCGACGATTCGTCCAATCGCCAGGATCACACCTGCAAGGATTCCAGGTATTGCCGATGGAAGTACGATCCGAAATACTGTACGTAATTTTCCTGCTCCCAGTCCGAAACTTCCTTCTCTGTAAGAATCCGGTACGGATTTCAATGCTTCTTCTGTACTTCTCATGATCAGCGGTAATACCATGATCGCAAGAGTAAACGCTCCTGCCAGAATCGAAAATCCCCATTTACAGGTATTTACAAAGAACAGCATACCGAACAGTCCATATACGATAGATGGAATTCCCTGAAGCGTCTCTGTTGTAAGTCTGATCACTTCTACAAATTTATTCCCACGTTTTGCATATTCCACAAGGAAGATCGCTGCGAAGATTCCAAATGGAACTGCGATCAGAAGTGATAACAGGGTCATGATCACTGTGTTGATCAATGCCGGCATCAGCGAGGCATTTTCCGATGTATAATGAAGTGAGAAAATGGATGGTTTCAAATACGGAACACCATGCGCCAGCACATATACGATCAGAAATATAAGTACTGCAAATGTCATAATTGCAGAAAGCATGACAAGAAGCATTACGATCAGTGATCCAGGAGTTCTGGTGTATGCTTTTAACTTATCTTTCCATGTTACTTCATTACTACTCATAATTCTTCCCCCTCTTCAAAAGTGCTACACAGAAGTTCAGAAGAAGGATAAATACGAAGAGAACTACGCCGGTTGCAATCAGTGCTTCTCTGTGAAGTCCGGATGCATATCCCATCTCAATTACGATATTTGCTGTCAGTGTTCTGACTCCTCTGAAGATTCCTTCCGGCATTCTCGGCTGATTACCAGCCACCATGATCACTGCCATCGTCTCTCCTATCGCACGCCCGATTCCAAGAACAATAGCTGCCACTACTCCGGATTTGGCTGCCGGTAAAACAACAGTAAAGATTGCTCTTTCATGTGTTCCGCCAAGTGCTACCGCACCTTCATAGTACTGTGTAGGAACTGCTCTAAGCGCAGATTCCGTAAGTCCGATGATCGTTGGTAAGATCATCATTCCCAGAAGAATGGATGCTGTGATCATACTGCTTCCGTTCCCCCCCTGATGAAGTGTTCTTCCGATTTCTCTTACCCACGGTACGAGAACTACAAGACCGAAAAATCCATAGACAACGGATGGGATTCCTGCCAGAAGTTCTGTTGCCATCTTCAGTGGTTTATAGATTACTTTCGGACAGTAGAATGCCATGAATACTGCTGTCAGGATTCCAATCGGTACACCGATGATAATTGCGCCGGCCGTTACATACAGACTTCCAATGATCATCGGAAAGATTCCGTATATGTCATTCTTTGGTTTCCATAATTCACCGGTCAGGAATTCCCCGAATCCGATTTTACTCATTGCAGGAATTCCATTTGCAAACAAGAAAATACAAATGAGTGCAACCGCCAGTACTGAAGCACAGGCGGCAACTGCAAACACTCCCTGCATGAATTTCTCTGTCCATGCTTTTGATTTCATATTATTTCACTACCTCATCCCATGTGGTTGCATCACCAGTGTAAATTGTCTTTACCTGATCACTGCTAAGTTCATCTGTTGTATTGTTTTTATTTACAATAACTGCAATACCGTCTGTAGCAATTACCTGGCTGTCCAGTTTATCTTTTTCTTCATCCTGTAATTCACGTGATGCCATTCCGATATCATAACTTCCGTCGATTGCTGATGTCATACCTGTTGTAGAGTCTGTAGTCTGAAGCTCAATCTCTGCTCCTGTATTAACTTTCTTATATGCTTCGATCAGTTTTTCCATAACCGGTGATACGGAAGAGGATCCGCCGACAACTGCTTTTCCGGATGGCTTGCTTCCCGCATAAGCTTCTGCTGAATCGTCTCCGATATATCCGTTGTCTGAAATTACCTGCTGTCCTTCTTTGCTCATGATATAAGCGATGAAGTCTTTTGCCACTTCATTATCTGCACCTTTCTTTGTTGCAATGTTAAATGGTCTGCAGATTTTATATTTTCCATCTTTGATGTTCTGCTCTGTAGCTTCTTCTCCGTCAATCTTTAAAGCTTTTACTGTATCATTTAATGATCCGAGTGATACATAACCGATTGCATAATCATCTCCGGCTACTGTTGTAAGCATTACGGATGTGCTGTTTGTGATCTGTGCATCATCTGTTGTCATATCAACTTTTTCACCGTCTTTCTTTTCTTCAATCCCGAAAAGTTCGATGAATGCTCCTCTTGTTCCTGAACCATCTTCTCTTGAAACAATTGTGATATCATTTGAAGAATCCCAGTCGCTTTCACTCTTGCTGCTCTTGTCATCTGAGGAAGCACTGTCGGAGCTTCCACATCCGACTGCAAGTCCTGCTGTCATTGTTGCTACTGATAAAATTGCAATAAACTTTTTCAACTTCATAATCATACTCTCCTTAGATTCTCATCTTTTTTCATTCTGATTTTCCCGCTGATGGAGTTCCTGTACGGCTGGGGGTATGCGTCTCAGGAGAGCTATGAGAACCAGGTGAGCGCCACCGTGGTCTCTCTGTGCGTAACGGCTATGACGGCGCTGGCCGTGCTGGTCCTGCGCACCCTGGTGGTGCGCTGCAAGGCGGGGGTCCTGGCCCGCACTACCCTGGTTTGCCGGGCATGCAGCTGGATATGGAGCGGTCTGCTGGATGCCATCCGCTCCTTCCCCATGATATGGAGGAGCGTGGCGGGGTTTTTGGCCTATCTGGTGCTATGCTTTTTTGCCCGCCGCATCTGGTGGGACAATCCCATCCCTCTGTTTCTGATCAATCTGGGGATGCTGCTGTGGCTGTGCCACTGGAGTGTCTGCTTCCAGCGCCTGCGGAAGGGGAGCGAGGCCATCGCGGGCGGCAACCTGAACCACCAGATCGACACTACCCGCATGCCCCACGATCTCAGGCTCCACGCCGAGGCGCTCAACAACATTGCTGACGGGCTCAACGGTGCGGTGGAGGAGAAGATGAAGAGTGAGCGATTCAAGGCGGAGCTCATTACTAATGTCTCCCACGATCTGAAGACTCCTCTCACCTCTATTATAA
>OLSJ01000858.1_pt1 | contig 21522 bp, 26 predicted proteins | sample 1672151 | NCBI WGS metagenome assembly OLSJ01 (sample SAMEA3136653, study PRJEB25190) | human gut metagenome | biome: human gut; feature: human-associated habitat; material: faeces | place: Austria | collected 2013 | reverse complement strand
CCCTGACCATGCTGTAAATCTCTTTATCCTGGTTGTCACAGAATAAGCCCGGTAAGATCGGGACGTGCAAACTGAATGACGTGGATCCAGAAAGCTACCTTCGCCATGTGCTTGGCGTCATAGCAGCCTGGCCGGTCAACCGGGTCAGCGAACTGCTTCCGTGGCGCATAGCACTGCCAGCTGAATAACACATCCCCGTCAATACGGCCCTCGCTGTACGCTTACTTCCATTCTCCTTCCGGATAAGCAGCTAATGTGCGCAATCGTAATACCTGAGCGTAAGAAAAAGTGGCTCTCCTTATCCTACCAATCAAAGCCTGAAAGTTGTGGTATCCAGTCTCCGGACAAACACATCCACCATGATTACCGATGTTATTTTCATCCAGCTCAAAATATCAACGAACTGTCCACGCAGGGCTGAAATCCTCTTCCTGAAACAACTCTGTCAGTCCGCTAATCTGTTTCAGCCTCAGTACTTCATCCTGGTCCATACCCAGCTCAGCACCAATGCGTTCATCTGCCCAGCCCAGACGCGACAGGTCCCTGACAATATCAGACATTGAGGTTATCTGATGCTTACCCCTGGCCCGGTTATGTCGAATGGTCGCGGCAATGCGTGCAGCCTGTCCCTTTCTCTCCGTATTAATACAGGCCACCGGCAGCCAGCCCTTCAGACGTTTTCCTGTGCCTGCTTCCCTGCCCAACAGCTGACGATGAAAACCATCCACGACCAGATAATGCTCCTTCTCTTCCGAAACAACCACAGGCTGCGTGAACCCATCCTGCTCCAGTGAATGTTTCAGCAGTTTTTTCTCACCCGGCGCCATGACATTTGGATTGTAATCATTGGCCACCACCTCATCTGCTTTTACCCACAGCACACAGTCCACAGGCTCCTGTGCAAAAGGACTGATCTCATGAAGCACCCTGCGCAGATGATTCAGAGCCTGTATGGTCTCTTCTTCAGTTCGTACCTGACTGAAATACTTACGAATCATGTTGCTCAGTATCTCCGGTGTCACAGAATCCCCCATTCCTTCCTCTTTTCTTTCATACGCTGCAGGTAACGTTCATAGTGCCGGGGTTTGTTCGGGCTGAAGGAGAGAGTACGGCACCAGAAATCATTCTTTATGAGTGTTTTACAGATACGTCGCCAGGACGGGATATCCCGGCTCCCCAGGTCATTCTCCTGTTCATCCGGGATGTCATCCGGGAAGCCCCGTGTCTTATACCAGCGCAGGTAGACAGCAATTTTATTACGGTAATGTTCTGCCGTTCTTTCCGGCATCACATCCAGCAGGAACATTGCGTAACTGCGCCAGGTATGATGGTTCGGTTTTGATATGCGCTTACGCAGGGCAAAATAGGCACCGCTTTCATTGGCATAAAGCGCCCCGCTGGCAGCACCTGACACCCGCTCACACATCCTGGCCCAGGTATCCGGCTCCAGAACATGATAAAGCCACAGCCCCTTACGCTGTTCAGGACCAAAAGGCTCACAGACACGCATGTTGCGTAACGGCACACCGGCACGGTACATCAGGTCATACAGGGGATTGTAGATAGCCCGGGTTCTGGCGTTGTATATCCAGATATCACGGGCTTTCCAGTCATACAACGGATACATGGTATAATAAAACCCTTCAGGTGACGCTGTGGTCCAGGGTTTATCATCTGCATATCTCAGTTTGCGCTGAGACACCAGTCCCATAAAGCGATTGAGCGATTCATCAGCACGGACACCAGTCAGTATTGCCACTCCACACTGGTTACCGGCAAACCAGGAGGAAAATGCCGGAACAAATTCTTCAAACGTCATGGCATACCGGTAAAAGGGAAAATACGCCATATCCGTAATAGCATATTCCGGTGGATGGCGAACCCAGGTCACATCAGGCTCCCAGCATATCCACTCCGGCTGAAACTGAGAAACACCGTTTACCGTAGTCAGAGGAAGGGCCACCCAGTAAAAGGCATCCGTCACATCCCGGTACATTTCCCGCATCTTCTGAACATGCTCAATGGTGCACTGATACTGAGCTTCCCAGTCAATGAATAATACAGAGAAACGACGTTTCTTCCTGCGAGCCACTTCTGCCACAAGATGGAAGAGTACAGTGGAATCCTTCCCTCCGGAAAAAGACAAACAGACAGCAGAAAATGTATCAAACAGCCATTCAATACGATGAGTTGCTGCTGACAGAACATCCTCACCTGTTTTAATTTTCGGTATGGTTCCAGGCATAATCCGAAAAACGTTTAATATCGTATAAAGCTCAATAATCCCTATGTATTTTAATAATACTCAGGCAAAAATTCATCTTTTAAAGGAAAATAAACACCATAAAAAACAGAGTAATCACACGATAACTGTTTGGCAGCTTTCTCTGCTTTGTTCTGTGATCTATAAACACCATATAAATGCTATGGATAATAAGAAAGCACTCCCCAGCCATAATACCCATTTTCACTAAATGGCGATGGCTTTAATTTTTTGTCTATATATACCACTTATTCCAGCCTCTCCGCGATCAATTCAAATCACCGACCAGTTACCTATACTAACCAGTAACCGACACACCTTATGCGAAAATAGGACACGCTCCTGCTCCTTACTGATATTCAATGCTTACTGATAGTGACACACGCCAGCATTTCGGCATCGTGCCGTTCAGACGTAACTCACCACTTCCTGCCACCGTCTGTGCACCATACGCACCTTCAACCTGACGCAGGGAGGTATCACTGAAATGACTTATCCCCGAATAACCACTGACTGTCATTGTCTGCAGCCAGCCGGGACCTTCACCACTGAACATTTTCTGCAGAACACCCGGAATATCAGAAGACTTCATGGATATGCTTTCACCTGGCAGGCCATTCACATTCAGGTCGTCATACACACCGGCATACACCGGTTGTCCGTCCTTCATATGGCGCAACACCCCCGCAGCGCGCATTCTGAAAACAAATGTGCCTGCCCGGACGTTATTATCACCGGTGACAGGCAGCGTCACCTCCGCCATGCCTGGTGCTATCCATTCAAGCGAAAATCCCTCAGTACCCTTTCCATAACTGACCCGGGGAGAAAGTCCCTCACGTCCTGTCGGTGTGGTCAGGGTGGTTTTTCCCAGTAAAACGGTCATCGCCGGCAGTGCGACCAGGATCCCCTCCCCGCCGTCACGAACACCGCGGCTCAGTGTAACATCCAGACCTTCATTTCCCTGTCCGACTTTCCACACCCACGGATTACGGGTGCTGGTCACTGCCCCTTCCAGCTTAAGCTCTCCGCTGAAATCTTCTCCCGGCGTGTTCCAGGCCAGTACACAGCAAGGCAGGAGGCTGGCAGCAAACAGAAACAACGTCACCTTTTTCATTTCTCTTCTCTCCTTATATCCCTGCAACCTTCACTGTACTGTAACCGTCACATTCAGCCCTGCCTGCCATGCTGCAGGTGTACCCTCCGCCGGCAACCGCAGTTCAAAATCCGATACCGCTGAAGCATAGGCCGCAGCCAGATTCATCACCCGACCGTCAGCCAGTACCTCCTGGCTGATAACCTGTCCGTTATCCACCGCATTCATGCCATTGCCAAAACCCTGGTTCATCAGTAACAGGGAAGAGAGTCGGGCTTTCAGCCCCTGTGGCAGCGTTCCTGACTGTACATCCGTCACGCTCTGTCCACTGACCAGCGACATCCCTGCCGGCACTGTCGCCCCCTCTTCCTGTCTGCCGGCACTGACTGCCATCCCCTGATTCAGGGTGAAAGAAAGCTGTCCTGACACATTTCCCGTCTCCGGATCACGCACCGGGACAGAGGCGCGGAAGTGCTGTGCTGAGGTACCATTTCCTTCCGTCACAGTAAAAGGTTGTCCATTACTGCTGAAGGTAATAAAGGGTGTGAATCCGGGACCACCGCGCTCAGCCACCTCATACAAATGCCCTTCCAGAAACGGCAGTCCCCCTTTATCACGCAAATTAAAAACCAGTTGCCCGTTCTCTGCACGCGCATCAGCAGTATCCACTGCCCAGGTCTGGTCCGGCGAACTTATCTGCCAAGTCCATTTAGGAGCTTCGTCAGTGACAAAGCCATTAAACTGAATTTCACCACCATCAAGAATATCTGCATGAAGTGCAACAGAATAAAACAGAACAGCCGAAATAATGGCTGAAAGAAAAGGTTTATAATGATGCGTTATTTTCATTGGTATTTACACTATTCTGGGTCAGATAAAAATAAAAACAGATAATTCAAAAATCATCCCACTAAAAACAATACTGAACCGACATGCTTCACATCACACTACGACAGAAAAAACTGTTCCGACATCCTGGTACCGTATATTCAGGTTACAGGAAACAGTAACCTGAATTTTTAATCAGCAGTAAACGGGGGAGTGTTCACTGCCGGACATAGTCGAATTACGAGTAGGTAACAGTAACTGGCAAGGATGCTTTCCATGCAATCGGGGCATCACCGGTCTTAATTGCCTTGTCAAGAGTGATGGTGATGGCCGCACCTTTTTCGAGGCCACCACCATATACCCCCCAATAAGAAATTTTTTTATCGCTGTATTTCTCATCTACATCAACATTGTCCCAACCTTGGATCCTCGGTAACTTCGAGACGTAGTCTGAAGATAGGGTGGCAATGCGTTCATACGCGCCCTGACCACTTTCAGCAGTGGCAGCACCTGTCAGAGGCAGCCCGCCAAAGAATGCATAGCCAGAAGTAGAAGCAGCCATCTGTCTAGCACGATGAATGCCTGACCCCCCCTTGTAAACAAGTACGGCTGATGCAAAGTACGGAGCGGACAGGGTGCCAATTTTCTCACCACTGGCATTTTTCACATCCAGAGTCAGCTTGGTTACTGCGGAGTGGAACTCCTTTAAATCAACAGCCTTACCATAGTCAATCGTTGAAATAACACCCTCCCCCCCTCCGATAAAGCCATCAGCATTAGCGTTACGAATCCCCAGAAACGGCATTGCCGAACTTACTTTAATTACAATGTCCTTCTGACCTGCCTTAACCGTTGCATCCAGACCGGATATCGAGGCTACTTGAACTTCCCACGGGGAAACGCTTTTTTTCGGAGTCAGGGTACCGCCTAGGTCAATAGAACCACCTGTGCCGCTTGCAGTCCACGCCATCGCAGAACCGGATACTGCAGCAGATGCAGCCACAGCCAGTGCAATCAGAGTCTTTTTCATAAAATAAATTCCTTGATATTTCATAAATAATAAACTGAAATCGGTAATCCTTATTTTTCCGGAATTACCGCAAAACTATCCCCTGCGGATTCATTTAATTAACCACATTTAATTAAACACTGTGTTTAACTCAGAATAGTTTTACGTTATTCCCGTTTTAAAAGACGGTAAATCCCTTTACCAATATGACCCACTCCGGAATCATGGGATGTACTGCATTTATAAAGGAAATGAATCCTCAGTCTTCCACCTGCAGCGCTATCTGCAGGTTTCCCCTGTAGCTAACCGGTACTTCCAGCTCTGCCGGTGCATCCGTTCTTAACTCAACCTGTTTCTTTGCCTCCGGCACGGTTATCACCACATCCTCACCCTGCTGTCTGGCACTGAGTACCACTTTCTTTCCGTCAACCATCAGGGCTGTCTTCAGGGTGATACGGGCCTCTCCGTTATCCGGCAGCACCTGCTTCACCGTGATGTACGCCATGTCTCCGGATGCCGTCCTTGCCTCTGCATTGCGGACAGTCAGGCTGTCGGGAAGAGGCGTCGTGTCTCCACTCCGGTACAGCACCGGATCTGTTGGTGTACGGGTCACCTTCACCACACTGTTACCCACCACCTGACCGTTCACCACCCCCAGATACTGCGTTTTCTCGCTGTATTCAGCGGCCTGTGCTGACTGAATACTGAGTGCACTCAGGACCAGGGTGGCTGCCATCATTGTTTTCTTCATTTATTACCCCTCTGTTCTGTGTTCCGGAGGGTGATTACTTCTGTTTTGTGGTATCTGCTTTCTCAGCCTTTGCCGCTTCCGGTGTTGTCACTTTTTTCTGGTTAATGGTCCAGACCTGCAGTGTGCCCCAGTCATTCAGCGAATCCACTTTCACCACATTTCCCTTCACCTGCACTTCATCACCCGGCATGAACATCAGCAGTTTCTGTGCTGTCTCGTTATCCGTGGCGATTGTCTTTCCGTTTCCGTCCAGCAGGCTGCCAATCGCAAAAATGTACGGTGTGGTATTCACCAGCATGGTTCTGCCATCCGGGCGGCTCTGCAGGCTGATGCCCTCTTCAGCCCCCTTGCGTCCCTCCAGCAGGGCTTTCGGACGATAGAACAGTTTCAGCTTCGTGCGCAACGCCACTGCAATACCGCTGCCCTCCAGGGCCGGCGGAATATCCTGCAGGTTCAGCCAGTACACCGACTCTTTATCCTTCGGCAGATGGTCCGAGGCCATGATGATACGCAGTGTCTGCTGACCATTCGGCTTCACCCTGAAGAAGGACGGCGTCACCACAAAAGTCGGACGGGTGTCTTTCTCCACGATATTGTCCACCCAGGCCTGACCACCAAAGGTGCGCGCCTTATCATTGTTAGTGACCGTGATGGTCAGTGCATCCTTGTCCCCGCGAAAGACATAGCGGGTCTGGTCTGCCGCCAGGGAAGCCTCCGCACTCTGACAGGTCATCATCAGCGCCAGAGTCATTCCCAGTGCTTTTGTCACCCGGTTGGTGAAAAACGTCGTTACTGCGTTACGCTTACTCACACGTAATCTCCTGTAGTTTCTCAGTATCCTGCAGTTTCACCGCAGGTATCCGGCACTGCCCCAGGGTGATATCACCCGACGCATCCACCGTGTTAATCATCAGCACACCATTGTTAGCTACAAAGCCCAGCGGTGTGTTCTTACTGTCACGTGCCCAGGTTCCCCCCGGCACAAACTCACCGTCACGCTGCTTCACCTGCAGCAGGTAACGCTTAACTTTCAGGGCATCAAACGGCATCCAGACCACCGCCTTGTCCGTCGGTACCACCTTCTGACTGGTATTCGTCAGTTCGGTGCTCAGCGGCAGCGTGCCCGCATCAATCGTCACCGTGTTCCAGTCATAGCTGTTCAGCGGTACCACCAGGTTGCCGTCACTGTCAGTCTGTCCGTCACCGGACGTCACCTTCACTCCGGGTGTATCCTTCACGTTCACCACAGCCACGGTATCCCCGGTCGTGCGGCTGAACATGATGTCTTTCGCCGCCGGAACGGCCAGTACCGAACCGCTGACCGAGACAGAACCACTGGTTCCGCCGGACTGTGAGTGGTTCAGAGCCCCACTCAGGTAAGCCCGGTCACCACTGTACGACGCATTCAGATAACTGCTCACACCACCACTGCTGTCACGCCCACCGCCCAGACCATAACTGAAACGGTCATTCAGCGAGCCGGACACGCCGGTGCTGAAGCCTGTGCCACCGTCTTTACTCGTACTCACCGACGTACTGCTGCTGTAGCGACGGTCAAACAGTGTGAACGGTACCGATACTGACGCCGATGCAGACCAGTTGTTTTCCCCCCGGGTGTTCCGTGAACCGGACCAACCCAGATTAAGACTGACACCCTTAATCTGTGTGCTCAGGGTGCCGGTAATACCTGTGTCCTTACCGTTGTCATCGCTGTACCGGTAACTCCCGGTCGTGGATGCGGGGTAATAGCTCCGCTGCCAGCCGGACACCGACAGACTGAACAGACCACCCACCGGCTGACTGACACCGGCATTCCATTCATCCTTCGTCCGGCGACCATGATTTGACTGCGACCACAACTCTGTCGGGTCAAAGGAGGTCATATCCTCATATTCCTCACTCTGCCGTGACCAGCTCACCCGCAGTCCGGTGTTCGTCATCTCAAGTTGTTTACTCCAGGATAACTGCACCTTATTTCCGCTGCGGCTGCCGTCACGGTATTTTGCCGTGGCATAAGCCCCGTCAGCAGACACCGCCCCCAGGTAACTCAGCCCCAGAACAGCCCCGGCGCTGACGCCCTGCCAGTCCTGGTTAACCCCCCCCCGGTGCGCAGCGTCAGCCCGTCCAGACCGTAACCGTATGACGCCGCAAACACACCGCCTTTCAGGTCACTGTCATCGTCAGGCAAACCGGCTGCCACACTGAACTCGTGCTGCCCCGGACTTAACTGCCCGGCCATCACCGACAACGGGAAGTTCTGTACCTGCTCGCGCCCGTCTTCACCGGTGATTTTCATGGTCACATCACCACTGGTGTACAGCGGCACATCCGTGATGGAGAACGGCCCCGCCGGCACCATCTCCGAATGCAGCAACCGCCCGTTCTGTGTCAGCGTCACCCTCGACGACCCGTTCGCAATGCCGCTGAACACCGGGGTATACCCCAGATTACCTGGCTTCATGCTGTTGTTCCGGCTCAGCGACACTCCGTACGTTCCCGTGCTGCCCAGCAGACTGTCCCCGGTGGATGTTTTCCCGACCGCCAGGTCCGCACTCAGTGCACGGATGGCCCGGGTGGCCGTAAACATGTTTATCGTGGCGGAGTTATCCCCGCTGTCACCACCACTGGCCGTGGCAGAAGAACTCACCACCCAGCGCCCGATATTGGCTTTCAGATCCGCTGAGCCAAAGGCCGAGGTGTTATTACGGCCAGTGTTGGCATTCGCGTTATAGTTCACGCGAAATGCACTGGTCCCGTAATCCCAGTCCACATTCTCTGGCATCTTCACCAGCCCCTTCTGGGGAATGGACAGCGCCAGACTCTGGGTGGAAACATCAAAATCCACCTTCACTGACGGGGCTTTTGTCAGCACATAGCACTGTCGTGTGGCGTCATATCCCTCACGAAAGTAATCTGCACTGACGTAAATCCCGGCCTTCGTCAGCCATGCCTCTGTCAGACACAGTTCATTACTGTCCTGTGGTGTCACATCCAGTATCTGTTTCCCGGCCTCCTTCCCGTTCAGGGACAGGTCAACCAGATAACGCCCCGGCGCATAGCTGCCGTTCAGGGCTGCCCAGACTTCCGGATTAACCCCGGCGCCACCCTGGATAAAGGACATGTCCAGTTTTTCACCTGCAATACCTGTGGCACTGGCAAAAGCAGCTGATACGGCAATCGCAAGTGCGGCCCGACGGAAAAACACGGACAAAACCGGCTCTGCGACTGCCTTCTTTCCTGCACACACAACCCTTTTCTCCGTTACTGATACGTGACCACAAAGGTCAGTGCACCCGTGTATTCCCCCGCCTTCACGTTCGCCGGAAACACCGGCTGCGCACGAAAACGGAACAGTCCTTTAGCAGCAAACTCCACCGGGTAATTCACCGAATGACTGTCCTTAGTCAGACGCCCACGATAATCAGCCTGTGTATCCACCGCCCGCACATCCACGCGAATACCATCACCGGCACCGCGGGTGACCACGCCCCCTGCATCCAGCTGACCCGGGTTACCAAAATCCAGGGTGGCGACCTGCCCGGCCTTAAAGGCTGAGCAGCCCTGAACAGTGGCACCGGGCTCATACAGATGCACAGTGAAGTCACGCGGCGGTACAGGCGCCCCCGTGGACTTGCGGTAAGCCCCGAATGTCAGCCGGCCACTGTTGCCGGAGCTGTCCGCATCCACCACCACATGACAGGCAGAGCCAACAACATCTGCATTAAAAACAACCCGCTGTTCATGGGGTTCCCCTGTATTGGATATTATCAGGGCAAAAATAAGAGTGTATTTTTTCACAATTGAAATTCATCAAACACCCAGTTAAATAGGTGCACGTAAACAAATTAATATATTTCACATCTTTAATGTCTATGCGAGTGGAATTTAGAAAAAAAACAAACCAACGTCCACACCCAAAACAGAAAAACACCCCACAACACCAATAAATGAGCCATTTTTACCATTTGCATTCACATTGATTTTTTATTGACCCACAGCATCAAAAAAAACAACACATCATTGTCATGATATTGTTTTGTTTAGCACATTTATTGTTACTCAACTCATGAATGAGTGCCGCCACATAAATTTTGCAAGGTAAAGCCAAGTATAAAACCTAAAACATCCCCCATTTAATGAGCAACCCGTTGCGTCACTTTTTCTAATTTGTTGTAACGTTGTTGCTCGGTCACTTACTGTAATATTAAAATATGAATTACGTAGCCGAAGCATTTATGGGGAAATGAAGAAAAGATCACAACCATGTATTCCAGTATTGTAAGATTATTCTGGGAAATAAAGGTTTTTTCAGACTCAAATTTGTGAATAGCAGTGCATCGTACTGCCACAGCTACGGTCCTGTCAGTGGAACTGGACGGTATGGCGTTTCAGGCACGCAGATTTTGTAGTGTGAAGCAGGTGTTGCTTAACCGCCTTTTGTCCGGTTAAAAAATGACTGGGTGGGATAAAATGGTATCGAGCGTATTCTGAAAACAAAGAAAGAAGCAAAAGTCCCTCAGAGTGAACTGAATAGGAGAGCATGAAAAAACCTGGGGCTGCCACTGAATGAGGGACCAGCAACGGTAAAATAACCAGCATAATTTCATAATGATGCCCTCGTTAGTTATGAAGATTTACGTCATTAAAATTGCTGTTCGTGGTGTCAGTCCTATGGTCTGGCGTCGGCTGAGGATTGCAGCCGATACATCACTGGCTGCACTTTATTTTATTATCCAGATCATTCAGGGCTGGGGCGATGACCACCTGCACCAGTTTCATATTTACGGTATCACTTACGAGGGGGCATTGGTTTTCCGGATAACCCGTTCCATGTCGTGATTGATGATTTTGAGTTTGATGTCGGCGATCGCTTTACTTATGAATACAATTTCTTTGAGCACTGGATTCATGATATTCGCGTTGAAGCCATTTATGAATAACTAACTGACTGATTATACGCTACACAAAACACCCGTTACACCACTAAATGTGGTTCCTTAACCACATTTAGTTGCTTTACAGCGCCATAGTGAATAAAATGTAAACGTTAGGTGTAGAGTAACCTTCTCCGGTCAGAGCCACCAACTCAAGGCTGGAAAACACAAAAAAGCCCGATTACTCGTCGGTTTTTTTTGTGCCTGTCGTTCGCTGTACTGCCGTATTTTCCCCTTCATTTGGGGGATTTTTCTTTCATTTTTTGTTGCGACCAATACTGCTGTTCGCGTTGGCCAACTGTGTAATGGCGTTACTGACATTTAAGTCCATTGTCAGAAATAACACCGTTCAGAACATCTATATAAGGGCATGTACAGAAGTAAGCTTAACGATTAACGAACATTTAGATCAAAATCTCTTAGCTGAAATCATTGGTAAAATAAGGAAGTAAAGGCAGGTGTTCTCTAATGCTTTAGATATTTACGTGGTGTACACTCATAGTATTGTCTGAAAAGGCATACAAAGTACGATGTACTACTAAACCCACACATTTCAGACACATATTTTATCGGATGATTTTGCTTTAGCAATTTAATGGCAAACGACATCCTGGTATCAAGTAATATTTTACTGAAAGAAGTGTTTTCTAATAATAGCTTTTTCTTTATTAAGCTCTCGCTCATGTAAAGATAATCAGATAAATCTCTCAATTTCCAGTGTTTAGAAACATCTGAAAGAAGAATGCTTCGAACTTTTCCTGAAAACGTAGGCATGCCTGATGTGAGGAATGCTCTTAAGTTTGCTACATCACTAAATACTGAGAGCAATGAAAAACATATTGCATCCTTAAAATCTGGATGTATATGATTTTGTGAATTTATATTATCTATCATACTTATTAATAAATCTGGATAAGCAAAGGTTTTCCTTAATATGCGGGGCGGTTTATCCAGAAACTGTTTCTCGCAGTGGTTGTAATACGATAAATAGTTCCCAACGGTATTGTCATTAAGTTCAATTTCCAGATATTTGTCTGAATAGCTCTGCAAAAAATCTCTTTCTGAATGTTTAAGCAACAGAACATCACCATAGTTTAATATCAGTAAATCCTTAAAAAACTGAAAGTTTATTGGTTTCTTTATGAGAATAAAGTAACACACTCCGGACATAGCCACTATCCTTCTCAAAAGGCTTTTTTTAAGAATAGATAGATACTGAAACAGAAATCAAGCACATGCGTGAAAAATAAATTTATTGATTTATGTCACATTTTTGTTTGTCTAAATTGAAAATTCCTGAACTACATCTCGATGAATAATACTTATAAAAAAGCTAGGAAAGGATGTTAACATGACATATAGTATATGTTTAGTCATAAATCCTCCTCGACAAATATATTTTAAGGTGGAGCATATATGGAAGTAATTTACATTGCAGAACCAATAATATCCACAAACACTAACAAACTGATTGCTGTTGAAGTATTGAGTAGATTTTATTCTAAAACTGGAGTTTCTCTCTCTACGCAGAGAGTTTTAAGCACATTTACAACCACAATGAAAATAAATCTATTTAAGTCTCAAATTAAAGCATTAGTCACAGAGATTTTTTTGAACGTCATGAAACACTGTGCTCTGTTAATGTTGATTACGAAACCTGCCTATATATTAGTTGTGACAATGAAATTCAAAAAGTAATATCCAAAAATAAATTTATAGTACTTGAAATATCAGAAACATATCCTGAGCTAACTCAGGAAAATGATGTTATACCATTTCTTTGCTCTCTTACAGAGTATATCTGGCTTGATGATTTTGGTAGTAGGAATAGCACCATGCACACAGCGATGAAAAATAAATATCACGCCATAAAACTTGATAAATTATTTTTTCATGAAAATATACAAAAACCTTATTTTGAGGGAATTATTAACAATTTAAAAAGATTATTCCCAAATATTATAGCGAAAGGTGTAGAAAACATCTATTACAATGGATTATCAACGAAAACTGGATTATGGGGCACTCAAGGATATTTTTTCCCTTCTGTGCCTCTATCTGAAATTAAACACATAAATAGTGCGTGGCTATAAATATATGAAATATCGGAAGGCTGATGTGTTTTCATCTGAACACAGAAGTTTCCTTAACACCACTATTCTGGCGCGTTACACAAAACTCCTGCATCGCAGTGAATCTGGCACCGCTCATAAATTGTGCTTGAGCATCAACAAAAATGCAAAAAGGCTGATGTTGTCATGGCTGAACATACGTACGTCTGCGACCGGAAACCCGATCAATGCGGTAAGGACAGTGCCGTCAAGTTCGCTTCGCGAACGGTCTGCCAGGAAGCGCAAGCGCAGTCCCGCGCAATATATCAGAAAGCACCTCCCTAAATACGGGAGGGCTTCGGCTATTCAGCTAAGGTTGCTCTATTCAGGTTGCTGAGTGTAGCCTTCCATGCCCTGACGGGCATCAAAAAGCCAGCGCCGGAAGTTACTCATTCTTTCAGGGTTAGCTTTGCTTGGTTTTTTGCCACGATTATCACTTAATATCCGCCATACTCGTATTCCTGCTTTATTAGTCCAGTGCAGAACAATTTCTCCTTTGCTGTTAAAAGCAAGAGAAAAGCGTACAGCGCCTTGCCGCAATTCTCCACTGACAAAGGACACAAAATCATGTTTTGTCATAAAGCCTCCGGTTTATTTATCTGTTCTCTTTTGTGCTTTTTTTCCAGTGCTTTTCTGAGTAATGCCATATACTCAGGAAAGACATGGAATGGCATCAAAGGGAAAACCGGACACCCACCCTTTTCAACGTCATTTATTGCTGATAATATGCGTTCCGACATTTTATTCCTCGCAATAGAATCAGGTGTCACGGTATCAGGTTGCCCCACAACCTGATACCATCTTTATCTTTACTTTATTAACTTCTCAATTGCTTCTTTTTTGCTTTCTCTTGTTCTGATGGTGGGTATGCAAGGTCATACCAGTTATCAATACAACGAATAACTCTTTCTTTAGATAACCCACATTGCTCAAACCAAAATTTTATATTTCGGTTTAATGATGCTTTTGCGCTAAACTCTCTTTCCATTTTCAGACCTTTACTAAACGGGGGAATATCCCCCTTGATTAATTAGTAGTAAGAAGAAAATCGATGTTTTTCTTCCGGTAGAGTTTTATACGCAGTTTCAAAATCTTCGATTTTGATTGCCAGCTCATCACCAAAATCTTTTATCTGGCGATTAAAACATTCACCAGTAAAATCATTTAAAACGGGAGTCTTAAACCCGACCATTGAATCTGTATATTCTGAATTGGCGCGAATCTCGCGAACGGTGACGGTTTTTTTACCGTGAACAGAAAGAACCTGGTAGAAGGTTACATTGGTTTGCTCATAGCCCCAGGATGATACAAAGACATCACCAACAGAGACAGTATCATTTTTAAAAGTTAATACTTTCATTTTTAGCTCCCGCCCAGCTTGGGCTCTGGATGAAAGAGAACCTATTTCCCTTTCTTGTGTTTTATTATACCTGCATTTGAAGGTATAACAAGTTATTTTTTTACCAGCCTGTAAGACGGATGCATATTTGCTAATAGCAATAAATACTGATATTCACCAACAGATAAAGAACGACTGGCCTTACCTGCACTTTCTTTCATCTGCCAGGAATTCAGTTGATAACCAAAAATATCAGCAGCTTCTTTAAGAGTAAGACCTGCCGCAACCCGTGCATTCTTTACTTCTTCAGGTGTAGGTTTATTCTGCATTTTCATCCCCTTTTGTCAGACAATCACACAAAATCCCATTATCCAGAAGCATCAATGATGCCAGGTTGAGTTTTTCGTCCATTATCAATTTTCTTACTGTTTTCCTGTTTTTAGTTTTATCAATCGTCTTAACATATTTTAAGACGTGAAAAACCGCATCCCCATCTTCATCCATCGTTCTGATTACATATGAGTAATTACCTCTGTTTTTCTTAATTATCTTATCTTTATCCATATTATTCCTCATAATAACTAAAAAAGGGGCTTAATGCCCCTTTTTATCTATAACACGGTATGTAACCCTGTTTCTTGTGTAAATAAACACGCTAACTGATCACAATAGATATTATCGAATCTTGAAATATCTTTAACTTCATCACTCCGTACACGAGAAAATTTCACCTGGTACGTATCAGTAAAATCCAGTTTAATTTTTACTAAGTTGATGCCTTTCATTGCAAAATTGGACGGCAAACGGAAAGTTAACCCGCACTCACCGTTTTCATCAAAGTAAGAAAAACTTTTAGCACCAGTCATAACAATAAAACGATTACCACCAAGTTGACGTAAAATCTCTGTGGCTACAGACTTAGCGTAGTTTTGCATTTTTAACCTCCCGCCCACTTTGGGCTCTGGATGAAAGAGAACCTGTTTCCCTTTCTTGTGTTTTATTATACCTGCATTTGCAGGTGTGGCAAATTTTTAATGCTCTCGTTCTGACTGTAAACAGTCAATCATTTGATGATTAATCTTAGCGCAAATCTGCGATCTGATAGACTTCGCTGCTTTCCCTTCTTCCAACGGCAATAACGAGTAAAAGAACTTTCTCATCAATGACTTGATATACAAGTCTGTAGCCAGATGCACGAAGTTTGATTTTATAGCGATCAGCATGACCATGTAACCGGGCTGCGGGTACGCGTGGATTTTCCAGCCGTTCTGCCAGTTTCTTTTTGAATTGTTCACGGATGGTGTGGCCGAGTTTCTGCCATTCCTTCAGTGCTCTGCGGTCAAAAGCCAGTTCATAGGTCATCCAGGTTAACCTTCACAATTTCCGGGTTTTTCATGCGCTCATCAGCAACAGCGTTTAACTCAGCATCTTCAGCGAGTTCCCGATAGTAGGCGTAAAGTTTTGGTGGAACGCAATAGAACGCGGGTTCGTTTCGGTTCAGGATCGCAACAGCGTCCCCTTCACCTTCAGCTACGGTTCCCATAGGATTTTTTTTCAGGTCAGTAATACTGGCCGCTGTGGTTGTCAGAATTTGATAGCTCATAAGCCCTCCGCTTGTCTCATTGGCATAATAGCATCTTTAAAAGCACTCTTAAAAGTGCTTATGTTGAGAAAAACATCAGAACAGGTGAGATATGGCTCTTTCCGACATCGCCTTAAAACGCTCTGTAACGCGTTCTGAGCGTTTTTTCCCGTTTCCTTGTAGTCAGCTACGGTTTAACGGCGTTTTAACGCCGCTCAACGCTTTTTAGCGGCCTTGTTGGCATGATCCGTATAGGTATTCAATCTTGATCAAAATTTACTCAAGGCCACGAGTGTTTTGTGAATACCCTCTAAAACGCGCTGTATCGCGTTCTGAGCGATTTTTTCCATTTCACATGGTTTTCATAGTTGTATCGAACGAAGCGGCAGAAAGCGATTCAGGGCTTTTCAGTGAAAGAGCCAAAAAGGATCAATAAACGGATCGTATGATCTGAACTCTTCTGGTTTTGAGAAAGGAGACACCGCTCGCCGCAGTCGAACGACCGAGCGTAGCGAGTTAGTGAGCGAGGAAGCGGAACAGCACAGGGATAACATCAGGCAATTACGCGCAGTGGTTAAAAAGCGAGCATATTGTTTTTATGTGTGGTTGTCCTGGTTCAGAGTGATCTATCCTCCGGGTTTACGCAAAGTTATCCACAGGCACTGTGCATTTAAAAAACTTATCTTTTCTTCTTGATCTTAAAAACTTAGAGAGCCGTAACATCATGAAAAACATAATAAAAAAACGCTAAAGTTGAGAGGATTTTTAACATAAGTTGAGAAGATTTTTAAGTAAGGTTGAGAAGATTTTTAACTAAAGATGAGAGGATTTTTAAGTGTATCCACAGAATTAAAAAAGATCATGAAAAACATAATGTTATGAATTCATTTTGATGTGATTACATAAAGATCTTTATATCTAAAGGTGATAAGCTTTTTAAGAAAAGGTTGTAGTTTGTAGTTGGTATACAACCTTTTAAGGGTTATCATTTAGTCAATTGATATGGCTTATTCTATATATGAGGTTTCAGGTGAGAACTGTAACAGGGTTAACGAAAGTCAGGCATAGAAATGAGGTTGGCGTTACTCTGGCATCTCTTTCTCTTTCAGCGAAAAGAGTCTTGTTTCTTGCACTTTGTCAGATTGACTCAAAAGAAATGTTGAATGATGAAATTTTAGAAGTTGATGCCGATCTTTTTTCTAAAACAACCACTTTGGATAAGTACGCCGCATATGCAGCATTAAAAGAAGGTGCAAAAGTTCTGGCTTCAACAACATTAGTGGTGAATAGAGATGATTTAAAAAATCTATCTAATGAACTGGGTATCGCTACATCTAAAAATAAGATGCCTGACAGACTGGATTTAAACTTAACTGAATTCTGTGCTTATTATGATCATCTGGCAATAGTTCGCATTAAGTTCACTAATACAGCGAAACGATATTTTTCAAAACTTATTGGTTCTGAAAATAGATATACCACACAGGTGTTAAAATCTGTTGTTATATTGAACAGTGTAAACTCCACAAACTTGTATCAGGTTATCAGAAAATACTGTAGCTTAAATCCTGCGAGTAAATCCTTCGAAATTTCAGTTGATCAACTTAAAGACGAAATGGGACTTTATCATATTGAAAATGGTGAGAAGGTATACAAATATCCAAAGTACTCTTTTTTTATTCGTGATGTTATAAATAAAAGTATAAAGGAAATAATAGAAAAAACAGAGATAAAAACTATAAAGTTTACCGTTGTAGGAAAAAAAGGGCGTATGGTTCATATGTTAAAATTTGAATATTCTCTTAATGAAGACACTTCTATTTCTGATGAAGATGCTAAATTCTTGGAGAAGTTTGATAAGGTAATTTCATATAAACAGAAAGGATAATATTATGGAACAAATAAAACTACACAAAGATAGTAATGTTTCAATAATCGTTATTCCAAATCATTTACTCAAAAATATCGGATGGGATGATGGTACGTTATTGGATGTGGTAAAATCAGATAATGCACTTCATATTAGAAGAAAGGAAGACGTACCTTGCGTGGATATGTTAACAGTTACGGTTAAAAATATTAAACCTGGAAAAATTATAAAGTATAATAGCAAGCTGAATGAAAGTCTTAATAAGCTCCACGTCTCAGCAAGGAGAGTCTTTTTTATTTGTTTGTATCTTTATTTTAATGGTAGGTATAACTCAGATGGGTCTATTTTAATCAGAGCTGATAAGTATGCTGAATTTATTGGTATAGATCGCACAATGGCATACAAACAGATGAAAGACGCAGCAGATTATTTTTCTTCCAATATAAAATTAATATCTCTTTGTGATTATATAAAAATGAAGGGCTGTTAAGAGTAGCTCTTTCTACTGAGACAATAAATTTTATTTCTGCTGTAGATGGTAGAAAAAAATAAAACTACAGTTGTATTGTATCAGTCTGCTGTAAAACTCAGTGGTCGATATTCATGGAATTTATATCAGTTGATAAAATCTCGGCTGTTAGATAAATCCGGTGCTTTTAGCATTAAACTGGATGAATTAATGATTGAATTGAACTCTAGAGTAAATTTGGAATTTAAAGATTATAAAAAATCAGTTATTGGTCGGTCTATAGACGAAATTGTAGAAAAAACAGAAATTAAAAGTATTAAATGCGTTAATGCTGAGAGGCAGGGTAGAAGAGTCAGCAAAGTCCGTTTTGAGATCGAAATGAGGTAACTCATGGCTAAAATCTATCAATTCCCCCAGGGGGACGAACGCGGTAAATTCAGGGAAGAAATCGCCAGAGAACGTAAGAAACGTTTTGCGGTGAAAACAGGGAGCACTTTTGTTAAGTGGCTTGGATGGACCTGGTTTTATCTTCGTCTTCTGGCCGCCAGTGTTTTACATTTTATCTCTGTTTTTGTGTTAGCCATTCTTGGCGCGTTTAAATGGGCTGTGTTCTGGCTGGGTGGCATTCTGTGTGTCATAACCTGGTATCATCTCGATCACCAGTTATGGACGCCACAAAATCTGACTATACCGGTGATTACGGCAGCCTGGATTTTTGGTCTGTTGGCTGAACCGCTGATGGAGCTGCTCAACAAAACCATGCCCTGGCACAAGTTACTGGTTCCCGAACCTGCGGGCGAAAGCACAGAGAACAGCAGCGAGACGAGCCAGTAATGACGCTACTTAGTCGTTATGCCAGCCCCTGCCTTTTCACTGCGATGCAGGATAGGGCAAACGCCGCAAGATGACGTCTCTGACGCCATTCCGCAACGTTTGCCCGGTGACCTACAGTCGGTTCTTATTGGAGATGTTTATGAAATATCTGGTCAAAGAGTTTATTAACGAGAAATATTCTAAGGCTGTTAATATTTTAAAGGATAATCTTAAAGAACACTATCATGTTTTTTATGGTGTGAGATTAAGTGAGATTCTTTTTCCTACCAGTGAATATGGCACAGATGCTTTCTTTAAAGAATTTGAATTAATTAACAGTGTAATACTTCCATTAGTAATATTTGATTTTATAGACCGAAAGCCGATCATGATTATCGGCTTTGAGGAAGTGCCTGGGATTGATTCACTTATTGATTCAGGTATGGAAGTTGTTTTGTTAGATGGTTTAAGCGATCTGCTAGTGGTTGAAAAACTGATGCCATTGTTTGATTAAATCCCTGGAAATACATGTTACCCATTCGTATTAATGCATTTTACACGAACGATGTTTATTCCATTTACCTGTTTTCATAACTTCTCCCCTACGGAGAACTACCCAAACTGATCTGCATCTATGATCTTAATTATATAAAATTGGGGGGGCATGATTCTAATGTCCTCATTGTATTGGTAACAATCTTTTTTCCATCGTTTTTATTTTGATATTTAATATTGCTCTCAATTGCTTTTTACCGTTTCTTCATTCAATGATATGAGCGTCAAATTGATTAGATAATGGTGATTTTTTACCCTCTATCATCAAAGCTTGTGAAGCTATTAATATACAAAAAATTTTCAGTCGTTTTTCTATTGTCTCACATATTTTTAAGAGAGAATCTGTATGCTGTTCGCCATTCACTTATGTAGGCCACTTCGTACTAATCGCTTCAATCTAAAGAACTTCACTTTTCTTTAGCGTTTGTTATCGCAGAAATTCCCACGGAATCCCTAAGACGGTAAAAAGGGTTCCGGCGTACAATCCCTAAAAGATATTAAACGAAATTTTGGATTATATAATCAGCTAAAACGTCATGTTCTGCCGACATAGCCTGCATTAGGGCTTTCTGAGGTCCTGACCAAGCCCCTCTGGCCAACACCCCCCTAGTAGGTGCTACGGTAGATAGATATCTGAGCGGAACCCCCTGTAAGATACTATCTGGAGCCATAACATTTATGGTCTTCAACTTTTGCGACAGGAGTGTCTGGAGTAAAAGAAGCCACTGCTGAGTATGTTTTTATAGATGCTAATTTGGGGCGAAGGTCATTTTTTACTGAATCAATTATTTTATCTCTATGGGCTGCATCAGCCGCGATCTCTGATGAGTTTTGTTGGCCTGGATTCTTTCTTTTATCAAATCCGTTGAAGACCCAACCTGCAAATTTAGGTGAACCTTTTTGGCTTATTAGAGAGTTATTTTTGGCTGAAGTTCTTCTAATACCCTGTTCCCAGTCGTCTCTAAATTTTGGTAAAGTTTCACCAATGAGTCCTATGCAGTAAGCCGAAAATATATCGGCAGTACATGGAACCAAGAAATAATCAGAACAGTAGAGAGCCGATCTGACTATCGTATTAAATGACGGCGGTACATCAATAAGAACATAATCGTATTCACAATTATTTAACTTTTGAGCTTTACTAGCAATTAAACTAGGTATCAAGAATCTGTTTACTGCGTTTCCAGCAATTAAATCTGTACCTACACTAATCACATCTGAAAGATTATTGAGCCAAAAATCACCTGGAGCTATGTCTAACCTTCCTGAGCCAGGCTCCATGGGAAATTGTGGTGGGAATGTATGTACGACAGGGAGAATATCTTGTTGTATAAATGGTTGGCAAAATGCTCTTATCGTTTTACCATAAGGATTATTTGCATCCTTCTTTAAAAGGTCAGAGAAGCCAGTCTCACCAAGTAAAGCTATTGATAAATTGCATTGAGGATCGAAATCTATCAGCAAAACAGATTTTCCCTTTGCCGATAGAGATACACTTAAGTTCCAAGTCAGGGTCGTTTTTCCTACCCCGCCTTTGTTGTTAAATAGTGAAATAGTTTTCATTTTATTCCTTTCTTAGACATTTTCAATGTTTAGAAATAACTATATCGGAGAATAGTGTAATACGTAATCGATTGCTTGATATCCGTATATAACCATCAACATGCACGACAAACCTTAAAATTGAAGTTTCCGTACAGTTTCTCATTCCGACAGAGTTTATCACGCAAAAATTTACAGGTTTATAGATTTAATTTTCTTTAACTAACTGCAGGGGCTGAAGATTTCTTTCAGTGAGAAATCGCTTAGCGGGTGTTATCACAGAAATTCCCACGGACCCCATTTTGTCCGTAAGCGTCAACGGAGCACCGTATTGACGCTTATTTATTGGTGAGTACTACGTTC
>OLSJ01000848.1_pt1 | contig 21650 bp, 19 predicted proteins | sample 1672151 | NCBI WGS metagenome assembly OLSJ01 (sample SAMEA3136653, study PRJEB25190) | human gut metagenome | biome: human gut; feature: human-associated habitat; material: faeces | place: Austria | collected 2013 | reverse complement strand
CAGCCATGATCCGGGAAAATCTTTTGCCGGATATTTTGGATTTAAAAATAAAGAGCTATATTTGCATCGTAAAACAACGCAAGGTATACGCTTTTTAGTGCATATCGGCAAGAAATAAGGACATAAAGAGGCGCAAAACTGGAATATCCAGCCCTTTTTGTGTCCTTTATTGTTTGTTACGCGGGCCGAATGGCCTATTCCCGGCATGGCAGCAGAGTTGTTGGCGGAGCGGGAAAAATTCGTATCTTTGCGTTCGACAGGAAAAATGCGCAGGCCCTATCGTAGGGATGTACATGAGACAAGAGTCGTATTCCTACACAATTATTTCATCGCTTGACAACCGCACCCATGCGGAGGTGTCCCCAGGGTATGCCCATGGCTGAAAATCCGGAAAACAAACAACGCTGGTACGCATTGCGCGTCACCTACGGCCGCGAGATGCTCGTAAAGGGCTATCTGGACGGCATCGGCGTGGAGAGCTATATCCCGATGCACTTCGCCCGGCGGACATACGGGGAGCGGACGCGCAAGGTCTGGGAGCCGCTCATCCACAACCTGCTGTTCATCTGCACCTCGGCCGTGCGCCTGAAAGAGATCAAGGCCTGCACCACCCTGCCGATCCGCTACATCATGGATCGGGAGACAAAGGCGCCGACGGTGATACCGGACAACCAGATGCGGGATTTCATGGCGGTCGTGGCGACACGGAACGAACATGTCGAGATCGTGTCACCACAGGACGTCGACCTGGCCAGCGGCGATGCCGTCCGCGTGACCGGCGGGGTGTTCGCCGGGATCGAGGGCCGCTACATCCGGCACAAGGGGCACAGCAAGGTCGCCGTGGCGATCAAGGACATAGCCACCGCACTGACGGCTTACGTGCCGCTGAAATATATCGAAAAAATAAATCAGCAGATCCTTCTTCCCACACATACGCAATCTGCGCAACGTTAATTCGAAAATTAACGCCTCTAAATTTTCGGTTATGAAACAAGTCATGCGGGAGTCTTTGCTCATAAAGCTTCCCGTCATCATCGGAGACCTATTCTTACTGAACCTGTCCTGGATACTGGCGCTCACGCTGTATCCGCAACCGGCCTGTATCGCCCGCTCGCTGGAGATACTCGCCTGTCTCAACATCTGCTTCATCCCGGGCCTCTCGTGGTTCGGCGTGATCCTCTCCTCGCGGATCGTCCCCTACGAGGAGATCATCCGCCGCGTATTCTACGTCGTACTCTGCCACCTGGGGTTCTTCGTGCTCATCCAGACCGTATGGAGCTACGGGCTGCTGCCGGTGCACCTGATGGGGACGTTCTACATCGTGCTCACCGTACTGCTGATGCTGTGGCGCTACACCTGCCGCATCGTGGTCAAGATCACGCGCGGACACGGGCGCAACGCCCGCCGCGTGATCATCGTCGGGAGCAAGGACAATGCACAGGAGGTATACCACGAAATGGTCGACAACACCAGCACGGGCTACCGCGTACTCGGTTATTTCAGCAACCACGACGACCACACCCTGCCGGACAACACCCCCTGCCTGGGAAGCGTGGACGAGGCGCTGCCGTGGCTGGAGGCACACCCGGTAAACGAAGTGTACTGCTGCCTCTCGACGGATCGTTACGCGGAAGAGATATTCCCGATCATGGATTTCTGCGAAAACAACTTCGTCCGCTTCTTCTACGTGCCCAACCTGCGCAACTACATGAAGCGCACGATGAACCTCGAACTGCTGGGCAACGTACCGATCCTCTACATCCGCGAGGAGCCGTTGCGGCAGGCGTCGAACCGGTTTATCAAACGGGCATTCGACGTCAGCGTCTCAAGCCTGTTCCTATGCACGCTGTTCCCCTTCATCTATATTTTCGTGGCCATAGGCACCAAACTGACCTCGCGCGGCCCGGTGCTCTTCCTGCAGGAGCGCAGCGGGGAGAACGGCCAGACGTTCAGGTGCATCAAATTCCGTTCGATGCGCGTCAACGCCGACGCCGACAGGGTGCAGGCGACCCGGGACGACCCGCGCAAGACCCGGTTCGGGGATTTCCTGCGCCGGTCGAGCATCGACGAGCTGCCCCAGTTCATCAACGTGCTCAGGGGCGACATGTCCATCGTGGGGCCGCGGCCGCACATGCTCCAGCACACCGAGCAATACTCGAAACTCATCAACAAATATATGGTTCGCCACCTGATCAAACCCGGCATCACGGGATGGGCCCAGGTGACGGGATACCGCGGCGAGACCCACTCCCTGAGCCAGATGGAAGGCCGCGTACGCCGCGACATCTGGTACCTGGAAAACTGGTCGCTGCTGCTCGACATCCGCATCATCTTCATGACGGTATGGAATGCCCTGCGGCAGGATGAGAACGCATATTAATTTCATAAACCTATGAAAGGCATAATCTTGGCGGGAGGCAGCGGTACACGGTTGTACCCGATCACGAAGGGGGTCAGCAAGCAGCTGTTGCCTGTTTACGACAAGCCGATGGTCTACTACCCCTTATCGGCCTTGCTGCTGGCTGGCATCCGCGACATTCTCCTGATCTCTACGCCAGAGGATCTGGGCGGTTTCCGCCGTTTGCTGGGCAACGGCTCCGACTACGGTGTTCGTATCACGTATGCCGAGCAGCCGTCCCCGGACGGTCTTGCCCAGGCTTTCCTGATCGGCGCGGACTTCATCGGCAATGACTCCGTGTGTCTGGTTCTGGGGGACAACATCTTCCACGGCTCGGGCTTCACGGGCCTTCTTCGCGAGGCAGTCCGCACGGCCGAGGAGGATGGCAAGGCCACGGTCTTCGGCTACCGGGTCGACGACCCCCAGCGTTACGGCGTGGCGGAGTTCGATGCGGCGGGCAACTGCCTGTCGATCGAGGAGAAACCGGAACACCCGAAATCGAACTACGCGGTCGTGGGCCTGTACTTCTACCCGAACAAGGTCGTGGATGTGGCCAAGGGTATCCGGCCCTCGGCGCGCGGGGAGCTTGAGATCACGAGCGTGAACCAGTCGTTCCTGCAAAGCGGCGAGCTGAAGGTGCAGACGCTTCAGCGCGGCTTCGCGTGGCTGGACACGGGCACGCACGACTCGCTGGCCGAGGCCTCGATCTTCGTGGAGGTCATCGAGAAACGTCAGGGCCTCAAGATCGCCTGCCTGGAGGGCATCGCCTACCATAACGGCTGGATCACGGCCGCGAAGCTCCGGGAGTTGGCGCAGCCGATGCTCAGGAACCAGTACGGGCAGTACCTATTGAAACTCACCGACGAAACCCGACACTGATACCATGAAAGTCATCCCTACCGAAATAGAAGGTGTCGTCCTCCTCGAACCCGATCTCTTCGGGGACGAGCGGGGCTATTTTTTCGAGAGCTATTCTGAGCAGTCCTTCGGCAGGCTCGTACGCCCCGTGCGGTTCGTGCAGGACAACGAGTCGATGTCGAAGTACGGCGTACTTCGCGGGCTTCACTTCCAGCGGGGGGCGCATGCACAGTCGAAGCTGGTGCGCGTTGTCCGGGGCCGCGTGCTGGACGTCGCTGTGGACATCCGCCGGGGCTCGCCCACGTTCGGACGACACGTCTCTGTGGAGCTCTCGGGGGATAACAAACGCCAGTTCTTCATACCTCGCGGCTTCGCACACGGCTTCTCGGTGCTGAGCGACGAGGCTGTATTCCAATACAAGTGCGACAACCTCTATGCCCCCGAATCGGAGGGCGCCATCGCGTGGGACGACCCCACGCTGGGCATCGACTGGCACCTGGCGCCGGGGGATGTCGTCCTCTCGCCCAAGGACAGCGGCCACCCGCGGCTGGAGGAGGCCGCGGAACTGTTCGACTACAATACGGACTACTATGCTTAATATCCTGATTACGGGCGCCCGGGGGCAGCTGGGGAGCTCCCTGCGGCAGCTTGGGAGCGTATCGCCCAATAACTACCTGGCCACCGACGTCGCGGAGCTGGACATCACCGACGCCGGGGCGGTGCTTCAAACGGTCAAGGAACAGCGTATCGACGTGATCGTCAACTGCGCGGCCTACACGAACGTGGAGCGTGCCGAGGAGGACGAGGCAAGGGCCGACCTGCTCAACCACAAGGCCGCGGCATACCTCGCAGCTGCGGCCAAAGAAACGGGTGCGACGCTGATCCACGTCTCGACGGACTACGTCTTCGACGGCACGGGGCACAGGCCCTACACGGAGGCTATGGCGACCTCGCCGCTGGGGGCCTACGGTCGTACGAAGCTGGCGGGCGAAGAGGCCGTGAAGGCCTCGGGATGCCGTTACCTGATCCTGCGCACGGCGTGGCTCTATTCGGAGTACGGGAACAACTTTCTGAAGACGATGCTGCGTCTGACCTCGGAGCGCGAGACGCTGCGCGTGGTCTTCGACCAGGTGGGCACTCCGACCTACGCCGGAGACTTGGCGCTTGCGATCTTCTCCCTGATCGAGACGGGGCGCTACGCGGGCAACGAGGGGGTGTACCACTTCACCGACGAGGGCGTGTGCTCGTGGTACGACTTCGCGGTGGAGATCGCCGCGGCCGCGGGTCACGGCACGTGCCGCATCATCCCCTGTCACACGTCGGAATACCCCACGAAGGCCCAGCGCCCGGCCTACTCGGTGCTGGACAAGACCAAATTCAAAGAGACCTTCCAAATGGACATCCCCCACTGGAGGGAGGCTTTGATCTACTGCATGAAACGACTCACAGAAAATAACCCATGAAACGCACTATCCTGATTACGGGCGGAGCGGGCTTTATCGGCTCGCACGTAGTACGCCTGTTCGTGACGAAATACCCGGATTACCGGATCGTGAACCTGGACAAACTGACCTATGCGGGGAACCTCGCCAACCTGCGGGACATCGAGGATTCCCCGAACTACGTGTTCGAGAAGGGGGACATCTGCGACCTGGATATGCTGCGGGCGCTGTTTGGTCAGTATGACATCGACGGGGTCATCCACCTCGCGGCCGAGAGCCACGTGGACCGCTCGATCAGGGATCCGTTCACTTTCGCGCGTACGAACGTCCTGGGCACGCTCTCGCTGCTCGAAGCTGCGCGGGAGTACTGGAACGGTGATTGGGCAGGCAAGCTGTTCTACCACATCTCCACCGACGAGGTGTACGGGGCGCTGGAGCTTACCCGTCCTGAGGGAGATGCTGCGGGCGGGGAGAGCGGCGGCGGGCCCTTCGGCGAGGAGTTCTTCACCGAAGAGACGAAGTACGCCCCGCACAGCCCCTACTCGGCCTCGAAAGCCTCGTCCGACCACTTCGTGCGGGCTTACCACGACACGTACGGGATGCCGACGCTGGTGACCAACTGCTCGAACAACTACGGGCCCTACCAGTTTCCGGAGAAGTTGATCCCGCTTTTCATCAACAACATCCGCCACCAAAAGCCGCTGCCCGTGTACGGCCGCGGGCAGAACGTGCGCGACTGGTTGTACGTCGAGGACCATGCACGGGCCATCGACGTGATCTTCCACAGGGGCAAGGTCGCCGATACGTACAACATCGGAGGCTTCAACGAATGGAAGAACATCGACCTGATACGGGTGATCGTCAGGACGGTGGATCGGCTGCTGGGCAATCCCGAAGGGACATCGGAGAAACTGATTACGTACGTCACCGACCGCGCAGGCCACGATCTGAGGTACGCCATCGACTCGCGCAAACTCAAGCGCGAACTGGGCTGGCAGCCCAGCCTGCAGTTCGAGGAAGGAATCGAAAAAACTGTCCGCTGGTACCTCCAAAACCAATCGTGGATGGACGACATAACTTCTGGCGAGTACCAGCAATACTACCGGAGTATGTATAAGGACAGGTAAAAGTGGCTTTTACGGATGTAACGTTCGGCCCGAAATGCAGGAAATCTCCCCAAATAATAAACGAATAGCCAAGAATACGCTTCTGCTCTACTTCCGGATGCTTTTCACCATGGCGGTAAGTCTCTACACTAGCCGAGTGGTATTGAATATTCTGGGAGTCGAAGATTTCGGCATCTACAATGTCGTGGGCGGAATAGTTGCTATGTTCGGATTTATTAACGGCTCCATGGCATCGGCGACACAACGATACCTGACATTCGAATTAGGCCAAGACAACAGAAATCAATTAGCAAAAGTTTTCGCCACCAGTCTTTCAATACATGCCATTATATCTTTTTTCATTGTATTATTAGCAGAAACGATCGGACTTTGGTTTTTATGGAATAAAATGCAAATACCGGCCGACCGCATGAATGCCGCATTCTGGGTATTCCAGTGCTCGGTAGCGGCATCGGTTATTATGATTATGAGTGTACCCTATAATGCGGCTATCATCGCCCATGAAAAAATGAGTGCATTCGCCTATATTTCAATCATAGAGGTCTCTTTGAAATTACTGATCGTTTATTTTCTTCAATATTTTCATGTCGATAAGCTGATATTGTATGCCGTATTAATCGTTATTGTCCAGTTCATTATCCGTCTATGTTACAGTTGGTATTGCAACAGGCATTTCAAAGAGACAAAATATCGTTGGATATGGGATAAAACGCTGTTCTGCGAAATGACAGGATTTGCCGGTTGGAATCTTTTCGGCAACCTCGCAGCTATCACATTTACACAAGGACTCAATCTTCTGTTAAATATGTTTTTCGGTCCGGTTGTCAATGCGGCCAGAGGTATCGCCGTGCAGGCCCAAACCGCCATCGGTCAATTCAGCAACAACTTCCAAACAGCCCTCAACCCACAAATAACCAAATCATATGCAACCGGAGACCGGGAATATATGCACAGCCTGATTTTCCGGAGTGCCAAATTTTCATTTTTTCTCCTGCTGTTCCTGTCATTGCCGATCCTCATTGAAACCAAGGCGATATTGACGCTCTGGCTGAAAATCGTCCCTGACCACACAGTCGTATTCCTAAGAATCATGCTATGCACAACATGGGTGTATGCGATCTCCAATCCGTTGATTACAGCAGCTTCGGCCACAGGTAAGATCAAACTCTACCAAAGTGTCGTCGGAGGTTTATTATTACTGATCCTGCCGATCTCTTATCTTTGTTTACGGTTGGGACTTCCCGCATACAGTGTCTTTATCGTGCATCTAGGCATGGAGATCACAGCGCAATTCGCCCGGCTGTGGATGCTGCGGCGAATGATTCGGTTGTCGTTGCGGGAATATTTCACCAAAGTGATCTGGCGTATATCCAAAGTTACGATAATTGCGCTTGCAGCGCCTCTGGCCGTTGCATACTGGCTGCCGGGAGAAGAAATATGGAACCTTCTGACGATCTGCCTGATTTGCGCCATATCGACAAGTATGTCCGTTTACTGGTTCGGACTTACATCCGGAGAGAAAATATATATATCCTCGAGAGTCTCATCTATCGTATCAAAATTCAGAATATGATTTCCATTACTTCAAAGGAAATGTGCTGCGGCTGTGCAGCATGCGAACAGCGGTGTCCCAAGTCCTGTATTGTGATGCGCGAAGATGAGGAAGGGTTTCTTTATCCGCAAACAGACATGTCAAAATGTATAGATTGCGGCTTGTGCGAAAAAGTCTGTCCGGCGAAAAGAGAAAGCCGCTCTATGTATATGCCGCAAAAAATAAAAATCCTCAAATTCAGCTATACAGCTCTTCAGGAGGTGTTTTTACCCATATTGCAGAACAGATTATTCAGAATAACGGTGTGGTTTTCGGAGCTCGTTTCGACGAGAATTGGGCTGTTAAACACGACTACACCGAAACACTCGAGGGACTCGCAGCCATGCGAGGCAGTAAATATGTACAAAGCCGAATAGGCAGTACTTACCAGCAGGCAAAAGATTTTTTGGAAGCCGGACGTTTAGTGCTCTTTTCGGGCACTCCCTGTCAAATAAGAGGTTTAAAGCTTTTTTTGGCAAAAGAATATGAAAATCTATTGACCGTAGATTTAGTTTGCCACGGTGTTCCCAGCCCCGAAATCTGGCGACAATATTTACATGAAATAATAGCGACGGGGGGGGGACGACATACAAATTCCGAGTTGCGGACCACATCCCAAATTACGGGTATCAATTTCAGGGACAAGACGACCGGATGGCAAAGCTACAGTTTGCGGTTCACACTCCGCAGAGAGACCGGGTTCGGTCTTCCGGAGACGGCAGACATATCCAGAATACACTATAAGGATCCATTCTTTTACTGCTTCCTGTCGCATGTGATGGAAAGATATTCATGCTACGCCTGTCCGGCAAAAGAACTGAAAAGCGGCAGTGACATCACCCTCGGCGATTTTTGGGGATTTCGCGGCACCAAAGACTTTCCGGATGACAACAACGGTATAAGTCTGTTGCTGATTAATACTGATCAAGGCAGCAAATATATTACCGGCACATTACGTTCGGAGCAATCCTATGAAAAAGTCATCAAACAAAATCCGATGATCACCGCCAGTCTTATCAAGGATCCGAGAAGAGATACTTTTTATAAGGCGGTTGCAAAGTCTTCGCTGCACCGGCAGAGCAAAAAACTGAGGCTAATAAACAAAATCAAAAGATATGCGAATCGGCTTGCTGACATTACCCTTGGAAACGGGATACGGTAGCATATTGCAGGCATATGCGCTGAAAACGGTACTGACGCGGCAAGGGCACGAAGTCATACTCATTCGCCGTCTCGTTAAAAAAAAGCGGTTCGACGGCTGGAACATCTTGAAACGAAGCGTCAAGAAATACATATTCAGGAAACCGGCCTGTGTTTTCTACGATAAGAAAGTCTACGACGAATACCCCGTAATTACCCAGCACACGCAACCATTCATCGACAAATGGCTGCAACCCTTTTCACCGGTCTATTATAACAGCAGAGCATACGAGGACATCCGCGATTTAAAATGCGACGCCTACATCGTAGGTTCCGATCAGGTATGGCGCAAAGGGTGTATGGAGGAGATCAAAGATTATTACTTCTCCCCGATCGACGGCCGTACAGCGAAACTAATTGCTTACGCGGCGTCATTCGGTATCGACGAATGGACATATTCGAAGAAAGAGACCCGATTCTGCACCCGGAAGCTAAAGGAGTTCACCGCAGTCAGCGTACGGGAAGATTCCGGTGTGGAATTATGCAAAAGGCATCTCAACCATACCGCTGAACATGTTTTAGATCCGACAATACTTCTGTCACCTGCGGACTATCGAAAACTCATCGGCGAAGAAGGAGCCGAAAAGTACACAAACAAAATAACGGCTTTCATATTAGACCGTTCCGAGGACAAACTGGCGGCACTGGAAAAAGTTTCGAAGGTCTTAGCCATGGACTACAACTTTGCAGCGACGGAAACCGAAGACAGACTGGCCCCTCTCGAAAAAAGAATAGCGCCATCCGTAGCGGACTGGCTGAAGGCGATGTATTATGCCGATTTTATTTTCACGGACTCCTTTCACGGCTGCGTTTTCTCCATTCTGTTCAACAAACCGTTCGTATTATATGTCAACAGAAACAGAGGCGTCGCACGATTCGATTCGCTGTTGAAGCTGTTCAAAATAGAGAACAGAACCCTATCCGATTCAAACGAGTTGGAGAGTTGCCGCATAAGACAATCCATAGACTGGAAGCCTATAAATGCGAAACTGGAAGAAATGCGTTCGAAATCCATGCGTTTCCTCGAAAATGCGCTTACCGCAAAAGACGAACAATAAAATCCGACTGATGAATATAACCTTCCTGCTACGTTTGTGGCCCGTATACGGCGGCGGAGAAACCGTAACGATCTGCCTTGCCAACGAAATGATAAAACGAGGGTGGAATGTATCTGTTCTCTATTTCAAAAATAACACACGCCCCGACTTGCCTTTCATCGATCCCGCCGTAAAGGCCGTTCAAATACCCGATATCCGCTGCGACGAGTTTACGACTCGCTTTCCCGATGCCGACAAAGTAACCAGCTATCTGAAAGAATATATTCAGGAAAACGACATCCATTATCTTATCAATCAATGGTGGCCGGTCGAATATATCCGTGGAATAAGGGGACGGTATAAGACAAAGATCGTCACATGTCTCCATCAGGCGCTTTATACCCCAATGATCGAGGGAACGGGGATAAACGGATTTCTGAAAAAAAGATGCACTTCGCTGTATAAATTCTGGAAAAAGAGACATAGTTGCAGGCAGGTGACAAGATTCCTTCCGCATACGGATAAATATATTTTCCTGTCTCCGGCCTTTCAACATCAGTACGAGCAATTTGCCAACCATAAAAATACGAATCGACAATTGGGTGCCATCCCCAATCCGCTGGTTTACCCGAACGAAATACGGCCGGAAGATTTGCAGTCGAAAGAGAAGACCGTTCTTCTCGTAGGCCGGATGGTGGAAATCCAGAAACGCATAACGCGGGCGATCAAAATATGGAGCGCCATCGAAAACGATCCCCGCTTGGACGAGTGGAATTTCCGAATTGTCGGTGAAGGACCGGATTTGGCCATGTATAAACAACTGGCGCAGACATTAGGATTAAAGAGAATTTCGTTCGAAGGCTTCCGAAATCCGCAGCCCTATTACAAGCAGGCCGCCATTTTCATGATGACCTCCGCCTTCGAAGGGTTTCCTATGACATTGGTCGAAGCACAACAATGCGGTGTTGTTCCGGTTGTAATGGATTCCTACCTGTCGCTGCACGACATCGTCGAAACCGGATACAACGGCATCATCGTTTCCAATGAAGACCTTACGGGTTATGTAAACAAAATAAAAGAGCTGATGACAGACACCTCCCTTCGGGAAAAACTGGCAATGAACGGCCTGCACTCCTGCCGCAGGTTCTGCGTAGAAGAGATTGTCAACAATTGGGAAGAACTGTTCAACGACCTAAGTGCAAACCGCCGATGATTTCGAATGTCAACAAACTTATAATCTGGATATTGCTTTTTTCATGCTGCTGGGGATTACTCACTCCTCAGTTTGTTTTGCTTCCGGTGATTCTGGCGCTGTTCTATATGATGAAAACCATTCTGGAAAGACAATCCGGAATATTTAAGAAACACCTGATCGCGTACTTCATCTTTTTCATAATCAGCGGATTCTCAAGCTTATATTACGAGCAGCAAAGCCTATTCAAAACATTCAGCTCGATTGCCTGCCTGCAATTTTTCACAATTCTGTCTTATTTTGTTTTCCTATCCGGCAAATACTCTATAAAAGACATAGAAAAGGCAATGGTGATCGCCTACGTTATTTTCTTATGTTGTTTTACAATCCAACTGATATCTCCCGATGAAATATTCAATCTGGCAACGGACTATATGGATATCGGACGATTTACCATGTACGGACAACTGATCGCCTATATCTGTCTATTCTATTTTTACGGGAAATATTTATTTTCAGGCAAGACCAAATACCTGCTATACATACTGCCTGCGTTCTTCGTCCTTTTTATAGCAGGATTCAGAACCCAGATAGCTGCCATATTATTGGCATTGGGCCTGTTTACCTACTCGGTAAAGAAAATCGCGAGTATAAAATATATGCTTCTGTTCCTTATTGTCATAGGTGTTCTCTACCAAACTTCGGTCGTTCAGAACTCCATAAACAACATGATGAAACGGCAGGAAGCTGGTGACACATTTGCCAACGAAGATTATATACGGGTCATCCAATTCAACTATTTTACAAAAGAGCATTTCAAATCCCCCGTCGAATATATATTGGGAAGCGGAATCCCCAACCCCAGAACAAAATACGGTCAGCCGTTCTATACTGTCGATCCTACATTAGGTCCCTATAACGGATGGCAGGACTGGGGTATCGTCGGACTGAGCTGGATGATCGGAATTCCAGCCGTATTGGCCCTTCTCTTCCCCGTCTTTCGAATCATCAGAAGAAAATGCGACGACAAAATTCTCTTTTTGAAATTCTTCTATATTTTTCTGCTGCTGTCAAGTTTCACTACCATAGAATTCTACAGAGTCGGTTCCTTCTTTTTCCACGGGTTATTATTTTATCTGTACGAACTATACCATAGACACTCTAAACATGATAACATCGGACACACTCAAAAGGTATTGGGTCAAACTCGCCGTGTTGTTAATAGCTGACGGAGAGAAAAAAGCACAATGGCTGAAAAAGCACCGCATATTCCATCATATCGGAGAAAACTGCAGCTTCAAAACGAATATTCTTCCGGCGGAACCGTTTCTTGTCTGCCTGCACGATAACGTACGCATCGCCGCCGGCTGCAGACTAATCACCCACAGCATGACATGCAGCGTATTCAACAGAGCCACCGGCTCCAATCGCTTTTATTGTCAATACGGCAAAATAGAAATCCATAGTAATGTTTTCGTGGGGGGGGGGGAAGTACCATCATGTACGGTGTGACCATCGGTGAAAATTCGATCGTCGCGGCCGGCTCCGTCGTTACAAAGGACGTACCCGCCGGCAGTGTAGTGGGAGGCGTCCCGGCTAAGATCATAGGCACATTCGAAGAATCCATGAAAAAAGCGGAATCGTTCAGCAGCAATTTCAGGGGCAAAACTACGGATTATTCCGTTGCTGCTCTTTTGAAAATAAAACCCGTTCAGTTCGATATCGACAAACAATGAAAACAATTTGCTATATAATCCCCTATTTCGGAAAATTACCGAAGAATTTTGCACTTTATCTATTAGGCTGTGCACAAAATCCGACTATAGATTGGAAAATACTGACCGACGATAGAACGCCTTATGAATTTCCAACGAACGTACACGTCAAATACTGTAACTACGAAGAGGTCAAACAACGGATAAAGGCTTGGTTCGATTTTGAAACCGTGATTGATAGGCCGTGGCGATTATCGCTTTTCAAGCCGGCATATGGAGAAATCTTCGCAGAAGAACTTTCCGGATATGATTTCTGGGGACATTGCGACATTGATCTGATGTGGGGAAATATACGGACATTTTATTCGGAAAACAACCTAAATAAATATGAGCGGCTCGGCTTTTTGGGGCATTCCACACTCTATAAGAACACGCCGGAAGTAAACGCCCGTTACAAGCGGATCGTCCCCGGAGAAATCAATTACAAAGACGTATTCAGCGGCAGAAGCAGCTATAGCTTCGATGAAAACGGGATGGATGCGATTTACCGGTATCTGAACATTCCGTATTTCGACGAAGTGGTCTTCGCAGATCTGGAAAAATATGAACCGGGATTCGTTCTAGGCCATTTCCCCGCTTCGGAAAAGGATAAAAACAAATATCAAATATTCACATGGGAAAACGGCAGGTTATATAGAAACTATCTGCAAAAAGACGGAATTCACCGCGATGAATTTCTGTATATCCATTTTTTCTGCCGTCCCATGAAATACGTCGCCGACCGTTTGTCCGCAAACACGACATATTACATGTATCCCGATGTCATGACAGACAAGCCGATCGGAGTAAGTGCGGAAAGTTTGAAAAAATACGGCACCCGCAACAGCATCGCCTTCTTAGCAAACAGCATATGGGCAAATCGACACAAAATAACATGGCAGCGAATCCGGAACAATTTCCGCACCTTTTTGAATTATAAACGTCACAGCAACGAATAACAGCACGGAAGCGCACATCCATCAAATGAAGCGAATCCTATTTATCGCCACAGAGTCTGCACCGGGGATGATTCCATACACATCCTCTGTCATAAATGCATTATCGAAAAGCAATGAATTCGAGATATACGCAGTGGTTGTCAATTCCGGAAAACGATCTTACCGCAACTACCTGAAGGGAGTCGAGCATATCGAATATATAGAATATCCCCGCTCCAAACTTCTCAAGTTAATATACAAAATATATCCGGCAAGAATTATACACACGATAAAAAGAACTGCGAAAACACACAAAATAGATGCAATTCATCTACTAACAGGAGACTTCAGTCTGTTTTTTTATATTCTATGCCAACGCCCTAAAGAGCGGTTGTACTATACGGTTCATGACCTGAATCAGCACGAATCGGATACAATGACTTTTCTAGGCAGGCTCTTGCACAAATACGTCGTATGGTGTACACATACCTACCTGAAAATCATTCCGAATCTAACGACATCATCGCAACATCAGTACGAAACTTTAAAAAAAAGCTACCCGAATAAACACGTTGTATTCAATCATTTCCCCTCGTTAGTAACCCAAGCGATAAAAAATGGAAGAAAACAAATAGAGGAGCTGAAAAACACATCCGGTTACATTCTGTTTTTCGGTACTGTCGATCACTACAAAGGTGTCGATCTGCTGATGGAGGCATACGATCAAAAAGTTTTCCACGACAAACACAAGCTGGTTATAGCAGGAAAAGGCAGGCAGTACGTAACCGACAATAAAAACATTATCAGACTGAACCGGTTCATCGAAGATGCCGAAATCAGAGATCTGTTCACCAAAGCCGCAATCATAGTTTATCCGTATCGTTCGGCCACCATGTCGGGCGTGCTTTCCCTTGCGTTCTATTTCAGGAAGAAAGTCGTGATGTCGGATGTGCCTTTTTTCAAAGAATACGCCAACCGGGACTCGCTGTTCTTCAGAACCGGAGATGTCGAAGATCTGGCCGACAAGCTGCAACAGGCATTGGATTCCGGCAACGCCAGCACAAATGCGAATCTGTATGCGGAATTCTATTCGGAGAATATATTGGAACAGGACTATATAAATTTGTACTCAGCCCCGGCGGACAAACAGATGTGATGCTATGAAGGTATTGATATTGAATCCGATCCTTTTTACGGCGGACAATAATGTAATTCCCAAAGTCAAATCGATAAAAGACACGATGATTTACAACATGTGTCTCGGATTCAAACAACTGGGGCACGATGTAACATTAGCCGCCGCCGAGGAGTATGCTCCTGCAGAAAAAGAAGCGTATGATTTCGAAATTCTTTTTTTCAAATCCAAGTGTAAAAAACTTTTCCAGCCAGCCATGTTGCCCTTTTCTCCTGAGCTATGGCCATATATCAAAGAAAATGAAAAATCATTCGATCTGCTTATATCCAGTGAAACATTTTCATTTCAGTCTTTATTCGCGGCAAGAATCTGTCCCGAAAAAACCGTAATCTGGCAAGAACTGACCGATCACCAAAACAAATTCCATCGAATTCCATCGAAAATATGGCATAATGTCATTGTACGCTTATTCATGCAACGGATTGCAGCAGTAGCGCCCCGCTCAAGGCCTGCTTACAAATTTATTAGCAAATATATGCCGCAAACGGTAAAGCAAATCGTTGATCATGGAATTAATGTCGATAAATTCACCCATTCGGTCAAAAAAGAACGCCAAATAATCAGTTCGTCACAACTGATTCATCGAAAAAATATCGACGGAATAATTCGGATTTTCCAGCAATTCCATGAAATGGAAGCATATGAAGACATTAAATTGTTGATCGCAGGACGAGGCGAAGAAGAAGCAAATTTAAAAAAATTAGTGACGAAACTGAAACTCACTAAAAGTGTCCGTTTTCTCGGATTTTTACCACACCAAACTCTGAATAAATACATCCGAGAATCCCTTTGTTTTCTTATTAACACCCGCAAAGATCTAAATATGGTGTCTATTCCTGAGGCGATTGTTTCCGGCACCCCTATTTTAACAAACACCCAACCGGCTTCAGCCGGCTACATCCAAGCGAATAAGCTGGGGATAGCCAAGAATCAATGGGGAATAGACGAGTTAAAAGAAATCATCGACAACAACTCCTTTTATGTCAAAAACTGCATCGGCTACCGGGACAACCTGACAAACGTCCATTCTGCGCAATTATTGACGGACATCTATAAAAAATCAATTCAAAAACAGTAAAATACCATTTCCGACATATCAGACGCAACGCCTAACTAGAGAGCCTCAGTATGCTGTTCAATTCATTTGTATTTCTACTTGCATTTCCGATAATCTTCGCCGCATATTATCTCTGTCCGATAAAATGGCGCAGCTGGCTTCTATTACTGATAAGTTATGCAGTCTATATGAACTGGGTGCCCGTATACGCATTGATCCTCTTGTGGGTAACTCTGACGACCTATACCGGCGCTCGTTATATATCCCGCAACAGCCCCAAGAACAAGCTAAAAATGACCGTCGCAGGAATTTTGACCTTGCTGCCGCTGCTTTTCTTCAAATACTACAATTTTATAAATAATATCGTATACGATATATTGACGCCCCTCCACCTGCGCATCGAAATAAATACAATGCATTGGGCCGTTCCCATCGGCATATCCTTCTTTTCATTTCAGGCATACGGATATCTGGCGGACGTATATTACAGACGGATCGACTGCGAACGCAACCTCCGGGACTATGCACTGTTCATTTCATTTTTTCCGCAAATAGCTTCGGGTCCTATCAGCAAGGCGAAGGATCTGCTGCCGCAAATCAAAAGTCTCAAAACTTTCGATGCCGACAAAGCGACACAGGGGTTGCAACTGTTGTTATGGGGCTTGTTTCTAAAAGTCGTGTTAGCGGACCGATTAGGTCTGTACGTAGACAGCATTTATGACAATTACACCTACCAGACGGGGTTCTCCCTGTTCGTCGCCAGTTTGTGTTATTCGCTGCAAATATACGGAGACTTTGCAGGTTATTCGTTAATGGCTATCGGAGTCGCCAAAGTCTTGGGATTCGATCTGATCAATAACTTCAACCGCCCCTATTTCGCAACCAGCATAACCGACTTCTGGCACCGATGGCACATTTCGCTGTCCATCTGGCTCCGTGATTACGTATACATTCCGCTGGGCGGCAGCAGATGCAGCAAATTACGCACCTATTGGAATATTTTCGCGACTTTTCTAGTCTCCGGAATCTGGCACGGCGCGAATTGGACATTCATCATATGGGGAATTATTCACGGAGTCGCGCAAATAGCCGAAAAGGCATTGCGTCTTCAGAAGTATGAAGGGGGGGGGAATCGCCGGCTTCGTATTATCATCACATTCCTTATCGTCAACTTCGCATGGATATTTTTCCGGATGCCCTCGATAACGGACGCATGCAAGGTCATCGGCAAAATATTCACGGATTTCGGAACTACCCTGTTTTTATCAAACAGCAGCAATATGATCTACATGCTCGTCGCCGTCTGCATATTGTTCTTTAAAGACATGCGCGACGAATTCTTCCCACGCCGGTTTCTCTTCTTCGAAAACAGAAACATAGCAATCAGGTGGAGTTCCTATCTGTTTCTAATGTTTCTAATCCTTCTGACGGGCGTATTGGATTCCGGACAATTCATTTATGTAAACTTCTAACGCATGCGGAATTTTCTGATCAAATCGGCCATATTTCTTACGTTATGCGGTCTGCTTGACTTCGGTTTGGGCAAAATCTTCGGTTATCTGACAGTCCATGCAACCGGCGGATATACAAAACGGGATAATTTAATATCCGACGAAGTCGATGCAAACATCCTGATTTTCGGCTCGTCGCGGGCCGCTCATCACTACGTCCCTTCGATATTGTCCGATTCATTGGACATGAGTTGCTATAACTGCGGATTGGACGGCAACGGCATCATATACGGGTATGGAAAGCTAAAAACGATTACGGCCCGGTACTATCCCAAAATCGTCATACTGGACATCCAGCCTACATTCGATCTGTTTACAAACGACAATTGCAAATACTTGGCTCCCTTGCGGCCGTATTATCAATATCCGGGAGTCGATTCATTATTCTGGGACATAAATCCGTCCGAACGTTGGAAAATGATGTCGAATTCCTACCGGTTCAATTCGAAATTCTTGAGCATTCTAATGGATAATTTATCGGATCGAGCCGTATCTTCCGATAACGGCTACATGCCTTTATACGATACGATGACTTACGAGCCGTCAAAATCCACCGCAAAGAAAAACGAAACAGATCCTGTCAAAATCCGTTATTTTGAGCAATTCATTTGTGAAGTAAAAAGACATTCCGCCCTGTTTGTATTCATATCGCCCGAATACGGGAGCAATGCCGACTGGCCTGACATCGTGGAAGGCATATGTGCAAAATACAGCATTCCCTACTACAATTACCTAAGCGACAAACGCTTTGCAAACAACAAAACGTATTTTGTCGATTCATCGCACCTGAACGACAACGGCGCAAGAGCCTATACGGAAATAGTTGCAACCGATATAAAATCCAAATTGAAAACTCGCTGTCTTACCTCCGATCGCTTTTATGAAAGTTCTGCTTGCCAATAAATTCTACTACCGCCGCGGCGGAGACTGCGTATGCACGCTGAATCTGGAACAGCTGCTCAAAGACCACAATCACGATACTGCGGTATTCGCCATGCAGCATCCGGAAAACCTCCCGACTCCGTGGAGCAAATATTTTCCGAGCGAAATACGCTTCTCGCCGGGATCGAACATATTCGAAACCTTCCGGCGGCCATTCGGTTCGAAAGAGGTAAAACGGAAATTCAGCGCATTACTGGATGACTTCCAGCCGGACGTCGTTCACCTGAATAATATCCACACGCAATTATCCCCTCTGATCGCCGAACTCGCCCATCGGAGAGGTATCAAAGTCGTATGGACGCTGCACGACCTGAAACTGCTGTGTCCCCGGTACGACTGCCTGCGCAACGGAGAAACGATCTGCGAAGCATGTTTCACGGACAAACATAAGGTATTGGAGAACAAATGCATGAAAAACTCGTGGCTGGCAAGTATACTGGCGTATAAAGAAGCCCGGAAATGGAACAGGGAAAGGCTTGAGGCATGCACCGATTCGTTTATCTGCCCCAGTCAGTTCATAGCCGACAAAATGATACAGGGAGGTTTCGATAAAAGCAAAATGCATACATTATGCAATTTTATCGACGTTGAAAAATGTGAAGAAGCAGACTATCTGAAAAAAGATTATTACTGCTATATCGGCCGCATATCGCATGAAAAGGGAATAAAGACTCTGATCGCCGCCGCCAACCGGCTGCCCCACAAACTGGTCATCATCGGCAAGGGTCCGCTGGATGCCGAGATGAAGAAACTCGCGGGGCCAAATGTCGAATTCGCAGGATTCAAGCAGTGGAACGAAATAAAACGAATTGTCGGTCAGGCCCGCTTTTGCGTAATTCCGTCGGAATGCTATGAAAACAACCCGCTTTCGGTCATCGAATCCCAATGCTTGGGCACGCCGGTACTGGGCGCTCAGATCGGCGGCATTCCCGAATTGATTCAGGAGGGATGCAACGGTTTGCATTTCAGAAGCAGGGATACGGACGATCTGACCGCCAAGATTCAGGCAATGTATGACGCTCCATTCGACTATCCCTCCATTGCCCTCGAAGCGAAAAAACGCTACAACTCGGAAACATACTATAAACAACTCATACAGCTATACAATCTATAATTCAACCCTTCGGTTTATACAAATCATTCTGTCAAAATCATGTCTGTTAAGAATATCCCGCACCCCACCGACGCCAGCATTATCCTGACCTATCGCTGTCCGATGAAATGCAAAATGTGCAACATCTGGTTCAACCCGACGAAAAAGGAGGAAGAGATCAAGGCGTCGGATCTCCGTACACTGCCGCGCCTGAAATTCATCAATCTGACCGGCGGAGAACCCTTCGTCCGCGAGGATCTGGCGGAAATCGTGGAAGAGTGTTATAAACATACGGAACGCATCGTCATCTCCACCTCTGGATGGTTCGAAGACAAAGTCGTAGCCTTGGCGAAACGATTCCCCAACATCGGCATCCGCATCTCGATCGAAGGACTGAGCTGCAAGAACGACGAACTGCGCGGACATGCCGGCGGATTTGACAAGGGGCTGAGGACACTGCTCACGCTGAAACAAATGGGACTGAAAGACATCGGATTCGGCTGCACCGTGTCGAACAATAATTCCAAGGATATGCTTTCGCTCTATCAGTTGTCGCTGTCCTTGGGCATGGAATTCGCCACGGCAGCTTTCCACAACTCCTATTATTTCCACAAGGACGACAACGTAATCACCAACAAGGACGAGGTGTGCAAAAACTTCGAACGGCTGATCGAATGGCAGTTACAGGAGAACCATCCGAAAAGCTGGTTCCGCGCATGGTTCAATATGGGGCTGATCAACTACATCGAAGGCGGCCGCCGCATGCTGCCGTGCGAAGCGGGTTCGGCAAACTTCTTCATCGATCCTTTCGGCGAGGTATATCCGTGCAACGGTCTCGAAGAGAAATACTGGCAGAAATCGATGGGCAACATCCACGAAACACCCGACTTCATGGATATCTGGGAGAGCGACCGGGCGCAGGAAGTCCGCGCTATGGTCCGGAAATGCCCGAAAAACTGCTGGATGGTCGGCACGGCCAGCCCGATTATGCACAAATACATGAAATACCCGCTGAAATGGGCGATCAAAAACAAGCTCCGCAGCCTGCGGGGAAAACCGGCCTGTCTGAACAAGAAGTGGTGCGATGTCGGCCAAGACCCGATGCAGGGCGATTTGCGGGAAAAATTCTAACCAAGTCGTGGATGCCAAAAAGAATGACCGTTTTCCGGCCATGAAAATAGTCGTCACCGGAACCCGCGGCATACCGAATATCATGGGAGGCGTGGAAACGCACTGCGAAGAGTTGTTTCCGCGTATTGCTCGAAAAGGCTTCGAGGTAACCGTTATACGGCGGAAAAGTTATGTACGCGACACGCTGTCCAGCTACAAGGGCATCACGCTCTCGGACATCGAAACGCCGCGAAAAAAATCGCTCGAAGCAATCGTCCACACGTTCAGGGCCATCGTGCGGGCCAAACGCCTGAAAGCCGACATCGTCCACATCCATGCGGTGGGCCCGGCACTGCTGACACCGCTGGCCCGTTTGCTGGGAATGAAAGTCGTATTCACCCACCACGGGCCGGACTACGACCGGGACAAATGGGGCATGGCGGCCAAAACGGCACTCCGCCTGGGCGAGGCCGCAGGCACGCTCTTCGCCAACGAAGTCATCGTGATCTCGCATGTGATCGACGACATGCTGATCCGGAAATACGGACGTAAAGACTGCCATGTGATCTACAACGGCGTCCCCTCGCCGGATGTCACCGACTATCCGGAATATTTCGGGGAGCTGGGGATCGAACAAGGAAAGTATATCTTCGCAATGTGCCGGTTCGTACCGGAAAAGAACCTGCACCACCTGATCGAAGCGTTTTCACGTACCGAGCACAGGGAATGCAAGTTGGTCATTGCCGGGGACAGCGATTTCGAGGACGACTATTCCGCAAGCCTGAAGAAATACGCCCGCGAACAGGGAGTCGTGCTGCCCGGATTTATCAAGGGCAGGAAATTGCACGCATTGCTGTCGCATGCCCGGTGTTTCGTACTACCCTCCTCACACGAAGGGCTCCCGATCGCACTGCTCGAAGCAATGAGTTACAGGCTGCCTGTGATCGTGAGCGACATCCCCGCAAACCTGGAAGTCGGGCTCGGGCAGGAATTCTATTTCCCGTTGGGCGACAGAAGGGCTCTGGCACGCAAACTCCAGGAAAATATGGACGCCCCTTACCGGCAAATAGAGTATCCCATGGAAAAATACGATTGGAATGCGATCGCCGAACGGACGGCCTCGGTCTACACCAAATACGCGAAACCGGGGAAATAGCCACAGCCCTATTCCCGGCGGCTGATTTCCGCCACGGTCGCCCCGACGA
>OLSJ01000838.1_pt1 | contig 21868 bp, 17 predicted proteins | sample 1672151 | NCBI WGS metagenome assembly OLSJ01 (sample SAMEA3136653, study PRJEB25190) | human gut metagenome | biome: human gut; feature: human-associated habitat; material: faeces | place: Austria | collected 2013 | reverse complement strand
GTATAAATGTATTTAAAATTGTTTCGGATTATAAAGATACAAAACTCGAACGGGAAAATACTGGTGTAAATTAAAGATAATAAGGCAAAAGCAGGGATAACCTATGAAAATCAGATTATACAACAGCAAGAATGATATTGTGCAGGTGCTTGCACTGGAGAATGGTGTGCTGATCCGATACGATGGAAATCGTGAAATATGGTGTCCGAATGCGGATTGCTATTTGGACGATGACTATAATCTGGTGGTGGTAAGCGGTCCCAACGGTATTTCTATGCAGATAACCGGTGAGTTTCTGGACTGGGATTGCAAGATGTATGTACCGGCATGCAAGGCTGCGCTGGAACTGCTTTTTAACAGTCGCATTCCAGAGGTACAGGAGCAGGCCTGCCGAGCATCTGATAGTATTGCTGATTCCAAGACTGGTTACGACGTACAGCTGAACCGTGTAATCGAATATCGTGACTGCCGAGGCGTTGTTGACTATGATGAAGAGACGAAAACCTTTATCGGTATCCTGATGGATGCAGAATGCAGTATTTACTTTGCGGGGCATACTGCACAGGAAACGGTAGCAGACTTTCATAAAGCAGTGGATTACTATCTGGGTATCCGGGCATCGTTGATTGATCTACCGGAGAAAAGTGAGCAGAATAAACTGGACTATATTAAGGGGTTCCGGTGTGGCATGAGACTGGGCTCTATCGGTACGATACAGGAGTATCTGAAAAACATCGGCTGTACAGATATTCCGAAAGGTATTCGGAAATTGCGCAAACAAACGAATAAAATCAATCGTAAATACTGTCGGGATAAACTGGAACGCGAAGGTCTTTGGATGAGGCTTACAAAGGATAAGAAAAATACGCCTGCAGCCAGCGCAACGGAATCATTGACAGGTATTTTGAAAGATAATCCGGATTTTGATAAAGCGAAGTTGGAAGATTTGCGTGAAAGGTATGGCCCTATTGATGGGTGAATGCGATTATGATAGGAGAGATAATTATATAGAGAATATAGCTGAATAGATAAATAACGAGCCAATGCGATAGCATCAGCTCGTTATTTAAGTATCCGGTTTGGCTAAATCTTCATTGATTAGGCGATTGATATAAGCATTTATCGATTCGTTTAACGATGTTGCACGTTCCTGTATCTGAGCTTTTTTCCCTCTGGGAACACGAAGCGGAATACGGTCGATTTTCTCTTGTTCATATTTTTTACAAGCGCGTTTACGAGCTTCTGAAGTGGGCATATAGAACCTCCTTATAAAGAGTATGATATCATACAAAAAGTATCGATAGTGAAATGCAATATCTGTTGAATTTTTACCTTTAGGTATGATGCCATGTATGGTGTACCAGTCAACAAAAGTGGACACGAAAAATATTATTTTTAAAATTTAATTTTCAAAAGTAGACACCATCTATATTTTTATCAACTATGTATATTCTAAAAGTAGACACAAAACTTATTTTTATTGATTTAAAATTTTCAAAAGTGGACACAATTCGGAAAATGACAAAAAATATGAATTTTCAAGCTAATCGAATGCAATATGCTTTCTGAAAAGTTAGGGCAAAGTCGAACATGAGCTATCATTATTTTTTGGTGGTTCGTTTCTTCTGCATGAATTTTGGCTTTTCACTCAGCACACGCTGCGAAAAGGTATCTCGATGTTCCAGTTCACCGAGATTAAAACGTTCACAGTAGTGGTCAGGCGTATCATAATCAAGGGCAAAGCAGGGACGCTGCTTGTTATAGAAGTTAACATAGCGATGCAGCACTTCTCTAACATCATCTTCAGTACGACATTCCTCTAAGCGAAAATCCATATGCAGTTCTTCCTTGATCCAGCCATTGAGTGCCTCGTTGACGGGATTATCTGTTGGTTTACCGGCTCGAGACATGGAACGGATAATGTTACTATCTTTTATCAGCTCGTTGTATGCTTTAGATGAATATACAGAGCCTTGGTCGGTATGAATAATGGTCGGCTCCCTGCTGCCATTCAACAGCTCTATCACATCCGAAAGGCCATCTAGATACTGCTCGCGTCCGCCTCTGCGATCCGAAAGTTTCCAAGAGAGAATCTGTTTGGTAAATACATCGAAATAGAGTGTCAGTTCGAAATAGAATATCCACGGTTTTAATACAGTCATATCAGATACTATGACCTGACGGGGACGATCTACCGTTTCCCACGTTGTAAAAATGAGATTAGGATACAAATCTCGTACTTTGCGAGGCCTGTAATGCGGCTTATGTTTTGTCTGGGATTGAATACCTAAACAGCGAAAGACTTTATAAATATAACTGTCGCTGCATGACCGCCCGTAATTCAATCTGAGAAAAGCAGCAACCCAGCGGTATCCATGAGATGGATGGGCCTCATGAGTTTCAGATACCAACGCGATTATTTCTTCACGATTTATATCTCGTTCGCTTTTGTCACGATTTTTCCACTTATAATATCCTGAACGACTGACTCCCATAAGCTGACACAGAGTCTGTATATCGTAATCTCTGGAAAGAAGTTCTATAATTTCAAATTCTTCGGTTTTAAACGAATATATTCCAGTTCTCCAGCATCCGTCTTCCGCACGGCATAGTTTTTTTTAAGCCGTTCGTTCTCGATTCGCAGCTTGAGTATTTCACGCTTGTATGACTCTTCTGTTCGATCAATTCCTTCTGGAAGTACATCCTTGATCTTGCTGTCAGCGCGGGCCAGTCCTTCCAGGCCACCCTCATTATACTGTTTAAGCCACTTCGGAAAGGAGCTGATTGATATGTCATTTGCTATACAGAAATCCGTCATCTTCAATCGCGGATTGCTTTTGTACTTCCGGATTAAAAATTCTTTTTCCAGCGGATTTAAATGTTTTCCCATAAAGACGTTCTCCCTTCTGGTAGAATACTCGTCTTTATGATAACTCTCGGAAAGACTTTTTTCTACCTTTCCGTGTCTACTTTTATAATAGCATCAATATAGGTACGCATCATCATAGGGGGATAACAAGATGAAGAAATACACACTATTCGGTAAGAACATTGTATTCGATGACGCAGCCGAGCATGCTTACGAGGTGCAGGCAGATTACGAGTTCGCCAAGCTGCGGATACGCGATCTGTTCCGTAAGTGGTACAAGGAGCAAAGCTCCATCCAGAATGTGCTGAACCACTTTCACGATTTTGTAAACTCCGTTTATGCGGAGCTTTTGGTTGAGACCACCTTTGAAAAAATCCAGAAATACGGCATTTATGATATGACCGCCGATATGTATGGGCGCAGATGCGTCAGTTTCGAGGGCGCACAGGATGCGTTTGACGAGATCGAGGCGCAGTACGACGCGATCACCGAAAAACAGCACGCTGAAGAGCAGTACCGTGCGGCGCGCAAGGCATCGCGCGGGCGCTGGCAGGGCGGCGGCTTCGGCCTGAGCGGCGCGCTCAAGGGCGCGGCGACCGCGGGCGCACTCAACGCCGTCTCCGGGCTGGGACACGATCTGGCGAACTCGGCGGGCAATCTGTCCTCCGCGCTGGATGCCTCGAACGCAAAAAGCGATCTGTATAACGCTTCCGCGACCGCCAACCGGCTGCTGACCGGCCTGTATGAGGACATCCGCACCTTTTTTGACAACCATATTCAGCTGATGAGCACCTCCAAGCCCGGCTTTTTCAAGTTCTGCTTTGATGAGGAGCGCGCAAAGGCGCTGCTCGGCAACGCAAAGCAGCTGCCGGATAAGCGCACCGAGCTGCTGAGTCAGGCGTTCACGCTCTGCCCATGGGATGAGGACTTGCAGCGGTATATTTTCCAGCGGTATCCGGCAGATCGGAAAGAGATCTTCCGCGCGTCTACCGAGTGGGGACTCGGCATTTATGACTGCGTTGAGGAGGTCTTATCGGCAGAGTACACGGAAAAAGCGAAGCAAAACGAAGCGGATGCACAGCAGGCGAAAAAGCGGATTTTAGATATTATGCACGAATACGGTTTGGAGGAAAGCCGGGCGCTGGATCAACTGGAAACCGACTGTCTGAACCGTTTGTGCCCGAACATCGAAACCGCAGATGAGGAAACCTGCGACGCCTATATCGCAGCGATCGCGGACTACGATGCGCAGGAGACGATCAAAGAACAGTTTATCAAGCGGATCGAGGAACGTGTCTCCGCCATCTGGTCCACCGAGGACGCGGCAATATGCAGAAATATCTACATGAACACCGACTTGACCTCGCCGGACGCCGTGAAAAAATCCTTGCAGAAGATCAAGGAAAAGGCGCGCACCGCGGCGCATGAACCGTATAGCAAGGCGCTGGAAGCCTGCTCGGAGGCGAATATCGGCGCTGCGCGGAAATATTACCACGGCGTGTGGCCGCAGGTGTGTGGTACCCTGGGCTGGAGCGGTCTGGCCGCCTTCCTGCTCATCCTGTTCGTTTGGCAGCTGGGCGCGGCGTGGAGTATTCTGGCCGCGGCGGTGTCTATCATCTTTACTGTACTGTATTCCACCATGAAAAGCGCATATAACACACTGACACTGAATGGCGAAGTGCTCCATATCGCCATCACGCGCAATAATAGCGCGGTATCTTTGCAGGTACCGGGTATCCTGTGGACGATTCCCGTTGTGTTCCTGATGCTGGTGGCAGTGTACTTCGTCCACCCGGCGACGGATGAAATACCGGCGATGCCTGACAGCGATACGGAACCGGATTATGCGGATTCCACTATGGACGGCAGCGCCGATGAGCCGGCCGCCGATACAGACGGCATTGGCTATATCACCGCGTCATATATCTATGACTATCTTGGCCATTGGACAGTGGATATGACCAACTCGGCCTTGGATGCTTCGGTCAGCTTTGATCTGGAGAGCAATAATGATATCCTGTGCTTTTCCGCCGAGGCTGTCTGGGGACAGGGCGACCGCGTGACCAAGATCGGCACGACCTCGCTCGATATGAACGAGGCCAATACGCAGGCCTACGGGACCTATTGCGACAATTTGAGCAACACCGGGACGGTCGTTCTGGATTTCGAGAACGGCGAGCTGTATCTAACACTCGTCGGCAATGCCGATCACGCCTGGGATATTTCCATGCAGCATGAGCATTGCTCGCGCGGACAGACCGATGCGCCCGGCGCGCTTACGGATGGTGTCACGCAATCCATTGAACAGCGCCTCAATGATGAAGCGGAATTTGCCAGCATGCTGCAAGGACAGATCATCGATCGCGAAAATTGGCGAAGCTATGAGTATCTGCTGCTCGATACCATGGCAGACCGCAATGACGATTCTTCGCTGTCCTCTGTCGGCACCTTTGAAGGAACCGACTCGATGACCGGCGTTTCCGTCTACCAGATCACACAGGCCGAAATGGAGCAGTGGATGCAGGAAAACTACGGCGCGGATGTGGCTGATACGCAGCCGGATGTTGCGATATATGCAAACGGATATTATACGGCCTACGGCAGTCAGGGTTTTATCGGAGATACTGTCAGCCTGCTGGCTGCATACGAGCTGCAAAGCGACACCTACTATGTGCAGTTCAGTAAGCAAAACGAAGCAACGATGGATGATGATGGCCGCGGATACGCGGTGGTCCATTTTTCGGATGAATACGACGTTTGGCAGGTCTGGGAGCTTGGCTGGGATACAGAGGAAGCATCCGAGCAAGCACTGGCAGCCTATAAAAATTAAAGGAGTGTAAAATGATGAAAAAGAAACTAATCGCCGCATTACTGGCCGCAACGGTCGCTGCGGGTACTATGTCCTCTGCAGGTGCCATGCTGGATGGTTTTACTGCCTCTCGTACGTACAGCAACCAGTTTACCGATGTGCCGACGAATGCCTGGTACTACAATTCGGTCAAAACCGCGTATGAGCTGGGGCTGACCTCTGGTACAAGTGCAACCACCTTCTCCCCAAAGAAAAGCGTCAATGTAAATGAAACGACTGCATTTCTCGCACGCATTCATGCTGTATATAATGGAAACGAAATCACCGGACAGCCCGGTGCAAGCTGGTCGAGCAAATATTACGACTATGTAACCGACTTTATCGATTCCGGTTATATGGGTGACGGGCTGTATGAATTGGCTACTGAACCTCGCTGGGAATTTGCCTATCAGCTGAGTAAGGCACTCCCCGATTGCGAGTATACCGAAATCAACTATATTCCCGACGGACAGATTCCCGATCTACCTGTGAGCCAGTACGGCTATGATGTAGTAAACCGCATTTATATGCTCTATCGTGCGGGTATCCTGTCCGGCAATGATGCGTACGGTACTTTCGCGCCAAACTCGAATGTCACCCGTGCTGAGGTAACGGCAATCATCTCTCGTATGATCGACCCTGCTCAGCGTAAGACGTTTACATTGAAGGATAAGCCCAAATTTGCACTGAATGGCTTCGCCGGTTCGTATTTTACTTCGCTCGGCGATCCGAACCGCTCGTGGATGGGCTATACGCTTAATATTTCGAGTATCAATTCCAACGGTATTTACTTTACTTTCCAGTATGATAAATCCGGTCACGCAGTAGGCTTTACCACGCAGAAGGCAACCTTTACCTCTGCGACAACCGCAACGGCAAACGGTACAACGTATTATGCCGATCAGCCTGCGAAAAAGATTGCCGTAAAGTATTATTTCACCTTCTCTGATTACAATATTAACCTCAAGATTTACCAGAACGGCAGTGTTATGTACAATATCGACTTTGATTGCAACGGAACTGTAGGTTAACAAAATCTACAGATTCATCTCAAAAAATTCCATAATTCCCGCTTTAAGCACTCTCCACTCCCGGCCGACCTTCACGGCCGGGAGTTCTTCGTTTGCGATCATCTTGCGGACCTGCTGGCGCGTTGTCTTGAGCAGGGCAGCCGTCTCTTTGACGGTCAGGATTTCATCGTTCGACATAGCAAAACCTCCATTAACATAGGTGAAAAACGTATTTCACTATAATTCATGTATGTTTATTCTAATGTTGGCGATTGATTGTCAAATCACACTGTTCAAGCAGGCACAAATACCCTGCAACAGGCCATTAGAAAGAAAATTATCAATGATGACAAAAGAGAAAAATTGCCAGCATACATTGATAAGAAATAGATTTATGACTTAAACGAAACACATCCTACCCCCATCTCCTCAAACTTCTCCAACAATTTAATAAAGTCAGATTTCTTAATCCTGCAATCTTTCTGAACGGCTGCGAGCGAAACGCAGCCGTTCGCCTTTTTCGCGATACGACGCAGCTTTCTCTTCGTCTTGTCGCGGTACTTAGAAGAATTGATACGATCCAGCAGCTCTGGAAGTGGAATCGGGTCAAAGTGCATCATATGCAGCCGATGCAGAAACTTCTTCTGCTGCTTTTCAACCTGCGAGCCAAGCTCAATAAGCTGGCTTTCCCAGTCTTTGACCTTCGTTAGCTTAGTGATTTTCGAACGTCCAAATCGCAATTCCAGACGCAGAATATGCTCGTTAATAACGATATGATGCCGTTTTTCAAGTTCATAGGTTTTATCATAAGCCGAAAATGTACAGCTTTTAGACTTATTCGTAATCGTCCAAGAATGCTTATTGGCTCCCTTGAATCTTTCATCGGAATTCGGATGTTTACCGAACTTAACTGCGCTGTAGTGAGGGATAGGAAAGGATTTCTTGAAAATATCCAAACGATTTTGAACATCCGCCTTGCGTTCATAAGACAGATTGCAGGTCAAATCACACCTTGACAGCTTGAATTCCTTGAGCCGTCGGTCAACGCCGATTGTATCAAGGATATTCCGCAGACGGTGCTTTATCTGCTGAACAGACTCTTTGTCAGCCTGAAATAATGCGGTCGGCTCATAGGTATCGGCAAGCAACGAAGACGGGTTAATAATCAGTATCAGCCAGCACGGATGTGAAATAGACTGACCAAGCTGTATCTCAACACCAATCTCCTTGAACTGCGGTATCTGGTAATACGGCGAAAGTCTTAGCTTTCCTTTACCTGTACAAATACACTCGTTTTGTTCAACAATATTCTGGATTTCTGAATATTTGCATTGCAATTTCAATGAAAAAGTGTGAATGCCAAACTCGTTCGTAATCATCTGCTGTTCCTCCGTTTCTGTGCACATACCGTGCAGCGCTTACAGGTTTTCGCCTCATGCTGTCCTTGGTATTTGAGAATATCGCATACCATGCAGCTGTCGCTATGGATAAAGTTGTGTACTTGGCGTAGCTTTGCCTTTATTACTTTCGCAACCTTGGGTGACTGCTTTTTCGCCTTCTTGATAAAGCTATTTGAGATAGCGTCATCATCGCCGTTCTGATCGTAGAAGAGGACACAGTGCGCCTTTCGTCCATCACGTCCCGCTCGGCCAATCTGCTGAATGTAATCCGTCATATTGATTGGTGCGTTGAAGTGTACGACAAGTTCAATATCGGCAACATCAATGCCCATCGAGAACGCGGAAGTTGCAATCATAATCTTTCTTTTTCCTTGCAGGAAGTCGAACAGCAGCTCTTTCTTGTGACGTTCCGGCTTAACTCGTGAATGATAGCGAGTCACCTCGTCTGTATATCTTTCACGCAGGATATTATATAACGCATCGACATAAGCCGTAGTCTGCGCAAAGATCAGCACCGAGCCATCTTTGTGATACTTATCAATTAGCTTGCAGAGCTTCTTGATACGGAATTCCAGCCGCGCCTCCAACGTTTTCTTCTGACAAGTAACATCTTTCTTGAGAAGAATAAGATTATCGCGCCGTAAATCACTGCTAAGAACAGCAGGCTTGTCCATATGCAGACTATCACGAATGGTATTCAAAGAGTCAGCAGATATTGTCGCAGAGCAGGCACAGATAACCGGTTTATGCTTTAGCTTGTTGATAAAATCGCCAATGTGCAGATAAGCATCACGGAACGTATAACCCCATTCCGTAATGCAGTGACACTCGTCCGCCACGATCATAAAAATATCCGAATGCTGCATAGTTTCAATAAACACATGATTTTGCAGTCGTTCCGGTGTGACATAGAGAAAGTTCAGCTTGCCCTTGCGAGCTTTGTTCAGTATCTTATCGATATCCTCTTTCGAGCGGGTCATATCAATATAATCAGCAGGAATACCCTGAGCCTGTAATGTCTGTACCTGATTGTATATCAGCGCAAGCAAAGGCTCGATAACAATCGTCAGCTTGTCAGAATGAGCAAGCCCAACGGTCTCATAGATAACCTGCTTACCGCTGCCAGTAGCAGCAATGACGATTGCATCCTGTTCAGCATCAAGCGTGTTCATCGGAATAATCTGTGCCTTGCGAGGCTTGTCGAAACCGAGTTGCTTCAGTGCAGATTTCAAGTGTCTTTTCATATCCATAGAGATAACCTCCAACGTACTAAGATTATCTATATGTTCTGTGTATGTAAAAAGATAATGCCGAATAGTGAATATTTATCAAAAATAAATTACATTTTTCGATATAGCTAATTTCTTTCTCAAAGGCCTCAACAGGATAGTTTAGGTCTGAATATGGCATTGTAAATGATAGAAAGTGTAAAAAGGTTAGAATAGATAAGTGCGGTTCATGCGCAAAACGACAGGTCCTGCCGCTCGGAAGTATCCGAATGACGGTACCTGCCTTGTTGAGTAGTTGGACCAAATCAGAAAACAGATTTTCAAAATCCAGATTTACATTTTGATTATTTAGCGTGTAATAAATAAAAGGAAAGTCCTTAAACATTTTATTGTATGAATATTTTTTATTTCTTCTGCATCACACATCTTGACTGCCCTACCAAGCGCATTTCCCGCATATGCTGCAATCCCAATGTGAAAACCACCAAATATACAAATCACATTTTGCCACAATACACAAAATATATAAAACACAACCTCAAAATTTACGATTCCGTGCATGAATATCTGTGCGCACGCGTATGCAGCGGCTTACATATTACTGAACCTCTTCAAAAAAGATGTTTTTGATGAAGGCTTGTGCGTTTTTTCAAATTGTAATCCCTGTTATACTAAAGTCACAAAGTAGAGAAACCCACGCGAAACAAAACAGGAGGGGTAATTTATGCAAGCAAAAACAACGAAAATCTATGATCCAGGTGCTTCCGAGCAGATTGGCTGGCGCGACAAACTATGCTATGGTTTGGGCGGCTTCGGCTTCAACATCTGGTATATCGTAGGGGCTACATTCCTTACCTATTTCTATACCAATGTACTTGGCATCTCTATTGCAGCAATCGGTACCATCATGCTGATCTCCCGTATATTTGACGGCGGCACAGATGTTATTATGGGTGTCATCATCAACAAAACAAATACCAAATGGGGCAAGGCTCGTCCATGGATCCTGTGGACAAGTATACCGTTTGCACTCAGCTTACTGCTGATGTTCACCGTACCGAATAGCACAGACAAGATCAAACTGATCTATATCTTCGTTACCTACAACTTCAGCAATGCCATTATGGGCACTGCGGCATTCTTACCGTTTAACACGCTAAACTCTTTGTTGACCCGAGATCAGGGGCAGCGTACTATGTGTAGCAATATGCGCCAGATTTTCTGTTGCGCAGGTCAATTAATCTTTACTGCAATTACCATGCCTATCTGCACGCATTTCGGCAACACCCAGATGGTCTGGGTAGCCGTTATCGGCGTTTACTCGGTTATTCTGGCACTCGGCGGTCTGATCTGCTTCTGGGGCACCCGCGAACGCGCTGTCTCTCAGGCGGTACAGAGCAAGGAGAAAAAGACCTCCGCATGGGCAGAGTTTATCTCCGTACTCAAGAACAAGTACTGGTACATGGCCTTCGGTCTGTGGCTGTTCCAGTCGTTCTACTCCATGTGCAACAACACTGCGGTTACCTATTTCTGCCAGTACGAGCTGGGTAACGTCAACTATTCCGCATCTCTGCTGACCGTAGAGAATACCGCACTGGTTATTGGCATCTTTGCGTGCCCGATTCTTCTCAAGCTGGCCAACAAGCGCAATCTCGCTGTCATGGGTACCAGTCTTGCCATCATCGGTCAGGTACTGGTTATTCTGTTCCCCGAAAATCTCACCGTGCTCAACGCAGCTGCTGTTATCCGCGGCTTTGGTATCGCACCGCTGTCCGCTACGGTATTTGCCATGATCTCCGACACGGTTGAATACGGCCAGTGGAAAACTCACATCCGCAGCGAAGGCATCATCTTCTCGGCTGCTACCGTTGGCATGAAGATTGCTTCTGGTCTGGGTACTTGGGTTATCTCCATGATTTACGCTTCGGCTGGTTTCGATGGCACGCTTGCCGTACAGTCCGGATCGGCTATGGGAGCAATCCGGAACGTATATTACTTTGGTACCATGATCATTCTGGTGCTGACGCTGGTTCTGCTGTTTGCGTACAAGCTGGATAAGGAATATCCGTCCATCATCAAGGAACTGGAAGCTCGTGAAGCAAAGGGCGAGCTGTAATACCGCAGGAGGCATTTATTCATGAAAAAGACAACTGTTCCCGTCATTTTCCCGCGGGAAGGCGTTTACGAACGCTCCGGCATTCATTTTGATTTCGATTGTCTCACTCCCGGTGCTGCCGTTCATTTCACGATGGACGGCAGCCAGCCGACCGCTGAAAGTCCGGTTTACCACCGCGATGACGGTCTGGTTTTGCTGCCCGATATTCCAGCGCAGCGCGGCAGGAGCGTATCCACGCAGGTGCAGATCAAGGCTTTCGCCGTTGCAGATGGCTGTGAACCGAGTGAGACTGTCACCTTTCATTATGAGGTTCGCCACCGTGCGACCGACCAGTACATCAGTGAATTCCTGCGTCCGCTGTCGGATGATGCGCCTGCACTGCTCCGCATTTCGGATTACGACGATGAAAGTATGTATCTGCTCGTCGGCACCGAGCGTGCGCTGCTGATTGATGCAGGCTTGGACCGTAACGGCGACCTTCCGGGTTATGTGCGCTTGATCATCGGCGACAAGCCGTGCGATGTTGTTATCACCCATTGCCACATCGACCATTACGGTCAGGCGTGGAATTTGAAAGACGCCGGTTTCCCGATCTATATGAATCACGCAGATATTGAGCTGGGCAAAAAACTGTTCGGCGACGATCTGTCATTCACACTCCCGCTGGCTAAGGGTCAGACCTTTGACCTCGGCAATACCGTGCTGAAAACCTTTACCATTCCGGGACACACAGCAGCAGGCACGGTTCTTGTGGATGAGAAAAACGGCGATGCCTTCACCGGTGACGCGATCGGCAGTCCGGTAAACAGCATGCCCGGTGCCCTGCTGCTGCACTTCGGCAATCCGGAAGGCGTCGTGGACCGCATTCTTCCCGCTTATGTACAGTTCTTGCGCAAGGAAGGAAAATATCTGCAGCACATTCACACCGGCCATAATAACAATGTTATCGACGCCTCTGCTCTGCTCCCTGTAATGGAGAAAATGCTGCAGAACGCAGTCGATCTCGGCGATGCAGCCCGCAAGCCAACATTGCGTCCGCTGTCCGACGGTCTGACCTCCTCGCCGCACGTCATCTACGAGGGTAACTTCCGCATGGCGATGGACTGGAATTCTGCCAATGTCGATAAGCTGTTCTCGCCCGGTCTTACCGCGGAGAATATGTCGCTGCTGGCCGATCTGTATGCCGAAACCGGCATGCTTGAGCCGGAATTCGATCCGAATGTGACCGAATACACCTGGCATCCGGCGGACGCGAACGACACGCTGGCACTCCGGCCAATGTCCACGCGCTGTGCATCCGTTACCGTGAACGGCATTCCGGTCTCCTCCGGTGAAGCCTTTGGTTCGGCTGACGCATACACCATCGAAGTCATCGCGCCGGATGGCACGACAAAAACCGTCTACCGTATCCAGCGTGTAGACACCTGATCGAAAATCGTATATGATAAGGGTGACTGGAGAAACAGTCACCCTTTATTTTTCCCAAGGAGGGAATTCCATGTCAGCACTGCAATTTACAACACAATATCCAGCCACCGGCAGCTTCTGCTGGAGCAGCGAATACCAGATCTTCTATCTGCTGCAGGGCACGCTGCTCCTGCGCGTGCAGGACAGAGAATATCACTTTTCGCCCGAGGATTTTCTGGTGATCAACCCGTTTTCGCCCTATCAGGTGCTGGAAAGCGACCACGCTATGCTGCTGTGCATGGAAATGCCGGTCGAGCTGCTGCGGCAGTCCTCGTCCTATCCGGATGAGCGCCGTATCCAGTGCTTCAGCGCCGAGCACAACGAAGGCCGAATGAAGTATATCCGGCAGGTGCGGCATACCTTTGCCAACCTATTTACGTTATACTCGCGGGAGAACAAGCAGTCGCACCTGCGTTCGCAGAGCAAGGCTCTGCTGCTGTTTGACATTCTGTTTGCGCAGTTCTCGGAAAACGCTGACACGCGCGAGGAATCGCTTGGCCGCAGCGAAAAGACCTTCTACTACATCCAGCAGAGCATCGCCTTTGCACAGGAGCATTTCCACGAAAGCATTACCATTGAAAATGCCGCGCAGCCGCTCGGCATTTCGGCGAATCACCTGTCGCGCTGCCTGCGGCGATACCTGAACCTGTCCTTCATGGATGTGGTGCAGCAATTCCGCATGCGGCAGGCGCTCCGCGAGGTGGAAAACTCAGACAAGCCCATCACCGAGATCGCTTACGATAACGGCTTTTCCGGCTCGAGTGCCTTTATCACCAAATTCCGTGCACAGTTCGGCTGCACGCCGCTCGTGTATCGACGCAAAAAGCTGCAGGAGCCACAGCCGGATGCATCTCAACCGGAGCCGGTTCAGGGCAGTGCCTTCCAGAGCATCAACAAATACGCGGACCGCACGGTCGAGCTGACCTCCGAGCAGGCTACACCACGTAGCGTAGCGCGGGTTTCGTGCAGCGTGAAACAGGAAGGCGAACCTTTGGACTCGGCATGGAAACGCGTCATGTGCATCGGCTGGGCCTCCGAAGGCCTGTCCGCTGTGATTCAAAAGCAGATCAGCATGACGCAGCACGAAATCGGCTTTGACTATCTACGTTTTCACGGCATTTTCGGTGATGATATGTCAGTTTATAACGAAGATGAAACCGGAAAGCCGTTCTTCAACTTCACTTACTGCGATATTCTGCTCGACTATATGCAGTCCGAAGGACTAAAGCCCTATCTCGAGTTGGGGCTTATGCCCGGCAAGCTGGCTCGCCACCCAGAGGTCTGCGATATCGGCCGCGCGCATATCTCCATGCCGATCAATTGGGATAAGTGGGACGCACTGGTGCACGCCTTCATTCTGCACTGCATTCAGCGCTACGGCATCCGCAATGTGCGAGAATGGCGGTTTACACCCATGATGTGCAACCATATCCTGTATGATTTCTTCACTTGGGACGAGTATATGCAGATGCACCTGCATATCTGGAACATACTCAAATCCATTGACGATCAGCTTATAATTGGCGGCCCCGGTATTGATATCAGTGTGCTGCTCGACGACTGGGACAACTCATTTGCACCGTATATGGCATTCTGTCAAGAAAACGACTGCATGCCGAATTTCATCACGCTCAAAGTCTATCCGTTCGACATGACGCCGTGCGGCAAGACTGAGTGGTTTCGTGCCCAGTACGGTGATAGCTTGCTCAGCAATATGTCTGAGGACGAGGATGTTATCAGTCATATGCTCAGCCGCACGGCTCTGCTGCTGCGCCGTTATGGCTACAATCAGAACAGCATTGCTGTCGAAGCATGGAATTCCAGTTACTCCAACAGCGATCCCTGCAATGATATCTGCTATAAATCCGCGTTTATCGTCAAAAATATCATCGAAAACCAGAGCAAGGTATGGTGCATGGCCTACTGGTCGCTCAGCGACTACATGACCGATATCAATATCCCGAAGGAGCAGCGCAGCTTCCACGGCGGTGTCGGTCTGCTGACCTATGACGGTTTGCGCAAGGCCGGTTATCAAGCGTTCCGCCTGCTGAATCTGCTGCGTGGCTGGCGTATCGCCGAAGGTCAGGGATACAGCATCTTCCGCGATGAAATGACCGTGCAGATCATCGCCTACCAATACTGCCACTACAATCTGTACCACTGTCAGGAGGTCGAGCAGTCCTCCGAGGTGGACGATCCCTACCTGCTGTGCTATGTCGGTGAGCGGCAGTCCCGTGTATTTGAGCTCACCGGCCTGCCGTTCGAGGAATACGAGGTCGAGACCTTCATGGTCGGCCAACGGCACGGCGGCAGCACCTACGCCAAATGGCAGGAAATCGGTGCGCCCGACCGTCTAACCGACTGGCAGCGAGAGCATGTTGCACGCGCCTCCAGTTCGCAATATTCCATTCACCGCATTCCTGCCGAGAACGGAAAAATTGAACTGCGCTGTGTGGTCGATCCGCACGATGTCATCCTCATCCGCCTAACACCAGTTGACTACGGTCAGGGCCAGCTCAAATAACACCAATGCAAACAGAAACCGCCTCTTTCGAGGCGGTTTCCGCGTTATAAGGGGGGAAAGAAAAGGGATTCAACAGTTATCGGTCCAGCATACGATCCACCAGATAGTGCATACGTGCAGTACCAGGATAGTCCTTCATGGCGGTATGCTCACAGAGCACCATACCCTGCCGGTGTGCGGAAGTATATGGTGTCCACTTAGGCAATCCGCTGCTGTTCGGGTCTCCAGTTTTGGCGAAGTTGCACCAGTAAGTCAGCATGTTGCGTGAAATTTCAAAGTCGCATCCGGTCATCGGACGGCGCGAGCGATGAATCGTGCCGAACGCGTACCACAGCTCACCCGAGTGGAACGCACCGGGATGATCGTTACCGGGCAGTTCACGGTCGAAGTAGTAATAGTAGACCGGCTTTTTCCAGTCGTGATCGGCCATATATTCACAGAACGCTAGCGTGGACGGCTTGAGCACATCGTCCATGCCACCGAATGTAATTGCGTGCTCTGGATCCTCGGCAAAGCCAATCTGCCGCAGGAAATCCTCGGCACGGTCGCCGAGCATGGCATGGATGGATTTCAGATAATCCTCCTGCGACGGATGTCCGCCGACATCGAACGAACCATTTTCGTGGTCGGTGCAGCCGATGATGTACGGAATATCGAGCAGCGTCTGCTGCTCGACCGCCTCATCTGGCGTTTTCGTCTGTACCACGCCGTCCACGCACGGCATGAACACAATGCCGCCGTGTGCGGCTTCCATGCGAAGCTGTGCCGCGATAATGTCCTCGAATGGCATCATACGCGCTTCTGCGATGCTGGAAACGCCGAGTTCACGCAGCATTTCCTCGCCGAGCGGCTCCACCGTTTTCTGCGGAAGTGTCGGCAGAGCTGATGCGATCTTGCCGTTGTAGCCGCCTGCGCTCTGGATGATTGCGCCTGCAATCAGGCCCTTGGTCATCGGCGAAGAAGCCAGTGCCTGCACCGAGAACGCGCCTGCCGACTGTCCGAAAATTGTGATTTTATCCGGATTGCCGCCAAAGCCTGCAATATTGCGATATACCCAGTTCAGCGCAGCAATCTGATCCATCAGCCCCCAGTTGCCTGCATTGCCATACTTATTCTCTGCCGCCAGCTCCGGATGCGCCATAAAGCCGAGACAGCCAAGGCGATAGGTGATTGTCACCAGAATGACCCCCTGTTTACAGAACGCATCGCCGTCCATAAACGGTTCGTAGCTGTATCCTGAGCGAAAGCCGCCGCCGTGGATGTACAGCATGACCGGCAGCTTTTCCGAATCGGCATACGCCGGTGTCCACACGTTGAGATACAGGCAGTCCTCGCTCATTGGCTCTCGCTCACGGTAGTCAAATTCTTTGGAGTAGAACACATCATCCTCCACCGTTTGAGCCGCAATCGGAGCAAACGTATCTGCGGTGCGCATACCCTCCCAGTTTTCTACCGGAGCAGGTGCTTTCCAGCGACGGTCACCGACTGGCGGCGCAGCATACGGCAGCCCACGGAACACCGTTATCGTCCGCATACCGCTCGGTACGCCCTGTACCCAACCATTTTCTGTTTTTACTTTTTTCAGAGCCATAACAGTTCACCTCGTTGCTAATCCGTTGCTGTACTGCTTTGTTATGTGTTTATTATAACGACAATCCCTCTCAGGAAATATATGATTGCAGACTTCAAAATTTCTCAAATCCGCTATCTGAGAAAACCGTGCAGCTGCATCTCAAAGCAAATATGCCATATCATGCAGACAGATTCCGAATCCGGCGACTTCCGACAATTCTACCGCCATAAATCCGCAATTTACACTTTTGTATTTCCACCCATATTCTAAATTCTGTGTGATGTTAAAAACAAAATAGAAAACGCACTGTCTTTTCATCAAGGAAGCACAAAAGCAAACATCGCACACGGATACCCATGTGCGATGCCGCTATGGAAATTAGAGAAACGTGAGAGGAGTTTTGTTAAATTACTTGAAATACTCGTTCAGCCTTGTTCGAAGCACAGCTTTATGATACGATAAATGCATACACAAAGCTGTTCATCATGAGCACAGAAGATATTCCCACCGGTCTGCGGTACAAGCTAAATTCTGATCTGACTTCATTCAATGAGCAGACCACGCAGGCGCTGATGAATCAATCCACAATTTGCATACGTCAGAACAGCACTGCCGACCAAATGGCAAAAGAACTGCTTCTTGTATGGGATAAAGCCTCCAAGCGATTAGCCGATGATATTGACGGCGCCTATATACAAGCCAGCTGGTATTATCTTCTCCATCAATTTGATAAGGCCGGCTATCACAAATTTCAGTATATCGTCGAACATCAGCAGGGACTTTGTAATACCTGTCTTTCATTCAGCAACAAAACTTTTACGCTGAATGAATTGATTCAGCAGGACTTGCTTCCTCCACTGCACCCGCACTGCCGCTGTGCCGTAATTCCGGTTTACGAATCTTCATCGGCATTGGAACAGCCCACTGTTGCCGCATCACCCAACGCCGACAATCATTCGAATTGGTATGATGCACTGCTGCGCATTCCCTCTGATGCCAAAGCACTGCTGAACGGTTTTGTTGCCGCCCAGCAGGAACGTATTGGCCGCGGAACACTCAGCGGCTTTCTCGACTGGCTCACTATGGGTGCAGTCAGCGGCCTTTATGAGGGATTAAAAACGCGCACAGATGCGATGGCAAAAGATCCCTCGCTCTATAATATTGTAAACTGGCTGACTCTGGGTACCGCTGATATGGTAAAAGGCGCATTTTCGCCGGATGAACCGCTGTCGCTTGAACACTGGCTGAATTCACTCGGTGTTGCCTCAATCACTGTAAGCGCGTATGAATTAGCCCAGAAATATGCTCCGACGATGATTGATGATGTGGCGGCGTTTGAAAATACAGCGGCTCAAAACGCTGTGGAAATCAACCTGCCAGAAGATGCTCTGATTGTCCGTGATACCAAATACCTTGATGAAAGCGGTCATGTTGACTATCCTAAATACGCACCGGATAATGGATTTGTGGCAGGAACAAAGCATATAGAAACACTTGATGTCGGTGCTTTAATCGACCGCTGTGGCGGACCAGGTGGTGATTTTACCGCACCCAAAGGTACACCATATAAAATGCGGTCATTGCCCTATTATAAAAATCAGAATGTCTATCATGTTTATCGAGTGATCAAACCCATTGAAAATGTAGAAGCAGGAAGAATCGCTCCGGCGTTTGGCGAACGAGGCGGTGGCATACAGTACCGCCTGCCAACTAACATTAAAGAACTACTCGAAAACGGTTATCTAGAGGAGGTTATTAAATGACTGCAATGAACCAAAACCAGCTCCGTGCGATCTTCCACTATTTGAAAGTCCCTGCCAGTGCCTATGACTTGGGTAATAATATGCGACTGGGTGCCTGTGAAACAATAGAGCACACCTCGCAAGGCTGGGAAGTATATGCGACTGAACGCGGCAGCAAGTGTGCTGTTAAGGTATTCTCCAATGAAACCGATGCCTGCTATAATCTGCTCTATCGCATGACACATTATTGCGATATTGATAAAACCCTGCCGAATTTAACTATCCGTAAGCTGCATTCCATTCTGGTCTATCTGAAAGTACCCGAAGATCTGTATAACTTCAGCGCCGGATATTTCGGTACGAACTGCTATTCCATGGAATGGACAGCGCAGGGCTGGGAGGTATTCTTCGCCGTGAACGGCGAAAAGTGTGATGTTGCCGTCTTTGACAGCGAAACCGATGCCTGCCTCGACCTGCTGTATAAGGTGATGCATCGCTAAGCACCTTGCACAGCAGCAACAGATTGGGTATAATAAAAGCAGATATCCGGCACAGCAGGAGAGATAACTATGGCAGAAAGTTTTACTACGCAGCTTATTCGGCGTTTTCAGATCGAACAGAAGAAGAACGACCATAGCGGCGTATATGCACTCTCTCAAAAACTGCTGGCGTATCATTCCAACCGCATTGAAGGCGGCATGCTGACGGAAAAACAGACGACCTCGCTGTTTGATACTGGCACCCTGACGTCGGAAGATGCGCTGATCCGCGCGAAAGACATAGAGGAAATGACCGGCCATTTTCTGATGTTCAATGAAATGCTGAAAACCTATCAAGAGCCGCTTTCGCATGAACTGATCAAACGGTACCATTACAAGCTGAAAAGCGGTGTGTTTGAGGATATAGCCAATGGTTATCCGATTGGAGAATACAAGAACCGCCGAAATATCGTATCGGATATTACGACTGCATTACCGGAAGATGTTCACGCGCGCATGACGGCACTACTGGACGAATATAATGCCGCAGACAAGCATGATCTGCACGGATTGGCAAAGTTTCATGCAGATTATGAGGCCATTCACCCATTCCAGGACGGAAATGGACGAACCGGACGGCTGATCCTGTTCAAGGAATGCTTGAAAAACGATATTATCCCCTTTGTGATAAATGACAGCCGCAAAGCAGAATATTATCATGCGTTGAATACCGCGCAGACAAAACAGGATTACAGCCTGCTTGAGCGGTTCTTCCGCGAGGAGCAAGCCGAATACCGCCAGCAGGTCGAGGGTTTCCTGCCACCGGTCAAAGAATAGCCAACGCCACTGCGGCTACTACGAGGCTACTGCCACCGAACATCGGCAGTCCCAACAGGTGCAGAAAACATACAAAAACCACACAAAATGTTGGTGAACTGCGCCTTTTTAGTAGTCTCTGCGATGCAAACACCTCACATAGCACCGCTCCGACTCCAAAGGCCATGCGTTCAAATCGCACCGGGCGTACCATGTTAAACCGCTTGTTTCTTTAAAATGGGCGGTTTTTCTTTGCTTTTGAGTGATAATTTGACAAAATTTCCATAAAAAAATCACCGGAATCATTTGATTCCGGTGATTTTTATGGAACTTGCAGATTTTATTAGCCAATGCCGCCGAACACAATACCCAAAATGAAGCAAGCTGCGCACAAAGGTACAAATACATACTTGCCGAAGGAGAGGAACCAGCGCATGACGGGCTTCGGATCGCCCTCCTGCACGGCCGCCAAAGCGGTGTCCTTCTTCATGATCCAGAAGAACATAATACCGGCGGTAAGTGCGCCCAGAGGGCAAAGGTAAATGGATACCATATCCATCCACTGAGAGGTCCAGGGCTGGATCGTCAAAGCTATCGCCACGCCTATAATGTGGATCACAGCGGTGGCCGTTACGCGATTGAAATGCAATTTTTCCTGAAGGAAAGCGACAGGGGTCTCAAACAGGTTGATAATAGAGGAAAGACCTGCAAAGAGGACGGCCACATAGAAGAAGATGAACATGATCCGAGCAATTCCGCCCATATTGTTAAACACGGGGATCAGATAAATGAACATCAGGCCGGGGCCGCCGTTGCCAAGGTCGGCACCGGTGGTGGCCATTGCGGGAATAACGATGAACATGGCCAGTAATGCCGCAGAGGTATCGAACAGTGCACAGAGGATCGCGGACTGGCGGATCTTAACGTCCTTACCGAGATAGGAGCCATAAATAACAGAACCGGAACCGGCCACAGACAGAGAGAAGAAGCACTGACCAAAGGCAAACACCCATACGTTCACATCCAGCAGACCTCTGAGATCCAAAGAGAAAATGTACTTGTAGCCCTCGCTGCTGCCAGGCACAAAGGGCATCATAATCGCCAGTATGATGAACAGTACATACAGGGCGGGAATCATGACCTTGCAGGATTTTTCAATGCCGCCCGCAATACCCAGAATCATAATAAGAAAGGACACTGCAATCGCGAGAATAATCCAGAAATTATTGGCGCCGCCTGTTGCAAAGGTCATCTTAATGGCTTCCGCGGAACTTCCGGCAGGCTGGCTGCCTCCGGTGCGACAGCGCCAAAAGTTCCGCCGATGACATTCATATCGTTTCCCATAGCGACCAGTTCACCGGTCAGCGCCATTTTGGCATAGTAGAATACCCAGCCCATGATGACGGAGTAGCCGATACCGAGGCAAAGGGACGCAAACACAGGGACGCCGCCAATGAGTTCTCCAGCCTTCTTGGACTTACCGCCATTTTCCATGGCTTTGCCGAAAGAGCCTACCGGTCCATAGCCTGCCCAACGGCCCAGAGAGAATTCCTCCATCATGCCGGACTGGCTGATGACGATCACGAAAATGAAATAAGGAATCAGGAACGTCAGGCCGCCGTACCGGGAGACCAGCATGGGAAACCGCCAAACGTTTGCCATGCCGACGCAGGAGCCGACTGCAGCCATGATAAAACCCCATTGAGATTTGAATCCATCCTGCTTTGCAGGTGTAGTAGTATTTTTTCCTGACATAAAATAACCTCCTACAATAAAAATTAAGGTTTAAGGCGTG
>OLSJ01000837.1_pt1 | contig 21893 bp, 22 predicted proteins | sample 1672151 | NCBI WGS metagenome assembly OLSJ01 (sample SAMEA3136653, study PRJEB25190) | human gut metagenome | biome: human gut; feature: human-associated habitat; material: faeces | place: Austria | collected 2013 | reverse complement strand
CTTTTGGGTATAGCGTCGTGGACAGTCATTCATCTTACTGCCTGCTTCAAAAGCAAAAACCCGCCAGTTTTGCACTGGCGGGTTTCTGTTGAAGAGGTGAAACTGACCGATAAGCCGGGTTCTGTCGTGGACAGTCATTCATCTAGGCCAGCAATCGCTCACTGGCTCAAGCAGCCTACCCGGGTTCAGTACGGGCCGTACCTTATGAACCCCTATTTGGCCTTGCTCCGGGTGGAGTTTACCGTGCCACGGACTGTTACCAGCCGCGCGGTGCGCTCTTACCGCACCCTTTCACCCTTACCTGATCCCACTTGCGTGAGCCATCGGCGGTTTGCTCTCTGTTGCACTGGTCGTGGGTTTCCCCCCCAGGCGTTACCTGGCACCCTGCCCTATGGAGCCCGGACTTTCCTCCCCTCCGCCCGTCTCCCCCGAAGAGGACGACGACGAAGCGGCGACTGTCTGGTCAGCTTCGGCGCGAAGTATAGAGGGTTTGCGCGCCCTTGTCACCCCGCGTTACGCATTCCAATCGCCAGCGTCGCGGCGATATTGCGTGAAGCACGGTAAATATTGTCATAAGCCCCACTGAAAGCTTCATTCAGCGTAACAATACTGTTCAACACGCTGAATACAGCATCGATGCCATGCTGATGCACAACGCCGACATCCTTCGTCAGACTACCCGCAATACCAATTACCGGTTTATTGTATTTCTTCGCGACGTTCGCTACGCCAATCGGCACTTTACCGTGAATGCTCTGGCTATCAATGCGGCCTTCTCCGGTGATCACCAACGAGCAATCGTGAATATGTTCTTCCAGATTGAGCGCCGTCGTCACAATCTCAATGCCGCTCTTTAGCTCTGCGCCAAGAAACGCCATTAGCGCCGCCCCCATGCCGCCTGCCGCCCCTGCACCAGGAACGTTTTTCACATCAACATGCAGCAATTTTTTGATGACATCAGCATAGTGAGAGAGATTCTTGTCCAGCTCGATAATCGTGGCTTCATTAGCCCCTTTTTGCGGGCCAAAAATACGCGAAGCACCGTTATCGCCCACCAGTGGATTAGTGACATCGCAGGCGACGCGAATAGCGCAATCTTTTAAACGCGGATCGAGGCCGGAGATATCAATATCATTCAGGGTATTAAGACTGCCGCCGCCAAAACCGATTTCATTACCGTTGACATCGCTTAACTTCGCCCCCAGCGCCTGCATCATCCCCGCACCGCCGTCGTTGGTGGCACTGCCGCCGATGCCAATAATAATACTGGTCGCGCCACTCTCCAGCGCCTGCAAAATTAACTCTCCCGTGCCGCGAGAAGTCGTCACCAACGGATCACGCTTTTCCGACGGTACTAACGCCAGCCCACTGGCCGCCGCCATTTCAATAAACGCGGTTTTACCATCGCCAGAGATCCCCCAACTGGCATTCACCTTCTCGCCCAGTGGCCCTGTAACCCAGGCGTGACGTTCGGAACTCTGGGTAGCTGCAATCATCGCTTCCACCGTTCCTTCGCCGCCATCAGCAACCGGAACAGAAACGTACTGTGCATCAGGAAAAATTTCCCGAAATCCTTTTTCTATCGCCTGCGCAACCTCGCTGGCAGATAAACTTTCTTTATAAGAGTCTGGGGCGATTACGATTTTCATACCTGTGCCTGTTACCACATGACGCCGGAGGGCGTTTCTCTTATTCGGCCTGGATTCCAGGCCCGGATTGCAATACGCCATCCGGGCGCGACGTCATTAACGAGTAACTTCGACTTTCGCCAGTTTTTCGTAGTAGCACGCCAGGGCGCTATGATCCGCCGTTCCCAAACCATCGGCACGTAGTGCCTGCATCATCTCCATAACCGCAGCAGTTAGCGGCAATTGCGCACCAACGCCGTGGGAGGTATCCAGCGCATTTGCCAGATCCTTAATATGCAGATCAATACGGAAGCCTGGCTTGAAGTTTCTGTCCATGACCATAGGCGCTTTGGCGTCAAGAACGGTACTGCCCGCCAGTCCACCGCGAATTGCCTGATAAACCAGATCCGGGTTAACGCCCGCCTTGGTTGCCAGCGTTAACGCTTCTGACATCGCGGCAATATTCAGCGCCACAATGACCTGGTTTGCCAGTTTGGTGACGTTACCTGCACCGATTTCCCCGGTATGCACCACGGAACCCGCCATCGCTTTCATCAAATCATAGTATTTGTCGAAAATAGCCTTGTCGCCGCCCACCATCACTGACAGCGTACCGTCGATGGCTTTCGGTTCACCGCCGCTCACCGGGGCGTCCAGCATATCAATACCTTTCGCTTTCAGTGTTTCGCTGATTTCACGGCTTGCCAGCGGAGCGATTGAACTCATATCGATCAATACCGTACCTGGCTTCGCGCCTTCAATGATGCCATTTTCACCCAGCGCCACCTCTTTCACATGAGGGGAGTTTGGCAGCATGGTTATGATGACGTCGCACTGTTCAGCGATAGTTTTAGCCGTAGACGCTGTTTCTGCGCCTGCGGCAATCACTTCAGCAATGGCTTCAGGGTTACGGTCAGCAACCACCAGCGAGTAACCTGCTTTCAGGAGGTTTTTACTCATTGGTTTACCCATAATACCCAGGCCAATAAAACCAACTTTCATAGTCATATCAATCATCTCTCTTGTTGCGGTGGTGGTTATTTTTTAAAGGTATCTGCCAGTTTCTGCGTGGCGGAACGGAATACGCCGAGATCGCTGCCGACGGCCACAAACGTAGCGCCCCATTCCAGATAACGACGCGCATCGGCTTCGACAGGGGCGAGGATGCCGCAGGGTTTGCCGTTGGCTCTGGCGCGATTAAAAATATGTTGAATCGCTTTTTGCACATCTGGATGCGACGCATTGCCGAGATGGCCTAATGCCGCTGCCAGATCGCTGGGGCCAACGAAGATACCGTCCACGCCTTCGGTTGCGGTGATAGCATCAACGTTATCAACGCCTTGCTGGCTTTCAATTTGCACCAGAATGGTGATGTTCTTATTCGACTGAGCGAAGTAATCCGCCACGATGCCAAACATATTGGCGCGGTGAGAAACGGAGACACCGCGAATACCTTCTGGTGGATAACGGGTAGATGCCACCGCCTGCACCGCTTCTTCTTTCGTTTCCACAAAGGGGATCAGGAAGTTATAAAAACCGATATCCAGCAGACGCTTGATGATCACCGGTTCGTTGGTCGGTACACGCACCACTGGCGCGCTGACGCTCCCCTTCAGAGCCATCAACTGAGGAATGAACGTGGAGATATCGTTTGGCGCATGTTCGCCATCCAGCACCAGCCAGTCAAAGCCAGCTAAACCAAGAACTTCCGTGCTAATTGGGTTAGAAAGTGCTGACCAGCAGCCAATCTGTACCTGTTTCGCTGCCAACGCGGCTTTGAACTTATTTGGGAAAATATCGTTATTCATCGCTTATACCTTTGCTTATTTCTGCAATTCCATACGTTTAATGTCGCCAATCAGGCTTCCTGGTGCAGTATTGAAAGAGGGCAATCTCTTCGATGACAATAAAAATGGGCAGTAAGATTAAAAAGGCACATGCGTTCCTTATTCATCAATCCCACTAATCATGTTTATATTCAGTCGATAGCAAAAAGGTCAGTGCTATTTATTAAATATTCTATTAACGAATATTGGCCACTGCACAATAATAAATCCGTTTTCGACAATGAGTATAATCAGCACAGAAACAATAGGCATTGTGCAAATGCTCATTATGTTTGTCTGATATAAATATTATTTTGAGCATATGCCTATCACGCTGCGTGCCAATGCACATATTTACGCTTTGCCTGCCCCGGTTGCCCTGCTATCACGATAATTAGTGATGTTGATCACATACTGACTTTTCATCTCCTGACACTCTTATTCCATCTCGCAGATAAAATTATTTCTGTCATCAGAATCAATCAACATAAATTTATTATTACCAGCGACCGGAGAAAACGGGATAATGGCCAACATCGAAATCAGACAAGAAACGCCGACTGCGTTTTATATAAAAGTTCACAACACAGATAATGTGGCAATTATTGTTAATGATAATGGCCTGAAAGCAGGAACGCGTTTTCCGGATGGGCTGGAATTAATTGAACATATTCCCCAGGGGCATAAAGTCGCATTGCTGGACATTCCGGCTAGTGGTGAAATTATTCGTTATGGCGAAGTGATTGGTTACGCCGTGCGCGCGATCCCACGCGGAAGTTGGATCGACGAATCAATGGTAGTACTGCCGGAAGCGCCGCCATTACACACGCTGCCACTGGCAACTAAAGTGCCGGAACCCTTACCGGCGCTTGAAGGTTATACCTTTGAAGGCTATCGCAATGCCGATGGCAGCGTGGGAACCAAAAACCTGCTCAGCATCACCACCAGCGTCCACTGTGTGGCGGGCGTGGTGGATTACGTGGTGAAAATCATTGAACGCGATCTGCTGCCGAAATACCCGAACGTCGATGGCGTGGTGGGGCTGAATCATCTGTACGGTTGTGGCGTGGCGATTAACGCTCCGGCGGCGGTGGTGCCTATTCGTACTATTCACAACATTTCGCTTAACCCAAACTTTGGCGGTGAGGTGATGGTGATTGGTCTGGGTTGCGAGAAATTGCAACCTGAGCGCCTGCTGATCGGCACGGATGATGTACCGGCTATTCCAGTGGAAAGTGCCAGTATTGTCAGCTTGCAGGATGAAAAACATGTCGGTTTTCAGTCAATGGTCGAGGATATTTTGCAAGTTGCCGAGCGCCATCTGCACAAATTAAATCAACGGCAGCGAGAAACCTGTCCAGCTTCAGAACTGGTTGTCGGTATGCAGTGCGGCGGCAGCGATGCGTTTTCTGGTGTAACGGCAAACCCGGCAGTGGGTTATGCATCTGATTTACTGGTGCGCTGCGGCGCAACGGTGATGTTCTCAGAAGTCACGGAAGTGCGTGACGCCATTCATCTGCTGACGCCGCGCGCTGTTAACGAAGAGGTTGGCAAGCGCCTGCTGGAAGAGATGGAGTGGTACGACAACTATCTCAATATGGGGAAAACCGACCGCAGCGCCAACCCTTCGCCGGGTAACAAAAAAGGCGGTCTGGCAAACGTGGTGGAAAAGGCGCTCGGCTCCATTGCTAAATCGGGTAAAAGCGCGATTGTAGAAGTGCTGTCACCCGGTCAGCGTCCGACCAAACGCGGATTAATTTACGCCGCGACGCCAGCCAGCGATTTCGTCTGTGGCACCCAACAGGTGGCTTCAGGGATTACCGTGCAAGTATTTACGACCGGTCGCGGCACACCGTACGGTCTGATGGCGGTGCCGGTCATTAAAATGGCGACCCGCACCGAACTGGCGAACCGCTGGTTTGATTTGATGGATATTAATGCGGGCACTATCGCCACCGGCGAAGAGACCATTGAAGAGGTGGGCTGGAAGCTGTTCCACTTTATTCTCGATGTCGCCAGCGGGAAGAAGAAAACCTTCTCGGATCAATGGGGACTGCATAACCAACTGGCGGTGTTTAACCCGGCGCCAGTGACCTGATTTCTTTTGGAACGCGCCTCGCAAAACATGGCCTTAGTGCCATGTTTTTATTGTTTCAAGTCCCGTCATCCATTAATAATGCATTTGCATTACCTTAGTTGAAGATTATAATTTGAGCAGAAAAAAGGCTGTAAAAGGACAGTGAACAATGCCCGCTAATGCTCGCTCTAACGCTGTACTGACCACTGAATCAAAGGTCACGATACGCGGACAAACGACTATCCCCGCGCCAGTGCGTGAGGCCTTAAAACTGAAGCCAGGCCTGGACAGCATTCATTACGAAATCCTGCCTGGTGGGCAAGTATTTATGTGCCGTGTGGGAGATGAACAGGAGGATCATACTATGAATGCATTTTTGCGTTTTCTGGATGCAGATATCCAGAACAACCCGCAAAAAACTCGTCCATTCGAAATTCAACAAGGAAAGAGACTTGTCGCTGGCATGGACGTCAACATTGATGATGAGATTGGCGACGACGAATAATGGATTTTCCACAAAGGGTTAATGGTTGGGCGCTATATGCTCATCCCTGCTTTCAGGAAACCTACGACGCTTTAGTTGCCGAAGTTGAGACATTAAAGGGGAAAGTTCCTGAAAATTATCAGAAAAAAGCCGCCACAAAGTTATTGGCGGTAGTACATAAAGTTATTGAGGAGCATATCACGGTCAATCCATCATCACCGGCATTCCGTCATGGCAAGTCGTTAGGCTCAGGGAAAAATAAAGACTGGTCACGGGTAAAATTTGGCGCTGGTCGTTATCGTCTCTTCTTTCGTTACAGCGAAAAAGAGAAAGTCATCATTCTGGGATGGATGAACGATGAAAACACGCTGCGCACCTACGGTAAAAAAACAGATGCCTATACCGTATTCAGCAAAATGTTAAAAAGAGGACATCCTCCTGCCGACTGGGAAACCCTCACCAGAGAGACTGAAGAAACCCATTGATGGTGTTCACAATGCCCGCCGAACGCATCCGTTTTGACCAGCGGGCACCATTTCTCACTCCCCGACCAGAATCACCTCAACCCCAGCCTTTCGCAGTCCTTCCAGACTATCCGCAGGAATGCCTTCATCGACAATGATCATATCGATCCGCTGAGTATCGATGATCTTATGTAAACTGGAGCGGTTGAACTTACTGGAATCGGTGACCACGATGATCCGTTCCGCAACTTCGCACATCCGGCGGTTTAAACGAGCTTCATCTTCATTGTGCGTGCTGATGCCGCGCTCCAGATCGATAGCGTCTACGCCGAGAAACAGCATATCGAAGTGGTAATTTTGCAGCGATTGTTCAGCCTGATCGCCGTAAAAAGATTGCGACTGGCGGCGCAGATGCCCTCCGGTCATCAGCAGTTCCACCCCTTCAGCTTCCAGCAACGCATTAGCCACGTTCATACCGTTGGTCATCGTAATTACGTCGGTGTGCTTGCGCATCAGACGGGCAATCTCAAAGGTGGTGGTTCCGGAGTCGAGGATCACCCGATGACCTGGCTTAATCAACTCAACGGCAGCTTTCGCAACGCTGCGTTTCATCGCCGTGTTCAGCGCGCTTTTATCTTCTACCGAAGGCTCGACTGACAGCGTCGTGCCATCGCAGATCAACGCGCCACCATACGCACGCACGGCGATCCCCTGTTTTTCCAGAAACGCCAGATCATTGCGGATCGTCACGGTAGAAACGCCAAATAATGCTGACAGATCGTTAACCTGCACACTCCCTTGCTGACGCAGGCGCTGAATGATCTGCTCTCGTCGTTCGCTGGTGCCAGTCACTCGTTTCTCACCTGATGCGTCGGTATTACTCATAGAAAATCCTTTCGTAAAGCTTTCGTTTCATTTCGTTTTTATTATTAATACCGTTCTATTAAGCAAATGCAAGCCCACCTTGCCCGTTGACGCAAGCGACTCCTGTTTCAGAAGCTTTCATTATGTTTCTTTTGTGAATCAGATCAGAAAACAATTACCTTTCGTTTTATTTTTACCTCACCATGACGCAGTATCAACTGAAACAAAACGAAAGATCAGCAATGGCAGTTATCTGGCCTGGAGAGGAAAGTGAAATATCTGATAGAAATGGTGAGACAGCACAAAGAGGGCAAAACAAATGGGATTTATGCCGTTTGCTCCGCGCATCCGCTGGTACTGGAAGCCGCCATCCACTACGCCTTCGCAAACCAAACGCCGTTACTGATTGAAGCAACCTCCAATCAGGTGGATCAGTTCGGCGGATATACCGGAATGACGCCCGCCGATTTTCGCGGCTTTGTTTGCCAGCTTGCCGACTCGCTGAATTTCCCGCAAGACGCGTTGATTCTCGGCGGTGACCATCTGGGGCCAAACCGCTGGCAGAATCTGCCTGCCGCTCAGGCGATGGCCAATGCCGATGATTTGATTAAAAGCTACGTCGCGGCAGGGTTCAAAAAAATACACCTTGATTGCAGCATGTCCTGTCAGGGCGATCCGGTTCCCTTAACCGATGACATCGTGGCTGAACGCGCTGCCCGTCTGGCAAAAGTCGCGGAAGAAACCTGCCGCGAACACTTTGGCGAAGCCGATTTGGTGTATGTCATTGGTACTGAAGTGCCGGTGCCTGGCGGCGCTCATGAAACCTTAAGCGAACTGGCGGTCACCACGCCGGATGCCGCCCGCGCCACGCTGGAAGCTCATCGTCACGCTTTTGAAAAGCAGGGTCTGAATGCCATCTGGCCACGCATCATTGCCCTGGTAGTACAACCCGGCGTCGAATTCGATCACACCAACGTTATTGATTATCAGCCAGCCAAAGCGACCGCCTTAAGCCAGATGGTTGAACACTATGAAACGCTGATTTTCGAAGCTCACTCTACCGATTATCAAACGCCGCAATCGCTGCGCCAGTTGGTAATCGACCACTTTGCCATTCTGAAAGTTGGCCCGGCGCTGACCTTCGCCCTGCGTGAAGCCCTGTTTTCTCTGGCGGCGATTGAAGAAGAGCTGGTGCCAGCGAAAGCCTGTTCCGGTCTGCGTCAGATACTGGAAAACGTGATGCTCGATCGCCCGGAATACTGGCAAAGCCACTACCACGGTGACGGCAACGCACGTCGTCTGGCACGCGGTTACAGCTACTCAGATCGCGTGCGCTACTACTGGCCGGACAGCCAGATTGATAACGCTTTCGCCCATCTGATTCGTAACCTGGCGGATGCCCCAATTCCGCTGCCGCTCATCAGCCAGTATCTGCCGCTGCAATACGTCAAAGTTCGCTCCGGCGAGCTACAACCAACGCCGAGGGCGCTCATTATCAACCATATTCAGGACATCCTGGCGCAGTACCACACAGCCTGTGGAGGCCAATAACCAAAACAAGAGGAACACGCTATGCCAAATATTGTTTTAAGCCGGATTGATGAACGCTTGATTCACGGTCAGGTCGGCGTTCAGTGGGTCGGATTTGCGGGGGCAAATCTGGTTCTGGTAGCCAATGATGAGGTTGCTGAAGATCCGGTACAACAAAACCTGATGGAAATGGTACTGGCAGAAGGGATCGCCGTGCGTTTCTGGTCGTTGCAAAAAGTGATCGACAACATCCATCGCGCCGCTGACCGGCAGAAAATCCTGCTGGTTTGCAAAACACCAGCCGATTTCCTGACGCTGGTAAAAGGTGGTGTCCCGGTGAGTCGCATTAACGTTGGCAATATGCATTACACCAATGGCAAGCAGCAAATCGCCAAAACGGTTTCTGTAGATGCGGGTGATATCGCGGCGTTTAACGATCTGAAAACCGCCAGAGTGGAATGCTTCGTTCAGGGCGTCCCGACAGAACCTGCTGTGGAGCTCTTTAAATTACTTTGAGGGATTCATTATGGAAATCAGTCTGTTGCAGGCATTCGTGTTGGGCATTCTCGCCTTTATCGCTGGCCTGGATATGTTTAACGGCTTAACCCATATACATCGCCCGGTGGTTCTTGGACCGTTGGTTGGGCTGGTACTTGGCGATCTACATACCGGTATTTTAACCGGCGGTACGCTGGAACTGGTATGGATGGGACTGGCTCCGCTGGCGGGCGCACAGCCGCCTAACGTAATTATCGGTACTATAGTCGGTACGGCATTTGCTATTACCACCGGCGTGAAACCCGATGTCGCGGTCGGTATCGCCGTACCTTTCGCCGTCGCGGTACAGATGGGGATTACCTTCCTGTTCTCGGTGATGTCTGGCGTGATGTCCCGTTGCGACCGGATGGCGGAAAATGCCGATACGCGCGGCATTGAGCGCGTGAACTATCTGGCGCTGCTGGCGCTCGGCATCTTCTATTTTCTCTGCGCTTTCCTGCCGATTTACTTCGGTGCGGAACATGCCAAAACCATCATTGATGTCCTGCCGCAACGCTTAATCGACGGCCTCGGTGTCGCAGGCGGCATCATGCCAGCAATCGGTTTTGCCGTGCTGCTGAAAATCATGATGAAAAACGTCTACATCCCCTACTTCATCCTGGGCTTTGTTGCCGCCGCCTGGCTCAAGTTACCGGTGCTGGCTATTGCTGCTGCCGCGCTGGCGATGGCGCTGATCGACCTGCTGCGTAAATCTCCCGAACCGATTCAACCTGCGGCACAGAAAGAGGAATTTGAAGATGGCATCTAATCAAACGACCCTGCCGAACGTCAGTGAAAACGAAGAAGCACTGCTGACTGGCGTCAATGAAAACGTATATGAAGATCAAAGCATTGGCGCGGAGTTAACGAAAAAAGATATCAATCGCGTCGCATGGCGTTCCATGCTGTTACAGGCTTCTTTCAACTACGAACGTATGCAGGCTTCCGGCTGGTTGTACGGTCTGCTGCCTGCACTGAAAAAGATCCATACCAATAAACGCGACCTGGCGCGCGCCATGAAAGGCCATATGGGCTTTTTCAATACTCACCCGTTTCTGGTGACGTTTGTGATCGGCATTATCCTTGCGATGGAGCGTTCTAAGCAGGACGTTAACAGTATTCAGAGCACCAAAATTGCTGTCGGTGCACCGCTCGGCGGGATTGGCGACGCGATGTTCTGGCTGACGCTGCTGCCAATTTGCGGCGGGATTGGTGCCAGTCTGGCGTTGCAAGGCTCTATTCTCGGCGCCGTGGTATTTATCGTGTTATTCAACGTGGTGCATCTCGGTCTGCGTTTTGGTCTTGCGCATTACGCTTATCGAATGGGCGTGGCGGCGATCCCGCTAATTAAAGCGAATACCAAAAAAGTCGGTCATGCGGCGTCTATCGTCGGGATGACGGTGATCGGCGCGCTGGTAGCAACCTATGTCCGATTAAGCACCACGCTGGAAATCACGGCAGGCGACGCAGTGGTTAAGCTACAGACTGACGTTATCGACAAACTGATGCCTGCCTTCTTACCGCTGGTCTATACCCTGACCATGTTCTGGCTGGTACGTCGCGGCTGGAGTCCGCTGCGCCTGATTGCAATCACTGTGGTTCTCGGCATCGTCGGTAAATTCTGTCATTTCCTTTAAATACAATGAGGTATTAGATGTTAAGTATTATTTTGACAGGGCATGGCGGATTTGCCAGCGGCATGGAAAAAGCAATGAAGCAAATCCTCGGTGAGCAATCACAGTTTATCGCCATTGATTTTCCGGAAAGCTCAAGCACCGCGCTGCTTACATCGCAGCTTGAAGAAGCCATCGCCCAACTGGATTGTGAAGACGGCATTGTTTTTCTGACGGATTTGCTGGGCGGCACACCGTTTCGCGTAGCTTCAACGCTGGCGATGCAAAAACCGGGCTGTGAAGTGATCACCGGCACCAATTTGCAACTATTACTGGAAATGGTGCTGGAGCGCGAAGGGTTAAGCGGAGAAGAATTCCGTGTGCAGGCGCTGGAGTGCGGACACCGTGGGCTGACCAGTCTGGTGGACGAGTTAGGCCGCTGCCATAAAGAATGTCCGGTCGAGGAAGGAATATGAGGTAAGCGCCCCGCCGCTATTGGTAAAAGACTGTGAGTGGCGTTTTACACTTTCGTTTCTTTATCTGGCTTTCACTTCCCTCACAAGGCCTTTTTTCTTTTGTTTTGACTTTTGCACCGGTGTCGGATGCGACGCTGACGCGTCTTATCCGACCTACGGTTGGTGACAGCCAGGCTGGATAAAGCGTTTACGCCGCATCCGGCAATCGGTGCAAATATCCCCCCATCAAACAATCCCTTTATCTTCCCTTGTCTTTTCTTTCAACGATCACAAATTTCGTTTTATTTCCTTTCTCTTCATTGAACTTTCAGTTTCTTTTCTATAAATTTTAATCAACGAAAGATATCACCAAGTGAAATGAAACGAAAGGCAAGCGAAAGCTATAACGCCCGACGTCAAGTTCATCAGACTAAGGATTGAGTTATGCCAGAAAATTACCCCCCTGCCACCACCGGTACATGGACTGAAGAAGAGATCCGCCATCAGCCTCGCGCGTGGCTTCGTTCGCTCGCCAACATTGACGCGCTACGTTCCGCGCTCAATAACTTTCTTGAACCGTTACTGCGCAAAGAGAACCTGCGGGTAATCCTGACCGGTGCCGGAACCTCGGCATTTATCGGTGACATCATCGCGCCGTGGCTCGCCAGCCATACCGGCAAAAACTTCAGCGCCGTACCGACCACCGATCTGGTTACCAATCCGATGGACTACCTGAATCCAGCGCATCCGCTGCTGCTGATCTCCTTCGGTCGATCCGGCAATAGCCCGGAAAGCGTCGCCGCCGTGGAACTGGCAAATCAATTTGTACCGGAGTGCTATCACCTGCCGATCACCTGCAATGAAGCGGGCGATCTCTATCAAAACGCGCTCAACAGCGATAACGCGTTTGCCCTGCTGATGCCCGCAGAAACGCACGATCGCGGCTTTGCGATGACCAGCAGTATTACCACCATGATGGCCAGCTGCCTCGCGGTTTTCGCGCCTGAGACAATCAACAGCCAGACCTTCCGCGACGTGGCGGATCGTTGCCAGGCGATCCTGACCTCGCTCGGCGATTTCAGCGAAGGCGTGTTTGGTTACGCGCCGTGGAAACGGATCGTTTATCTCGGCAGCGGTGGCTTACAGGGCGCGGCACGTGAGTCGGCGCTGAAAGTGCTGGAACTGACGGCGGGTAAACTGGCGGCTTTTTATGATTCCCCGACCGGATTCCGTCATGGCCCGAAATCGCTGGTCGATGATGAAACGCTGGTCGTGGTGTTTGTCTCCAGCCACCCCTACACCCGTCAGTATGATCTTGATCTGCTGGCAGAACTCCGCCGCGATAACCAGGCAATGCGCGTGATCGCCATCGCCGCTGAAAGCAACGACATTGTTGCCGCCGGCCCGCATATCATCCTGCCGCCATCCCGTCACTTTATCGACGTTGAGCAGGCATTTTGCTTCCTGATGTACGCCCAGACGTTTGCACTGATGCAGTCGCTGCATATGGGCAATACGCCGGATTCCCCATCAGCCAGTGGCACCGTAAACCGCGTGGTGCAAGGCGTAATTATTCATCCGTGGCAGGAATAAGAGGATCGCATTATGAGCATTATCTCCACCAAATATCTGTTACAAGACGCCCAGGCCAATGGCTACGCGGTGCCTGCGTTTAACATCCATAACGCCGAGACGATCCAGGCGATCCTCGAAGTGTGCAGTGAAATGCGATCGCCGGTGATCCTCGCCGGGACGCCAGGGACTTTTAAACATATCGCGCTGGAAGAGATCTACGCCCTGTGTAGTGCCTATTCCACAACCTACAACATGCCGCTTGTGCTGCATCTCGACCACCACGAATCGCTCGATGATATTCGCCGTAAAGTCCACGCTGGCGTGCGCAGCGCGATGATCGATGGCAGTCACTTCCCGTTTGCTGAAAACGTAAAACTGGTGAAATCGGTCGTCGACTTCTGCCACTCGCAGGATTGCAGCGTGGAAGCGGAACTGGGCCGTCTGGGAGGCGTGGAAGATGATATAAGTGTTGACGCCGAAAGCGCGTTCCTCACCGACCCACAAGAAGCCAGACGTTTTGTCGAACTGACTGGCGTCGACAGCCTGGCTGTGGCGATTGGTACGGCGCATGGCCTGTACAGGAAAATACCGAAAATTGATTTTCAGCGGCTGGCGGAAATTCGTGAAATGGTAGACATCCCTCTGGTACTGCATGGCGCCAGCGATGTCCCGGATGAATTTGTTCGCTGGACTATTAAACTGGGTGTGACGAAAGTTAATGTCGCCACGGAATTGAAAATTGCCTTCGCCGGCGCGGTTAAAGCCTGGTTTGCGGAAAACCCGCAGGGTAATGATCCTCGCTATTATATGCGCGTCGGCATGGATGCAATGAAAGACGTTGTCAGGAATAAAATTAATGTCTGTGGTTCGGCGAATCGAATTTCAGCATAACCATTAAATTTATACGATTTATTAATAAGTACTGCTCGACTAATATCGGGTAGTGCCTTAATGGCAAAGGAAATGAGTAAACCTTAATAAATACATCAGTACAATATCGCAACAATAATATATTTAAAAAGATTATATTATTCAAATTTATGGTGAGGATTATACAATGAGCAGTCCAAATATTCTCTTAACCCGTATCGATAACCGTCTGGTTCATGGCCAGGTTGGCGTGACCTGGACATCCACCATCGGTGCGAATCTGCTGGTGGTCGTGGATGATGTTGTCGCTAACGATGATATCCAACAGAAACTGATGGGTATTACTGCGGAAACCTACGGCTTTGGTATCCGTTTCTTTACTGTCGAAAAAACCATTAATGTCATCGGCAAAGCTGCACCACATCAGAAGATTTTTCTGATTTGCCGTACGCCGAAAACGGTACGTAAATTAGTAGAAGGTGGCATTGATCTGAAAGATGTCAACGTCGGCAATATGCATTTCTCGGAAGGGAAAAAGCAAATAAGCAGTAAAGTTTATGTCGATGACCAGGATCTCACGGACTTACGCTTTATTAAACAACGCGGCGTGAATGTTTTTATTCAGGACGTCCCGGGCGATCAAAAAGAACAAATCCCTGACTAAATCTAACATCGCCTTAATACTGGTTTGAGGTAATAAAAATGCATGAAATAACCCTACTTCAGGGATTATCCCTGGCGGCATTAGTTTTCGTTCTGGGGATTGATTTTTGGCTGGAAGCCTTATTTTTATTCCGCCCGATAATCGTTTGTACCCTTACAGGTGCTATTCTCGGTGATATTCAGACTGGCTTAATTACCGGTGGCTTGACAGAGCTGGCTTTCGCCGGATTAACCCCTGCCGGGGGTGTTCAGCCGCCCAACCCAATTATGGCGGGTCTGATGACCACCGTCATTGCATGGTCTACGGGCGTCGATGCCAAAACGGCAATTGGTCTTGGCCTGCCGTTTAGTTTGTTAATGCAATACGTCATTCTGTTCTTCTATTCCGCTTTCTCATTATTTATGACCAAAGCCGATAAATGCGCGAAAGAGGCGGATACAGCAGCGTTTTCCCGACTTAACTGGACAACGATGCTGATTGTTGCCTTTTCGTATGCGGTGATTGCTTTCCTCTGTACTTACCTGGCGCAGGGTGCGATGCAGGCGCTGGTAAAAGCAATGCCCGCTTGGTTGACCCACGGCTTTGAAGTGGCTGGCGGCATTCTGCCTGCCGTTGGTTTTGGCCTGCTGCTGCGCGTGATGTTCAAAGCGCAATATATTCCTTACCTGATCGCCGGTTTCCTGTTTGTTTGCTACATCCAGGTCAGCAACCTGTTGCCGGTTGCCGTACTGGGCGCAGGCTTTGCGGCGTATGAGTTTTTCAATGCGAAATCCCGGCAGCAAGCGCAACCGCAGCCCGTTGCCAGTAAAAATGAAGAAGAGGACTACAGCAATGGGATCTGAAATCAGTAAAAAAGATATCACCCGCCTGGGCTTTCGTTCGTCGCTGCTGCAAGCGAGCTTTAACTACGAAAGGATGCAGGCAGGCGGTTTTACCTGGGCAATGTTGCCGATCCTGAAAAAGATTTATAAGGACGATAAACCGGGCTTAAGCGCGGCAATGAAAGATAACCTCGAATTTATTAATACCCACCCAAATCTGGTCGGATTCCTGATGGGGTTATTAATTTCGATGGAAGAGAAAGGGGAAAACCGCGACACCATTAAAGGTCTGAAAGTGGCGCTGTTTGGCCCAATCGCCGGAATTGGCGATGCGATTTTCTGGTTTACCTTGTTGCCGATTATGGCGGGGATTTGCTCATCATTCGCCAGCCAGGGAAACCTGTTGGGGCCGATTCTATTCTTCGCCGTTTACCTGCTTATCTTTTTCCTGCGCGTCGGCTGGACCCACGTCGGTTATTCGGTCGGCGTGAAGGCGATCGATAAAGTGCGAGAGAACTCGCAGATGATCGCCCGTTCGGCAACCATCCTCGGGATCACGGTAATCGGCGGACTGATCGCTTCGTATGTGCATATTAACGTGGTGACGTCGTTTGCTATCGACAGTAGCCACAGCGTCGCACTGCAACAGGATTTCTTCGATAAAGTCTTCCCGAATATTTTACCGATGGCCTATACCCTGCTGATGTATTACTTCCTGCGGGTGAAAAAAGCGCATCCGGTGCTGTTAATCGGCGTGACGTTTGTGCTCTCTATTGTTTGTTCCGCATTCGGCATTTTGTAAATGGAACGAGGCACTGCATCTGACGCAGCCTCAGATTGTTGACAAAGTACGCTTTGTCCATGCCGGATGCGGCGTGAACGCCTTATCCGGCCTACAAAATCATGCAAATTCAATATATTGCAGAAACAATGTAGGACTGATAAGCGTAGCGCATCAGGCAATTTGGCGTTTGTCATCGGTCTCCGTATCACACCTGGTGGTGCCTCTCTACACAAGGAATTTCTCCTCATGCAAACCTTACAGCAAGTTGAAAACTATACGGTGTTAAGTGAACGCGCCAGCGAATATTTATTGGACGTGATCCGTAGCAAACCAAATGCCGTGATTTGCCTGGCGACCGGAGCGACGCCATTACTGACGTATCATTATCTGGTAGAAAAAATCCACCAGCAGCACGTTGATGTCAGCCAACTGACCTTCGTGAAGCTCGACGAATGGGTGGATCTGCCATTAACCGTGCCCGGCACCTGCGAAACTTTCCTTCAGCAGCATATCGTGCAGCCGCTGGGGTTACGTGAAGACCAGCTCATCAGCTTTCGCTCCGAAGAGATAAACGAGACAGAGTGCGAGCGGGTAACGAATCTGATTGCGCGCAAAGGCGGTCTCGATTTGTGCGTTCTCGGACTAGGGAAAAACGGTCATCTTGGGCTGAACGAACCGGGAGAAAGCCTGCAACCGGCCTGCCATATCAGCCAACTTGACGCGAAAACCCAGCAACATGAGATGTTAAAAACCGCTGGTCGTCCCGTGACTCGCGGGATCACCTTAGGCTTGAAGGATATTCTCAATGCCCGCGAAGTTTTGTTACTGGTGACTGGCGAAGGAAAGCAGGATGCGACAGAACGTTTTCTCACGGCTAAAGTCTCCACCACTATCCCGGCTTCGTTTTTATGGCTGCATAACTATTTCACATGCGTAATTGATGAGATGTGTCGCCGTTAACTCACCAAGTACAGGCATCGCAGCTCTGTTCCTGCTGCAATGCCTGTAATCACTCCCCTTGCTGCTCCAGCGCATACTTATACAGCGCGTTTTTCTTCACGCCGTGAATTTCTGCTGCCAGCGCCGCCGCTTTTTTCAGCGGCAGTTCTGCCTGTAGCAGCGCCAGCGTGCGCAGTGCATCGGCGGGTAAGTCTTCTTCCTGCGCTTTATGTCCTTCGACAATCAGTACCATCTCACCTTTGCGACGGTTTTCATCTTCTTTTACCCACGCCAACAACTCGCCAACGGGCGCGCCGTGAATGGTTTCCCAGGTTTTGGTCAGTTCTCGCGCCAGCACCACGTAGCGGGACTCCCCCAGCACCGCGACGATATCTTCCAGGCTATCTAACAGACGGTGGGTCGATTCATAAAAAATCAGCGTGCGCGGTTCCGCTTCAATCGCTTTTAGCGCATCACGGCGACCTTTCGATTTGGCGGGCAGAAAGCCTTCATAACAAAAGCGATCGGATGGTAAACCAGCGGCGCTTAATGCAGTGATAGCAGCACACGGTCCAGGTAGCGGCACCACGCGAATCCCCGCTTCACGGCAGGTACGCACCAGATGGTAGCCAGGGTCGTTAATCAGCGGCGTTCCGGCATCAGAAACCAGCGCAATGTTTTGTCCCTCTTGCAGCTTCGCCAGCAGCGTTTCGGCTTTCTGTTGTTCGTTATGGTCGTGCAGGGCGAACAGTCGGGCGTTTATCCCAAAATGTTGCAGCAGCAAACCGGTATGACGCGTATCCTCGGCGGCAATCAGATCAACGGCCTGTAATACCTCCAGCGCACGCTGGGTGATATCCGCCAGATTGCCGATTGGCGTCGGTACAATGTAGAGCTGACCTTGAGAATTATCCGCCGATTGGTGTTGTTTCATTGTGTCGTCCGTATTGCCGATTTAATATTGAGAATTGCGTAAAAAAAATATCACTGGATACATTATGGTACCCTCAACATTTTCTCGTTTGAAAGCCGCGCGTTGTCTGCCTGTTGTTCTGGCAGCCCTGATTTTCGCCGGTTGTGGCACCCATACACCCGATCAGTCCACTGCCTATATGCAGGGCACGGCGCAGGCCGATTCTGCTTTTTATCTTCAGCAGATGCAGCAAAGCTCTGATGATACCAGGATCAACTGGCAATTACTCGCCATTCGTGCACTGGTGAAAGAAGGTAAAACCGGGCAGGCGGTTGAACTGTTTAACCAGCTGCCGCAAGAACTGAACGATATCCAGCGTCGCGAAAAATCTCTGCTGGCGGTAGAGATTAAGCTGACACAAAAAGATTTTGCTGGCGCGCAGGCCTTGCTGGCTAAAATTACTCCGGCAGATTTAGAGCAAAACCAGCAGGCGCGTTACTGGCAGGCAAAAATCGATGCCAGTCAGGGACGTCCTTCCATTGATTTATTGCGCGCATTAATTGCTCAGGAACCGTTACTCGGTGCGCAAGAAAAACAGCAGAATATCGATGCCACCTGGCAGGCGCTCTCCGCCATGACCCAGCAGCAGGCGAATACGCTGGTGATCAACGCCGACGAAAACATCCTACAAGGCTGGCTGGATCTGCAACGCATCTGGTTTGATAACCGCAATGACCCCGACATGATGAAAGCCGGGATCGCCGACTGGCAGAAACGTTACCCGAACAATCCGGGCGCGAAAATGCTGCCAACGCAGTTGGTAAATGTAAAAGCGTTTAAACCTGCGTCAACCAACAAAATCGCCCTGCTGTTGCCGTTGAATGGTCAGGCCGCAGTGTTTGGCCGCACTATTCAGCAAGGCTTTGAAGCGGCGAAAAATATCGGCACTCAGCCAGTAGCGGCTCAGGTAGCAGCCGCGCCTGCCGCTAACATAGCAGAACAACCCCAGCCGCAAACCGTAGACGGCGTTGCCAGCCCGGCACAAGCGTCTGTTAGCGATCTGACAGGTGAAGAAACCGCCGCACAGCCGGTGCCTGTAAGCGCCCCTCCGGCAAGCACCGCAGCGGTAAGCTCTCCGGCGAATCCATCCGCAGAACTGAAAATCTACGATACCTCATCACAACCACTTAGCCAGATCCTCAACCAGGTTCAGCAGGATGGCGCGAGTATTGTAGTCGGTCCACTGCTAAAAAATAACGTTGAGGAGTTGCTCAAGAGCAACACCCCGCTGAACGTGCTGGCACTCAATCAGCCGGAAAATATCGAAAACCGCGCCAATATCTGTTACTTCGCGCTATCGCCAGAAGATGAAGCGCGCGATGCAGCGCGTCATATTCGTGACCAGGGTAAACAAGCACCGCTGGTACTGATCCCACGCAGTTCGTTGGGCGATCGCGTAGCCAATGCGTTTGCGCAAGAGTGGCAGAAACTCGGCGGCGGCACCGTTTTGCAACAAAAATTTGGTTCCACCAGCGAATTACACGCGGGTGTTAACGGCCGTTCAGGTATCGCTTTAACAGGTAGCCCGATTACACCCAGAGCGACAACTGACTCCGGCATGACGACCAACAATCCAACCCTGCAAACCACGCCGACCGGAGACCAGTTCATCGATAATGGCGGTCGTGTCGATGCGGTGTACATTGTGGCAACGCCAGCCGAAATCGCCTTCATCAAACCGATGATCGCCATGCGTAACGGCAGTCACAGCGGTGCAACGTTGTACGCCAGCTCCCGCAGCGCAGGAGGCTCTGCTGGCCCGGATTTCCGACTGGAGATGGAAGGCTTGCAGTACAGCGAAATCCCGATGCTGGCAGGCGGTAATCTGCCGTTAATGCAGCAGGCGCTCAGTGCGGTAAATAATGATTATTCGTTGGCGCGCATGTATGCGATGGGCGTCGATGCCTGGTCACTGGCGAATCATTTCTCGCAAATGCGCCAGGTTCAGGGTTTTGAAATCAACGGTAATACCGGAAGTCTGACGGCTAACCCGGATTGCGTGATTAACAGGAAGTTATCATGGCTACAGTACCAACAAGGTCAGGTAGTCCCCGCCAGTTAACCACTAAACAGACCGGCGATGCGTGGGAAGCACAAGCGCGTCGCTGGCTGGAAGGCAAAGGACTGCGCTTCGTCGCCGCTAACGTGAACGAGCGTGGCGGCGAGATTGATCTGATAATGCATGAAGGCCAGACCACCGTTTTTGTCGAGGTGCGTTACCGCCGTTCTGCACTTTATGGCGGCGCGGCAGCCAGTGTGACCCGCAGCAAACAACACAAATTATTACAGACTGCCCGCTTGTGGCTCGCGCGTCATAATGGGAGTTTTGATACTGTGGATTGCCGGTTCGATGTGGTAGCCTTCACCGGGAATGAGGTTGAGTGGATTAAGGACGCCTTTAATGACCACTCATAATTAAGGTTTAAGGATTAGCGTGCAAGAAAGAATCAAAGCTTGCTTCACTGAAAGCATTCAAACTCAAATTGCAGCGGCAGAGGCGCTTCCGGATGCCATCTCCCGTGCAGCCATGACGCTGGTTCAGTCTCTGCTCAATGGCAACAAAATCCTCTGTTGTGGTAATGGAACTTCCGCTGCCAATGCACAGCATTTTGCTGCCAGCATGATCAACCGTTTCGAAACGGAGCGACCCAGCCTACCTGCCATTGCACTAAATACTGATAATGTTGTCTTAACGGCGATTGCCAACGATCGCTTACATGATGAAGTGTATGCAAAACAGGTGCGGGCGCTGGGACATGCGGGAGATGTGTTATTAGCCATTTCCACCCGTGGCAACAGCCGCGATATCGTAAAAGCAGTTGAAGCCGCCGTGACACGTGATATGACCATTGTGGCATTGACCGGCTATGACGGCGGCGAACTTGCCGGTTTGTTAGGGCCACAGGACGTGGAGATCCGCATTCCTTCGCATCGTAGTGCTCGCATTCAGGAAATGCATATGCTGACGGTAAATTGCCTGTGCGATCTGATCGATAACACGCTTTTCCCTCACCAGGATGATTAAGGAGAATACATGAAGGCATTATCGCCAATCGCAGTCCTTATTTCCGCGCTGCTGTTGCAAGGTTGTGTTGCCGCTGCCGTAGTAGGTACTGCCGCTGTGGGTACTAAAGCGGCGACCGACCCCCGCAGTGTCGGCACCCAGGTGGACGATGGTACTCTGGAAGTGCGCGTGAACAGCGCATTGTCAAAAGATGAACAGATTAAGAAAGAAGCACGCATTAATGTAACGGCCTATCAGGGCAAAGTGCTGCTGGTTGGGCAGTCTCCAAATGCTGAACTTTCGGCTCGCGCCAAACAGATTGCTATGGGCGTAGACGGTGCCAACGAAGTGTATAACGAGATTCGTCAGGGGCAGCCGATTGGTCTGGGCGAAGCGTCTAACGATACGTGGATCACCACCAAAGTGCGTTCGCAGCTCTTAACCAGCGACCTGGTGAAATCGTCCAACGTGAAAGTGACCACCGAAAACGGCGAAGTGTTCCTGATGGGACTGGTGACTGAACGTGAAGCGAAAGCGGCGGCAGATATTGCCAGCCGGGTGAGCGGCGTGAAGCGGGTGACCACGGCGTTTACGTTTATTAAATAACAACGCATTGTAATGCCTGATGCGACACTTGCGGCGTCTTATCAGGCCTACAACGACACAAACCGTAGGTCGGATAAGGCGTTTACGCCGCATCCGACTGCCGTTGCCTGATGCGACGCTTGCCGCGTCTTATCAGGCCTACAACGACACAAACCGTAGGTCGGATAAGGCGTTTACGC
>OLSJ01000831.1_pt1 | contig 21950 bp, 18 predicted proteins | sample 1672151 | NCBI WGS metagenome assembly OLSJ01 (sample SAMEA3136653, study PRJEB25190) | human gut metagenome | biome: human gut; feature: human-associated habitat; material: faeces | place: Austria | collected 2013 | reverse complement strand
CTGCCAGCGCTTCCTGCAGGTCGGTTCCCATCTGGCGGACGCGAGCAGCTTCGAGCTCGGTCAGGTAGCCGGAGCGCACGGCCATCTCCAGGTAGTAGCTCACCTCTTCGATGGCGGCTGCGGCCTCGCGGGCGCGGGACGCCTGGGCGGCACCGGCCAGATCTTCCAGATCGCGCGCCGCCATGCCCGCGCGCACGCCGGCGGCCAGCATCTCGGCGGCAAGGGGAAAGCGCTCGGGCTTCTCTCGCAAGTACCGCACGAGCTCGGCCACGCGGATGGCGAAGTCGAACGCATCGTTCGATCGGTTCATGGGCACCTCCTCGGTGGTCGCGTGGGGCGGCAAGCTTCCCTGCGCCTTTCACGATAGCGAGACCCGCCGGAGAAAAACATCATTCGGGATGAGGTTTTGGGAAACGGTTTTCGCTCGAAGTGCGAGCCTGCCCAGTCAGCCGCCCACGCGGATTCCCTTACCTGAAAATGTCGGATTTTCTTAAATGAGAACTTCGGATTTTCTAAACCATTTATAATGAGGGAGCGACAAACCGCTCGGAAGGAGCATCGCCATGCCTCATGCCAACCTCAAGCCCGACGGTTATCTGCCTCGCATCGTGGACGAGCAGGTTGCGCATTATCTGCGCGTGTTCGGCGCCGTCGAGGTGGCGGGCACGAAATGGTGCGGCAAGACGTGGACGGCTCTGGCTCATGGATCGAGCGTCAGCTACGTGGAAAACGATCTGAGCATCGCCAAAGAAGACCCCTCTCTTATGTTGTTGGGAGAGAGGCCCCATGTGGTGGACGAGTGGCAGCTGGCTCCTTCCATCTGGGATGCCGTTCGGCATGGCGTAGACGCGCAGCGCGGTTTGCGGGGCGGGTGGATATTGACAGGTTCTTCGACGCCCGCATCTCGAGGAGGCGGCGAAGACGCCCCGAAGCACAGCGGCGCCGGGCGGATCGGGCGGGTGCGCATGCTTCCGATGAGCTTGGCCGAATCGGGCGAGTCGGCATGCACGGTATCGCTCGCCCGCCTGTTCGAAGGGGAGTTCACGTCGAGCAAGGTGCCTTCGGACACGCTCGAGCTCGTTAGGCTCGCCTGTCGGGGAGGGTGGCCCGAAGGGATCGACCTCGACGCTGAAGACGCCCAACTGCTCGCCCGCGATTATCTGAGGCTCCTTTTCTCGGAAAGCGTTCCCCGGCACGGCAAGGACGGGAGAGCAGCTCGGAAACTGGTGGCATCGCTCGCGCGCAACCTCGGGCAGTCGCCCACCTACAAGACGATCCTCGCCGACATGTACGGCGAGGAAGACGAGTCCAGGGCGCTTATGTCGGAGGTGACCCTCGCCTCGTACCTCGACTTGTTGAACCGTCTGTATTTGACGGAGGAGGTGGAAGGGTGGGTTCCTCCTCGACGTTCTCGGAAGCGCCTCTCCGTCAAGCCGAAGCGCTACTTTGCCGATCCTTCCTTGGCGGTCGCGACGCTTGGCATGTCCCCGCAGTCGCTTTTGGATGACTGGCAGACGTTCGGGCTCGTGTTCGAGAACCTCTGCATGCGGGACCTCATGGTGTATGCCCGTTCCCTCCCTTTGGCTGGCGACGTGCCGGTTCGCTACTATCGCGATGATGCCGGCCTCGAAGCCGACGCCATCGTGGAGCTGGCGGATGGGCGTTGGGCGGCCTTCGAGTTCAAGGTGGGCGAGTCGAAAGTCGGAGAGGGCGTGGCCAGCCTCAAGCGGCTGCGTAAGAAGGTGTCGGAGAACCCGAAGGCGAGAACCAGCCCTCCGGAGTTCCTCGCCGTCATAGCGGGCGTGTCGGAGTACGCGCGGAAGGTCGAGGACGGGGTGTACGTGATTCCTTTGCGTGCCCTGTGCGCTTGAGAGCGGGCCGCCTTATGCGTGGATTGACGTGCGACGGAAGGTTTCGGACCGCAGCATGCGCCGAAAGGAAGGGAGAGGCATGAACCGCGACGACGCAGAGCTGATTCTCAGCGAGAAGTTCGCACCGGCGGACCTTCCCGACGTGTGCGCGCCGCGGCTGCGGGTGGTGGATACGATCGAGCGCGCCGTGCGCACGCGGCGCTTCGTGTACCTGGGCGCACCGGCGGGCAGCGGCAAGACGGTGTCGGCGCTGCTGTGGCTGAAGCAGGCGAAACGCGCGTGCGTGTGGATCGGCCTCGACCGCTACGACGACGTGCCCTCGGTGTTCTACAAGCAGCTGGCGACGGGGCTCTACTCCATCCAGCCGGATAACGCGGGCATGCGCGCCGTGCTTGAAAGCCCGACGTTCTCCGCGTCGCCCGTGGAGCACACGGTGCAGCTGGTGGCGGAGATGCGTCCGCTCGAGCGCCGCTTTGCGCTGATCGTCGACGACCTGCACCTCATTCGCAACCGCGAGATCGTCAAATCGCTGCCTGCCGTGCTCCGCCGTCTGCCCGGCGCGTTCGCCGTGCTGCTACTGTCGCGTGCCGAACTGCCTGAGGAATGGCGCACGCTCGGCGGCGCGGAGGGCCCGGCGGTGCTCGGGGCGGACGATCTGCGATTCGCGCCCGACGAGATACGCGGCTATTTCAACGCGCTCGGCCGTTTTCCCACACCCGATGAGACGCGTCTTGTGCACGCGGCTACCGAAGGGTGGGCTATTGGTGTGGCGGCGCTCGCGAAGTCGGACAGAATGGACGGACACAGCGGCCACTACCTGTTCGCCAGCTACTTCGAAGAGCAGGTGTGGGGCGCCTGGGACGACCAGTTGCGCTCGTTCTGCCTGGCAACCAGCGTTGCGGAGGAATTCGATCCGACGTTGGCGGCGCTGTTATCCGGACGCGACGATGCTCGGGAGGTCATGGAGCGCCTCGCGCGTACGAACACCTTCCTCTCGCGGTTGCACGGCGACACGTATCGCTATCACCACCTGTTCCGCGATTTTCTGCGCGAGAAGGCCGCGGAGGCGGGCGTGGATCGTGTGGCGCTCTGCAAGCGCGCGGCCGAGCACTTCCGCGACCGACACGACTACACGCGTGCCCTGCGGTTCTGGTTCGAGAGCGGCGACTTCTCCGGCATGGACACCTACCTGCTGCTGTTCCTGTTCGAGAACGCGCGCGGCTCGGTTGCCGACTACGCGGACTTCCTGCGCACGCTCGACATCGAGTCGCTTCCCGCCGACGCGTACCGCGTGTGTCCGCCTCTGCGCGTGCTGGCCGCGTGGTACTTCTATCTCACCAGCCAGCGCACGGCGTTCGAGCACCACCTGGACGAGCTGTACCGAGCCCTGCCGCGCATCGCGGCGTCGGACTCGCGGTTCATGGAGTTCGCGCTTCTGGCTTACAGCGTGGACCACCGCACCACCATCATCGAGAAGGCGCGGAAATTCTCGCTGTTCGGCCGGTTCGTAAAGCGTTTCACCCCGTCGGGGCTGGCCACCGAGATCGCGTCGTTCACGCACAACCTGCCCTATCCGCATCGCAGCAACGTGGATTACTCGGCCATCGTGCTGGAGGACGGCGGCATGGAGCTGATCGGCCGCACGTTCGCGCCGCTGCTGGGGGCGGAATGGGGTTACGTGCGTCCGCTGCTGCCCGCATGCTTCGCCTACGAGCGCAATCGCCTGGACGAGGCGCTCGCCGGGCTGCGCGAAACCGAGAAGACGCTCGTGCCGGAGAACCGCGAGGACGGGCGCGTGTGCATCATGGTGATGAAGCACGCGACGTTATGGCAGATGGAGCGCGAATCGGAGGCTGCGGCTGCGCTCGACGACCTCGTGGCGCTCACGGAGACGGAAGCGCCGCATTTCCTGCCCAACCTGAAAGCGTACCGAGCGAAGCTCGCGTTGTTCGATGCGGACAAGCGCGCAGCACGTGCGTGGCTGGACGAGTACTTCGTCACCGACGTCGAGCGCATCGAGTTCGTGCGCTCGTTCCAGCACTTCACCACCGCGCGAGCGCTCATCGTGCTCGGGGAGGCGGACGAGGCCGAACGCTTGCTGGAGCGCTTGCGCGCATTCGGGCGGTCGTTCAACCGCCCGCTCGACGTGGGCGAGGCGTGCGCGCTCCTGGCGGCGCTGTTGTGGGCTGCGCGGCGACGGGCCGACGCTGTGGACGTGCTGCTCGAGGGGATGGAAGCGCTCGCGCCTTACGGGTTCTTCCGCGTGGTGGCCGACGAGGGCGCGGCGGTGGAGCCGGTGCTGAAGAGCCTGGTCGAGCGTCTAGCGCGCCCGGGCTGCGATGGGCCGCTCGAGCGCGCGTTCGTGCAGGAGGCCTACCTGGCCGCGCACGATCGCGCGCGGCGCTTCCGCGGCGTATGCGCCAACCTCGGCGTGCGCACCAAGCCGGTGAAGCTGTCGCCGCAGCAGAAGCGCGTGCTCGAACTGCTCGCGCGCGGCCTGCGCAATGCCGAGATCGCCGCCGAGACCGGCCTCACGCTGCCCACGGTGAAAAGCCACGTGCAGGCGGCCTACCGCAAGCTGGACGTCCACGCCGCGCCCGATGCCGTCCTGCGCGCGCGAGAGCTGGGACTGCTGTAGGGGCGGTTCGCTCCGATCAGGAGGGCGGGACATCCCAATCTAGGCGCTAGGTGCTCTGGTTTGCCATAAAATTTCGATAATGTACGAATGTGCATCGTACGTGAAAAACGCGACCTGGTCTTTTGCATCGAGACACTGCCGTCGTTCGTAAAAGACCGTACATTATCGAAATTTTTTGCCAAAAATGAAGAGGATTGCGAAAAAACGCCGTACTATGGCACCATGCCTCTCGTTTTGAGCCACATATCGGCGCTTGAATACTGGTTGTCCGTGCGCAGGGGGCCGCGCAGCTTCGTCAGGGTCTCTCGTGCGCGGTCGCTGCTTTCGTCTGTACCGAGCCTTTCGTCGGAAAAAGTGCTCGGACCTTGGTGGCTCGCCCGTCCGCTGCACGCCATCGTGGCAGGTCAAGAGCTACGACGTCCGTCCAGCGAGTTCGTATGCCACGTGTGGAGCGGCCTGCTGCCGAAAGGATCGGTGCTCGACGCGCAGAACGGCTTCTGCGTCTGCTCGCCCGAGCTGTGCTTTTTGCAGATGGCGAATAGCCTGTCGATGATCGAGCTGATTATGCTGGGTTTCGAGCTGTGCGGCACATACGATGTGAGTGACGGCGATGTTCGCGAGTGCCAGCCTTTGACGTCCGTTGCGAAGCTGTCGGCGTTTGCTGAAAAGATGCACGGGGTGAACGGTCGCAAGAACGCGCTCGCCGCTCTGAAGCAGGTGGTCGGCGGCTCCGCTTCTCCGCGAGAGACCGCACTGTGCATGTGCCTGTGCCTGCCGTATCGGTTGGGAGGGTATGGGTTCGAGAAGCCGGAGCTGAATCACCGTATCGACATTCCCTCGACGTTGAAGTCGCATGTGCGCCAAAGCTACTTCGTGGGCGATCTCTGCTGGCCCGAGCGCCGCCTTGACGTGGAGTACGACGGCTCGCTTCATTTGGACGCGGACCGCAGGGCGAGCGACGAGGCGCGCCGGACCGTCTTGGAGACGATGGGGTTCACGGTGGTTGCGGTAACCAGGAAGCAGTTCAACAGCGTTGCCGCCACACATGCGGTGGCCGAGACGCTGGCGCTTCACCTGGGGCGACGTCTTCGATTCAGAGATCCTTCGTTCTCTCAGGTTCGATTGAGACTGCGGACCAAACTGTTCGAGGGATCGCGATACGGCTTGCCGCCGATGGGCAATCCTCTCAAGTGAGAAGCGGCGTCGCCGGTAGGTCTCATGCTTGACCGACCGGACGTCCGTCTGCGAGCTATTCGCTTCGCAGCGCTTCCACGGGGTCTTTGCGGCTGGCGGCGCTCGAAGGGATGAGGCCGGCCAGGAACGTGAGGAACACGCTGATGGCGACCAGGATGACGGCCGCCTGCCACGGCAGGGAGGCCACGTTCGCCACGTCGAACAGCGAGTAGACGATGGCGTTAGCGGGTATGCAGGCCAGCGCGGTTAGGCCGATGCCGATGACGCCGGCCGTGAAGCCCACGATGACCGTCTCGGCGTTGAACACGCGGCTGATGTCGCCCTTGCTGGCGCCGATGGAGCGCAGGATGCCGATCTCCTTCTTGCGCTCGAGCACGCTGATGTAGGTGATGACGCCGATCATGATGGATGACACCACGAGCGAGATGGCCACGAACGCCACCAGCACGTAGCTGATCATGTTCACAATGTCGGTGACCGAGGACATGAGCGTGCCCACGAAGTCGGTGTACGTGATGACCTTGTCGTCCTGCCCTTCGGCGGTCATGCGGTCGTTGTAGCCGTCGAGGATCTCGATGACCTTTTCCTTGCTCTCGAAGTCGATGGGGTAGATGTCGATGCCGCCCGGCTTGGCGGGGTCGGCGTAGCCCAGCTTCTTCAGGTTGTTGTCGTAGGTGGCCTCCTCGGTGTTCATGAGCGACATCATCAGCTCGCCGAGCTCTTCCTCGCTCATGTTCATCTTGAAGGCGTCTTTGAACTTGTCGGGGTCGATGGACATGGCCGAGGCCATATTGTTCGCCATCTGGTTCATCGATTGCTGGAGCGCGGCGGTCACCTGCGATTGCAGCTCGTTCGCCATTGCCCCCATGTAGGTGGTCATGGTGGTTTGGACGTACCCTTGCAGGGCGGTGGCAAGCTGGGCCTTGAGGGCGTCCTGGTCGACCATGCCCTGGATGGCTCCAGCGATTTGAGCTTGGATCTCCGGTCGGTTCATCCATTCCTGGGCGCTTTCCGGTTTGGCGTTGGGGTCGTACGACGGATTGGCGCTACCGTCGGGCAGCGTTGGGGAATTGCTCTCGTAGAAGCCCTTCAAGTAACCTGCATAGCCCTCCATAAGCTTGGACATGAGCGCCGACACCTGGTCGACCGGCAGGTCGATGTTGAGCGATCCGGCGATCTCGTCCATGTTCGGCTCGGGAGCGGCGGGCATGTTCTGCAGGCTGCCTTGCAGGTTCAAGGCGTTGGACATGTCCACGGACAGCTTGCTCTGGTCGATGGTGAACGCGGCCTGTATGGCATCGCCGTCGATGGTGAACAGCGAGTCCATATTGAAGCCGCTCTCCTCGGCCTCCTCGTCGTCGAAGGATTTGCCGGTGAACACGTTCGTATCGGGATGCGCGATCTGGTCCTTCACGATGGCGCTGTCGGCGGCCTGGTCGATCACGTAGGAAGTCAGCGAGGCGGGGTAGTTCAGCCCCGAGCTCAGCATGGTGGCCGTCGCGTCGTCGCGCGGCTGCACCACGCCCACCACGTGCACGTCCTCGCCGTTCGCCACGAGGTCGCGCATGTAGTCGGTGTCGTCGGTCTTGTCTTTCCACACGTTGAACTCGTCGTCGCGCTGGTAGTAGTCGGCGGCGTTCACCAGCTTGAACGTGACGTCCAGAATGTCCTCGTAAGAGGGATCCGCCAGGTCGGAGGGGGCTTCGATTTCCTCTTCGGCCGCGAACTTCTTCACCATGTCGTCGAGCTCGGCGGGGTCGCGCAGGCCCAGCGTGTACAGCATGAGGTCGCTCATGCCGCCGTTGCCGGTGAGCACGAGCACCACCTCGGTGGGGCTCTCAGGCCAGCGTCCGGCCTTCACGTCGTACTGGTTCTGGTAGAGGCCCGGGTCGCTCGGCATCTCGTAGAACGTGTCGGTGCTCATGGACATGGACATGAGGCTGTTCGAGCTGGTGGAGGAGCCCAGCCCCAGCGCGGAGAACGACTTGTCGGGGTTCACCTGGCGCAGCTTCTCGGTGTTCGAGCTGTATATCTGCGGCGCCACGTTGTAGGTGTACTCGATGGCGTTCGTGTACTGGTCGATGTCGCTCTCGCCGGAATCGAGGTACTCCTTGAGCGAGGCCAGGTCGTTCGACCCGATGCTCGACACCATGTTCGACACCATCTCCACCACATGCACGGAGTCTTCGCCCTTGTCCTTGGCGCCACCCGAGGCCTCCCCGCCCTCGCCCGCCGCGCCGAACATCATGGACGTCATGTCGAAGCCGGTGCTCTGGATTTGCAGGGGGTACTCGGAAAGCGTCTCCTCCTCGACCGATTTGATGTAGTTGTTCACGCCGTTGGCCAGCGCCAGGATGGCCGCGATGCCTATGATGCCGATGGAGCCCGCGAACGCTGTCATGAGCGTGCGGCCCTTCTTCGTCATGAGGTTCTTGAACGACAGCGCGAGCGCCGTGAGGAACGACATCTTCGTGCGGCGCACGGGCTTCTCGCTTACGCGCAGGTCTTCGGCAGTGGGAATGAACGGGTCGGTGTCGCTGCGAATGACACCGTCGGAGAGGTTCACGATGCGGGTGGCGTACTGCTCCGCGAGCTCGGGGTTGTGCGTGACCATGATGACCAGACGGTCGTTCGCGATCTCGGTGAGCAGGTCCATGATCTGGACGCTCGTCTTTGAGTCGAGGGCGCCGGTGGGCTCGTCGGCCAGCAGGATCTCGGGGTCGTTGATGAGGGCGCGCGCGATGGCCACGCGCTGCATCTGGCCGCCGGACAGCTGGCTCGGCTTCTTGTTCACGTGGTCGCCCAGGCCAACCTGCTCAAGCGCGGCCACGGCGCGGTCGTGCCGCTCGGCGCGCGACACGCCCGACAGCGTGAGCGCCAGCTCCACGTTGGAGAGCACCGTCTGGTGGGGGATGAGGTTGTAGCTTTGGAACACGAAGCCGATGCGGTTGTTGCGGTAGGCGTCCCAATCCTTGTCTTTGTACTGTTCGGTGGAGATGCCGTCGATGACGAGGTTGCCCGAGTCGTAGTGGTCGAGGCCGCCCACGATGTTGAGCAGCGTGGTCTTGCCCGAGCCGGAGGGGCCGAGTATCGCCACGAACTCGTTGTCGCGGAACGACACCGACACGTTGTCGAGCGCGGTTTGCGTGAAGTCCGCCGTGGTGTAGGACTTGCATATGTTGAGCAGTTGCAGCATGAGGAGCCTTTCAGGGCACGCTTCGTGGAGGAAGCGCAGGTGTAACGCAAAGGTTGATAGTCCGTCAATCATGCTCGATTCTCCCGCTTGCCCGTGCTGAGAATCCCCAATCTTCACCGAGTTTACCGAACGGTTACCTTTGACGCGCGGTTTCTGGAGGGCCTATTTCGGAATGCCCCCGGGTGCGTTGCCGCTTTGCCTTATAATGTGTGGTTCGAATGAAGGAAGGAAAACGTCACGATGAAGGCACTCGCGCGCGCATGGTCACCGGTGAGCCTTGCGCTGTCTTGCGTCCTTGCGAGCATCGCCCTGTGCCTGCATGCCGACAACATTCTGCTGTACGCGCTCGAGAAGGCCGGCGCTGCTGACTTGTTCGTCTGCGCTTTCCTCGGCGGGGCGGCGGCGCTCTGCCTGGCTGTGGCCGTGTCGGCGCACGACGACGAGCAGCGACGGTGGTCTATCGGCGTGGGGTTGGCGAGCGCCGGGGCGGGCATCGCCTTCGCGTTGCTGCTGGACGTGCTGCCGGCATCGATGGTGTTCGTGTGCTCGGGCGGGCTGCTGGGCTTCGGCCTGACGTGCCTGCTGAGGCAATGGGGGCGCTTCTACCGCTCGTTCACGTTCCAAGGCGCGCTGCTTAATACGGGGCTGTCGTTCCTGCTGGCGTCGTTGTGGTGGTTCGCCATGGTGCATGCCGGCTCGCCCTTCCTGTTCTGCCTGGGGCTCATCGTGCTGGTGCTGAGCGGCGGCCTGCCGCTTCTGGCCAGCGACATCGTGCGGGCGGACGAGGTTAGGGCAGGGTTGCGCGACCGTGAGGAACGGTGGGTGCCGCATGTATCCATTTGGCAGGTCATGCGCCAGGGATGGGCGGCCGTGGTGGGCCTCATGTTCAACTTCTTCGTCATCGGGCTGACGTTCTGGCCGCTGGCCGCCGGTCCGGGCTCCGGCATTGTGCCGAAGCCCTTGGCGTACGTGCTGGTGGTTGCAGCGGTATGGCGGGTTGCCGCGCGCGTGCACGAGCCCCAGGGCGGCATGCTGGAGGCGTTCTACCGGGTGGCGCTCCCCATAGCGGCGACTTTGATGCTGGCCAGCCCCTTGCTGTCGGGGCTGTTCCCCGGCTTGGACGGGATGGTGCTCTCGATTCTTTCGTACTTGGGCGTTGCGACGATCAACGTACTGGGGCTCGTGGTGCTTTTCTGGTCTGCGAAAAGCTCCGAGGTGGGGTTCTCGAAGATGTTCGCAGCGTTCTGTGCCAGCTGCGCTGCCAGCTTGGCGCTGGGCATGCTTGTATTCCAGCTCTTGGGGCTGGAGGCTTCGCGCTGGTTTGCGCTGGTGCTGCTCGTGGCCTATCTGGGGGCCGTGCTGCTGGGCGAGGTTTGGCGTACTGCGATGCGTGCGCATGCGGCAGCGCCGGGTTCCTCGGGCGGCGAAACCGCATGCGAATGCGAGGCGGTCGATGCCCTGGAGGGCGGCGACTGACGGCAGCTGCGCGACAACGGGGCGCCGAAGGCTCCCGCCGTGCAGCACGATGGCCCGGCTCTGGTGGTCCTGTGCTGATTCTGGGAGTCCTTCCTCGGCGGTTTCCCTCTTCTTGCGGAGTGGGAGTATCATTGATTCCGACAATGATGGTAGCTGCGGTGCCGGCTGGCGCGCAGCGTGACTCCGAGGAGGAATCATGGACGAGCGAGTGTACGAGCTGCTGAACGACCAGATCAACAAGGAACTGTATTCCGCCTACCTTTATATGTCGTTTGCCGACTACTACGAGGACGAGGGGCTGTCCGGTTTCGCCAACTGGTACATGATCCAGGCGGCCGAGGAGCGCGACCATGCCCTGATCTTCCGCAAGTACCTGCTGGACAACGGCAAGTCCGTGCAGTTGAAGGGCATCGACCAGCCCGACAAGGCGTTCTCGTCGTACCTCGGGCCGCTGGAGGCCGCGCTCGAGCACGAGAAGTACGTGACGAGCCTGATCAACGACATTTACGGTGCGGCCCACGACGTGAAGGACTACCGCACCATGAAGTTCCTGGACTGGTTCATCGAGGAGCAGCTGGAGGAGGAGGCGAACGCCGAGGACATGATCACGAAGATGAAGCTGTTCGGCACCGATGCCAAGGCGCTCTACGACCTGGACCGGGAATACGCGGCACGAGCGTATACGGCGCCCACGCCGCTCGCGAACGCGTAGCGCACAGGCGCGCCCTTCCGGCAAGCGGACGGGGCGCGCGGTTGAAGATAGAAGGGTCTCCCCGCAGGGGGATGACGAGAAAGGGTCGCAGGCTTTGGCTTGCGACCCTTTTGCTTTTGGTGGGCGATAACGGATTCGAACCGCTGACCTTGTGCGTGTAAAGCACCTGCGCTCCCGCTGCGCCAATCGCCCTTGTCCCGCAACGCGTCGGATGACGGCGGGTCATTCATTCTCCCACAGAATGCTGGTTCGCGCAATGCAGCGGGCCGGCGCAGCATTCTTTCATTTTCCATTCGACAGGCGCTGTTGCGATACGCGACGGCTGTTGGTGCGCCAGGCGCCTTGGGCGCATCGCGCGGGCGGGGAGGTTTTCCACCGTCCGTGTTCCGTGCGCGGTCCCCGGTACGCCCGCCTCGGCATCGGGGGTTTTGGATTTCCGCTTGACCCATGCTGGATTCACGTTGGATCCGTGCATGGTTCCGACGGTCGGGATGCTGGAAACGTGCAAGATCGGGGCGGTTCCACGTGGAGCGCCCTGACGGTTCCCGGGCAAGGTTGCGGATGCATACTGGGAGCACGGAATCCCGGATGCGGAGGCGACGATGAGACGAAGGAAGACGACGGTGGCGGGCATTGCCTGCGGCGTGCTGTGCGCGGCGTGCGTGCTCGCCTATCTGACCAGCGTGCGCGGCGAGGCAGATGCAGCCCGTGCGGAAGCGCTTGCCCGGTACGGGGGCGAGCAGGTGGAGGTATGCGTGGCGCGGCGCGACGTAGCCGCGGGCGAGAAGCTCGACGCGGCGGCGGTGGAGACGAAGCTGTGGGTGGCCGACCTGCTGCCCGCCGATGCCGTTCGCGCCGCGGGCGATGTGGTGGGGCGCATGGCAACGTCGTCCATCCTGGCGGGCGAGGTGCTGTCGCTCAAGCGGTTCGGCGAGGTGTCGACCTCGATCGACGTCCCAGCGGGTTTCGCCGCGCTGAGCGTGCCGGCGAAGACGGTGCAGGCCGTGGGCGGCGCGCTGGCGCCGGGGTCGCGGGCCGACCTGTACGCGTCGGGCGACACGTCGACGACGGCCGTGGCGCGCGACGTGCTGGTGCTGGCCACGAGTGCGGGCGGGGCCGACGGTGCGGTGACGGCCGACGTGACCTGGGTGACGGTGGCCGTGGAGCCGGAATCGGTGCAAGAGGTCATCGCGGCGTCGCGGAAGGCGGAGCTGTACTTCGCGCTGCCGGCATCGGGTGACGCCGCGGGGGGCGGAGGGGCTGCTGGGCTGGCCCTTGGCTCGACGGTCGGTTCGGATGCTTCGAGGGAGGGGTCGCGATGATGCCGACAGTGGCGCTGTGCGCGGATGCCGAGAGCATCCGAAGGCCCGACCTCATCGGGCTGGCAGGCGAGAGCCTGGCGCGACAGGAATGGCTGCGGCTGTTCTCGTCGGGCGAGGAGGCGCGGCGGTTCCTTTGCACGGACCGCAGCGTGGCCGAGGCGTGGGTTGCGGGCTGCGACGACGTGGAGCCCATCAACCTGGCGGCTGCGCTCAAACGCGATCGGGCGGACCTGCGCGTGTGCCTGCTGGCTTTCCAGGGAACCGGTTCGCTCATGAGCCGGGCGACGGCCGCTGGAATCGACGCGTCGCTCACGCGCCAGGCGTTCGTCGAGCGCTATACCGCGGCGAAGCGCCGGCATGCGCTTGAGGGAGTCGCGAGGGAGCCCGGCCTAGCATCGGGCAAGGCCCCTATGGTGGGCGACGATGCGGCGCGGGCGATGCGCGAGCACGGCCAGGGAAGCGGCACGCCCGCATTTGGCGGAGCAGTCGCCTCGGGAGGTGCCTTCGGCCAAGATCCGGTTGCGGAAGGCCGGGACTCCGGTGCTCCGCGCTCGGCCGTGCGGTTCGCTCCGGTCCCGGCAACAGCTTCCCGGCCGGCGGTTTTGGGGCGCCCGGCGTTCGTGCTGCCGGTGGTGAGCGGCTCCGGCGGTGCGGGCAAGAGCACGGTGGCCGCGCTGTCGGCGCTGTTCGCCCAAGGTTTGGGATACCGCACGCTGCTGCTGGATTTCGACCTGCGCTTCGGCGATGCGCACGAGCTGGTGGGCGTGCCCGACGCGCTTGCCGTGGACGAGGCGCTGTCGGTGCCCGCGCGGCTGGAGGGGCTTGCGCCCGATGGGCTGGTGCCTGCGGTGCTCGCCGCGCCGAAGCGGTTGGAGGATGCCGAGGCGGTGGTGCGCGAGGCGCCGCGTTTGCTGGACGAGCTGCAGGGCCGCTTCGACGTGGTGGTGGCGAACACGGGCGCATCGTGGGCGGAAGAGCACGCGCTGCTGCTCGAGCGCTGCTCCAAGGCGCTGTTCCTGGTGGACCAGCGGCCCTCGTCGCTGCGCGCCTGCCGGCATGCGCTGGAGCTGTGCTCCCGCTGCGGTATTGCCACGGGGCCGTTCCTGTTCGCGGCGAACCGCTGCGCCAAGGGCGCGCCGCTCACGTCGATCGATGTGTCGTGCGCGCTGCGTGGCGTCCCGGCGGTGGAGCTGCGCGACGGCGGGAGCGAGGTGGAGGAGCTTATGGGAGCCGGTCAGCCGCTCGACCTCATCGCGGTGAAGAACGACCTGTGCACGAGCTTGGAGCACGTGTTGGTGGATATCCTGCCCGGCTGCGAGGGACGCACGCTCTCCCTGGCCGAGCCGAGCGGCGGACGCCGGGAGCGCCGATTCGGCCGCAGCCGGCGCCGCAGTGGAAGGAGGGGTGCCCCATGTCCCTGCTAGAAAGGGTGGAGCGTGCGGGTAACGGCGCGTGCCCTCGCGAGGGGGCGGAGGGGGCTTTGGGCCTCGACGCGCTGAAGGAGCAGGTTCAGATGATCGTGTCCGCCGACGAAGTGGCGGCTCTGCAGGCAGAGAATCCCGGCCGTGCGCGCAGCGAGGTGCGCAGCGCCTGCCGTTGCGTGTTCGAGAGCCTGGCCTGGGCCGATGTGCCAGCCGCGCAACGCGCGCGACTGGAGGGCGAGCTCTTGGACACCGTGTTCGGCTTCGGCCCGCTGGAAGGGCTGCTCGCAGACGACACCGTCACCGAGATCATGGTGAACGGTCCGCGAAGCGTGTACTTCGAGCGCGACGGGCGGCTGTACCGCAGCGAGCAGCGCTTCGCCGACGAAGATCAGCTGCGGGCGCTCGTGGACCGCGTGCTGGGACCGCTGGGCCGCCGGATAGACGAGTCGTCGCCCATGGTGAACGCGCGCCTGCCACAGGGCCATCGGGTGCATGCGGTCATCCCGCCGCTTGCGCTGGACGGCCCCGTGCTCACCATCAGGAAGTTCGCACAACGTGTGATGACGCTTGCGGACATGGAGGCGCTCGGGTCGTTCGACGGGGCCATGCGCACGTTCTTGACGTGGGCGGTGCGGGCCCGCAAGAGCGTGGCGGTGTCGGGCGGCACGGGGTCGGGCAAGACCACGCTGCTTAACGCGCTGTCGTGCGCCATCCCGCACGAGGAACGTATCATCACGATAGAGGACTCGGCCGAGCTGCGGTTCCTGGAGCACCCGCACGTGGTGCGGCTGGAGGCGCGTCCGCGCAACGCGGAGGAGCGCGGCGAGGTGACGATCCGCGACCTGGTGACGAACGCGCTGCGCATGCGGCCCGACCGCATCGTGGTGGGCGAGTGCCGGGGTGCCGAGGCCCTCGACATGCTGCAGGCCATGAACACGGGGCACGACGGCTCTCTTACCACGTTGCACGCGAACTCGCCGGGAGAGTCGGTGGCGCGTCTCACCACCATGGTGCGCTACGGGGCCGACCTGCCCGTGGACGTGATCGAGGCGAACATCGCAAGCGCCATCGACCTGGTGGTGCAAACAACGCGAGCGTTGGACGGCTCACGGCGCATTGCCGAGGTGGTAACGCTGTCCTACGACCGCGAGCGGCGGCGCTGCGTGGTTGACCCCCTGTTCAAGCGCAGGGAAGCGGAGGCGCGCGGAACGTGGGCGGCCGTGCCGGCATGGATAGCCGACCTGCCGTCGCGGGGATGCGCCGGTCGGGCGGAGGTGGACGCATGGATGCGCGCGTGCTGCTTGGCGGCCTGAGCGTGGGGCTGGCGTTCGCGTCGGCGGCGCTGCTGGCCTCGGGCGTGCGTTCGGTCGTGCCGCGACGCCGCGATGCGGCGGATATGGCATGCGGAGCCGACGCGCCGCGTGCCGGAAGGCTGGCGTGGCGGCTCCGCAACGGCTTCGCGGTGGCGAGCCCGATTGCGGAGCGGCTGTTGGCGAGCGCCCGCGTGCGGCGGTTCGCGGGAGGGGCCGTGCAGCTACTGGCCGAGCGCCGCTACGTCACCACCGAGCGGGCGCTGCTCTCCTGCATGGTTGCAGCGTGCGTGGTACTGGGCGCCGTGGCCTTCGCGGCTACGGGGAGCGCGGTGGGCGCGGTTGCCATCGTGGTCTGCGCGTTGGCGGGGGCGGCCGGGCTCGCGCGCGCGGCGGCCGACCGGCGCGGCGACTCCGTGCGGGACGCCGTGCCTGATGTGCTGCGGTCGATGGGAACGTGCTTCGATGCTGGTCTCTCGCTGCAGCAGACGCTGGCCCAGGTAGCGAGCGAGGCGGACGGGCCCCTGCGCAGCCTGTTCGCGCATGGGGCCCATGTGCTGGACACGGGCGGGAGCGCGACGGAGGCGCTCGGGGGACTGCGGCAAGGCTCCGGCGCCTCGGAGCTTGCGTTCGTCGCGGTGGCTCTGGACGTGCAGCACCAGACGGGCGGCAGCATGAGGCAGGTGCTCGATGCGGCGCGCGACTCCGTGGAGGGCGAGCTGGCGCTGCGGCGCTCGCTCAAGGTCCAGACGGCGCAGGCGAAGTTGTCGGCCCAGGTGGTGAGCGTGATGCCGTTCGCGTTGGTGGCTGTGTTCTCGCTGGTGAGCGAGGACTTCCTGTCCCCGTTCTTCGCCAGCCCGGCCGGTTGGGCGCTCTTGGGCCTGGCGCTGGGCATGCAGGCGGCGGGCGTGGGCATGGTGCGGCGCGTGCTGGCGGCCGGTGCGGCGTCGTGAGCGGGGCGGAGGGTTTGGCGGCCCTCGCCTGCGCGTTCGCCGGCGTATCCGGCGCATGCCTGGTGCAGGGGGCGCTGCGGCGCCGACGTGCAGCCGATCGGCGGCGGGCGGCGCTCGGCAAGGCGGACGCCGAAGCAGCAGGCGGCGCGGTGTCAGGCGGGTGCGCCGGGGCGGTTGTGCGCTATGCGGCGGATCTGAGCCGCCGGCTCGCATTTGGCGCGGTGCGGCCGCTCGCCTTGCCGGTACAGCCGGGTGGGAGCGGCCGGCAGGCTGCGGGCTCGGCGGTACCTGCGGCAGGCGGTGCGGGGACGCCGGCGGACGCGTGCGGCGCCGGTTGGTTCGCGGCGCATGCGCGCAAGGCGGGCCTTGCCGACGGGGTGAGCCCCGAAGGATTTCGCGAGTGTCGTGTGCGCCTGGCTCTGGGGCTCGCCGCCGTCGGTGGCCTGGCGGGGGCGGCGCTGTCGAACGAGCTCATGGCACTTCTCGGCGCGGTGGGGCTTGCGTCGGGTGCGCTGGCTCCACGCTGGGCCGTGCGCGATACCGAGCGGCGGCGTGCGCAGGAGGTGGAGCGCCACCTTTCGGAGATGTTGGAGGTGACGGCCCTGGGTCTGCGCAGCGGGCTGTCGTTCGACCGCAGCTTCGAGCTGTACGGCGCGCACTTCGACACGCAGTTTGCGAAGGCCTGCGCGTCGGCCCGGCGTCGCTGGTCGCTGGGGCTCACGACGCGCGATGAGGCGCTGCGCGATCTGGCCGCGACGTATGACTCGGAGCAGCTCGCGCGCGTGGTGGAGAGCATGGTGCGATCTCTTAGGTTCGGCTCCTCGCTGGCCGGGAGCCTGGAGGCGGCTGCAGCGGAGGCACGCGCCGAGCATCGCGCGCGCCTGGAGGAGCGGGTGGCGAAGGCCCCGGTGAAGATGATGATGCCCACGGGCGCCCTCATCCTCCCGGCCATGCTGCTGCTGGTGCTGGGCCCGGTGCTGCTGGAGCTGGCGAATGGGGTTTGATGGCAGCGCGGCAGCGGCGGGGCGGCTGTGGAGGCCGACTGGGGGATGGACTTGGTGAGACGAGAGGAGCGTTCGATGAAGAAGCGGATGGCAGCGGGACGGGTGGCGTGGGAGCGCTGGAGCGAGCGGTTTCGGGTGGATCTCCTGCGCTGGGCGGCCGCCTGCCGGGCAAGACTCGTGCAGGCGAAAGGGCAGGGTACCACCGAATACGCCATCTTGGTGGGCGTGCTGGTGGTGATAGCCATCCTGGCTATCACGGTGTTCCGCCCGAAGCTGCAGGAGCTGTGGGATGCCATAGCCAGCGGCATCAACGGGCTGTGAGCGGCGATCGCGCTTGGCCCCGGATGGGGCCCGACGATGAGCAAGGGCAGGGAACGGTGGAGTTCGCGCTGGTCACAGCCGGGCTGCTCGCGGTTATCGTGGCATGCGGGGCGCTCTGGCGCTCCTTCGAGGGAGGCCTGTTCGTGGAGCACGCGCTCATAGCGGCGTCGCATCACGTGCAGGGCGCCGCCCCGGGAGCGGTGGCGGACGTGTTCCTGTACTAGGCGATTGATCAAGAGGGGAAAGGGAAGGAGGCGGTCGTGGCGGGTCAAGGACGCTGGTTCGGTTGTGGGGCGCTGGGCGTGCGACGGCTACGGAGCGTGCCATCTGGTTTCGCGGCCTGCGAGCGGGGGCAGGCTACCGTGGAGGCAGCGATGCTTATCCCGGTGCTGTTCACGGCGTTGCTTCTGCTGTTGCAGCCGGGCATCCTGCTGTACGACCGCATGGTCATGCAGGGCGCGGCGGCGGAGGGCTGCCGGCTGCTCGCCACCAAGACCGCCGCTTTGGGCGATATGGACGGCAGCTGCGAGGCGTTCGTGCGCCATCGCTTGGGCGCAGTGCCTCCTCATGACTGCTTCCACGTGCACCATGGGGGCTGCAGTTGGGACATCGTGATGACGGGTGACGAGGGGTCTCAGATGGTGAGCGTGTCCGTGGGCACCGACGTGCGCCCGCTGCCGCTGCTGGATGTGGGCGCGACGCTGCTCGGCATGACCGACGCGGCGGGCAACCTGCATCTGGAGACGACGGTTTCGTTGCCCGTGCAGCCTGCGTGGATCGATGGGGCCGAGGCAGGGCGCGATCCTGCGGCATGGATCGGGGCGTGGCTGCGATGAGCGGGAAGCTGTTTGCGAAGGATGCGGACGGATGCCTGCCGGGGCGTCGGGGCACGGTGCCGGGCTGGTTGCGCGCTGTCTTGCGACGACGTGCCGTGCGGGCACGCGAGCCGTTCGCCCTGTTCCGCGACGAGGCCGGGTTCACCACGGCGGGGGTTGCATGCGCGCTGCTCGTCACGTTGGCGCTGGTGTTCACGTCGGCGCAGGTGTACCGCGTGAGCTCGGCCTCCGCCGATGTGCAGAATGTGGCGGATGCGGCGGCGCTCGCCGCCGAGAACGAGGTGGCCGAGTTCATGATCGCCGTGCGGGTGTGCGACGCCGTGGTGCTCTCGCTCTCGCTCACAGGGGCGGCGACGGCCGGCCTGGGCGTGGCCGCGCTGTGCACGCCTGCGACGGCGGGCGCGTCCGAGGTGCTGCTCAAGGCCGCACGCAAGGTGGTGGAGGCGCGCGACGAGTTCGCCGAGAAGGCGTCTGCGGGGCTGAACCGCCTGCAGAAGGCGTTGCCCTTCCTGGCGGCAGCCAACGCTGCCTCGACCGCCTCGGCGAATGACGGAGGCCCGATGGGCGCGTCGTACGTGGCGCTCGCCGTGCTGGTGCCGGCCGACGGTGAGGAGCTGGGCGTGGGCGCTGCGGAGGGCGCGGGGGACTTGGTGGACGATGCCGAGCGCGAGGCGGATGGTATCCGCCAGGCTGCCGCGGACGCCGAGGAGGCGGCCCGGGAGGCGAATGCCTGGAAAGAGCGTGCATTCCTGCGCGATTGCGGCGACGATCCTTCGTACTGCATGAGCGAGCGCGCCCGCACGCTGGCCGGCATGGCCGGGGCGGACAACCCGCGCTATGCGAGCGTCGATGCCTGGTCGTTCTCGGTGGCCCTCGACCGGGCCCGCGCCTACTATGCGCGCCGCCTGGCCGTGGAGGCCCCCGAGGGATCGTCGACGGAGGAGCGGGCCCGGTCGGCCCTGCGCCAGCGCTTCTACGCCTATGCGGCCGACGAGGTGGGGCGCGGCTACGTGCACGAGAGCGTTGACTCGTTCGACGCGCGCTTCCCGCACCTGCCGAAGAACACGGACGAGATGCGCGGGACGGCGCTGTATACGGAGGCGGTCTACCCGACGACGGTCGACGGGTCCGGGAGCCTGGTCGTGCATGCCTGGCACGGGTGCCCCGAGGCGGGAGGCGCGGCTGGTGCGGCCTCCATCGCCGAGATGGAGGCGGGCGGGAGCGCCCCCTGCCCCGCCTGCGGGTTCACCGCCGCGAGCATGGGGAAGGTGGCCGCCGCCTCCACGTCCATCCAGAACGGCTTCGAGTACCACTACGAGGCCGTGGCCCAGGCTGCCGACGAGTACCAGAAGGCGCGCGCGAAGCTGGATCCGCTCGCGGCCGAGGTGAAAGGCAAGGCCGGCGGACTGCTCGAACGCTGTCGGGACGTGCTTCAGCGTGCGGGCGGGATGCGCATCGACGCCGCCCCTCCCGGTCGGTTCGGCGTGGTGGCCTTCGTGGCGAACACGGCTGCGGCCGCCGCCTCCACCGGGTTCGCGAGCGGCTATGTGCACGAGGCCGGCTCGTTGGGCGTGCGGGCCGCCGTGTCGGCCGCAACGCTCCTCGCCGAGCCGTCGGACGAGGGTCGCAGCGTGGTCTCGTCGCTGCTCGACGGCCTGCGGGAGGAGGGCGGTGCGGCGGTGGGCGCGCTCGGCGTGGTGCTCGATTGCTGGTCGGGGCTGCTAGGAGCCTACCTGGAAGGGCAGGAGGCCGTGGAGGAGGCCGTCGGGAACGCTGTGGGCGCGCTGCCGTTCGCCAGTGCGAGCGGGTTGGGAACGTGGGCGGCAGGCACCTTCAAGGCGGCTGCGCAGGCGTTGGGCCTCGAGCCGGCGGAGCTCGAAGCGCTCAAGCCGGTGCTCGTGAGCTCGGCCCACGTGGCAGGGGTGGACGGCTCGTCGTTCTCGGCACGGTTCCTTGCCGTAAAGGCTCGGGCCGTGGCGCATCCTCTGGCGTCGACCGATTTGTTCTCGTCGGTCATCACGGCGGCGGAGGCGGCTGCCGTGGAGGCGATCGCGGGACTCGACGGCACCATCGAGATCGCCTCGGTGAGGCTGTTCGGCGACGAAGGTCCGGCCATCCCGGTGACCATCGCGCTGCCGCAGGCGGCGAAGGACGCCGCAGCGGGGTTCGCGAGCAGCGCGGCCAGCGCCCTGCGCTCGTTGTACGCGCAGGTTACAGGGGTGAAGACATGGGAGTAGTCCAGGCGGATGCCCGCGAGCGCGGGCAGATGACGGTGGAGTTGGCCGTGGTGTTCCCGGCGCTCTTGGCGGTGGCGGTGATAGCGGTGAACGCGCTTCTTTTCTTCTCGGAGTGCGCGGCGTTCGACCGGGTGGCTCGCGAGGCGGTACGCGTGCATGCGGCGTCGCCGGCATACGGGCAGGGTCTCGAGCAGAGCTGCGCGCAGGTTGCGCAGACGGTGGAGCAGGCGTTCGACCGCCCCTATCTGGGCACCCGGGTGGCGGTGGAGGGCACGGCCGACGGCCATGCTCGCTTCACCGCGACGATCGAGTTCTCGCCGACGCTGTTCGGCCTGGGTCTGAAGTCGTCGGTGTTCGGGGTGGCCTTGCCTCGCCTGGAGCATGCGGTGTCCCTGACGGTGGACCCGTACAAGCCGGGGATGCTGCTGTGAGCGCGCCCGCACGCCGCAGGCGTCGGGCGGTGGCGGCCCTTGCCCTGCTGCTGGTCGCGGTATTGGCCGTGGACGCTGTGGGGAGGGCGGTGCGTCCGGGCGTGCTGCGCGAGGCGGCCGTCTTGGCGGTGGACGGTGCGGCCGCATCGCGGGAGCCCCCTCGGCTCCCCGAGGGCTTCTCGCAAGAGGTGGTGCCTGCGGAAGGCTTCGCCGGCCTGCGGGTAGGGGCTGGCGGATCGGTGGTTGGGTACGAGGTGGAAAAGGATCCGGCGCGAGCGTTCGACGAGGTGAGGAGCTTGCTGGACGAACGCGGGTGGAAGGCAGTGCCCTCCGGCGACCGCGCGGGCGGATCGTTCGTGAAGGAGACGGGTCGGTTCCGGTGGGCTTACGTCTCGTGCGTGAGGGCAGGGGATACGACGAGCGTCGTCGTGCAGTGCGCGACGGCCGACGAGAAGGGATAGGCATGGTTGAGGAAGCGAAAATCGGGGCGCGGCTCCGCGTGCCGGGAGGAAGGGCCACCGCGGGCGATGTGCCGCAGCCGGAGCAGGGCCCGCGCGGACGTGCCCGTATAACGGTATCGCCGAATGCTGGCGAGGGGGATCGGAACGAGGCGCGCACGGCGCTCATGCTGGCTACGCGCACGCGGAGCAAGGCAGCGGGCCTGCTGCTCAGCGGTCCGAGCGACAAGGCGCTGCTGCTGGTGTCGTGCAACGACGTGCACACGGTGGGCATGCGCCATGCCATCGACGTGGCGTTCGTGGATCGCCTGGGGAGGGTCGTGGAGGCCCATCGCTCGGTCGGCCCGCTGCGCCGGCTGCGCAATGCCAAGGCCGTGGCCGTCGTGGAGCGCTTCGCCTCGTGCGATTCGCCGTGGTTCGCGAAAGGAGACCAGGTAGTGATATCCGGTGGAAGGGAGGTTTCCAGATGAAGACGTGTCCTGTGTGTCGGGCGCGCACCTTCGAAGACGCCGAGGTTTGCTACGGCTGCCTGCATCGGTTCGAGGGTGGCGGTCGGGTTGCGGCTGC
>OLSJ01000826.1_pt1 | contig 22033 bp, 29 predicted proteins | sample 1672151 | NCBI WGS metagenome assembly OLSJ01 (sample SAMEA3136653, study PRJEB25190) | human gut metagenome | biome: human gut; feature: human-associated habitat; material: faeces | place: Austria | collected 2013 | reverse complement strand
TGCCGCCCTTGTCGGCGGCAGGAAGGCGGGAAACGCGCAGGGAATCCGGCCCGGTGACGAGGCTGTCTTCAAAGCGGAGGATGGCCGCAGCCATCTTTCTTTCTGTAGGATTCATATTGTAAACTATTGGCTATGAGATAAAGGGAACTTGTAAGAAAAACTTTACAGTTGGAATTAATCTCGCTGTTTAAGCTGTTGCTGGTGGTAATTCTCCAAATGCTGGAGACGAGTATCCATCGTCCGCAGGATCTCCGCCGTATGGGCCGCGTTGGTAGCCTGTTCCTTCACCACCTCGCGGAAATCCAGGTAGATGAACACGGCTATCACAAAACCGCCGAAAGTGACGATCTCACGCGTATAATCGCGGATCACTCCCAGATATTCCTTGAGGGGTTTGCACATGGTCTTATTTCTTGGAAGGTACGATCTGAACAACGGGCGGAACGTCTGTAACAGGCTGGGCCTGGGAATAGGAGATATGTCCCTGCTCAATGACGAGGCAGGAGCCGTCTTTGCATACCTCGGCGCGGCTCGGCGTCACGTCCACGGAATGACCGCAGCCACCCAGCAGAGCGGAAGCCGCATAGGCAGCACCTGCTAGGACTACCCACAAAAGGCGTTCCCACCACTTCAGGCCGGTTTTAGTTTTGCTTTTTTCGTAGGCATCTTTCATGCCCTGCTTCCCCGCCTCAAGGGCGGCCTGCTTTTGCTCGTCACTTAATTTACTCATGGTTTTGCTTTGTGAAGTATTTAAAAAATGCCACGGCTCCAGGGTCGGTAATGATGAACTCCGGGTAGTCATAAACCGTAAATATCCTGCGGCCTCTGGTCTCCGCATGGACGGCCTCAACGGTCAACTCCACGGTTTCCACCGTCCGCATCGGGTCATCCGATTCCGGGGCGTAGAATTCTTTCAACCGCGCCCAAACCTGCACCGCCTGCCACGGTTCCGCCAGTCCAACCAAAGCGGCAACTACGGCGGCCATTGCCGGGGCCTGATCCGCCGGTATCTCGTCCGCTGTGTAGCGGTCTGTCCGGGTGTACCCTCCAGCGTCCTCATAGACGGCCGTCAGGGTGAATTCCTCCCACTTGCCAGGCTTCGGAAATTGTAGTTGTATTTCTCCGTTGTTCATGATTCTTCAAGGGGTACGTTAATATCTTCAAAAGCCGCGGTTGCTTCGGATTCAACAGCATTGGTTCCTATCGCGTCCAACCCGTAGAAAACCGGGTTGATATTCCCCGGCTGATAGTAGGCATATTCGCCGGGCCCGGCGTAAACCGAAGCCGTTCCGCTCGTCGTGTTAATCACGTCCGTCACCCACCTGGAAACGCCGACTCCCGTCTCAAAATTGGAGACGCCGCGGCAGGTGGCAATTTTGTACAAGTTGTTGGTTTGCGCTCCCGTGACCATCAGCCATAGTCCTCCCAGGTTTTCATAAACGCTGCTGTTGGCAACCGTCTTTTGCTGGTAAATAATCTTGCAGACCGTCCACGGAATGGGCTCGTTCTGCGTCGCAGGAATAAAGCTGGTCGTCGTCTTGACCTGCCACCCATCCGTGGAATTGAGTGCGTAAATCTCACGGACACGCACCGTATAGCCGTTGCGGGCCGTGTCTCTCACATTGTCAAAGGTGATATCCAGAATCTCCCCAGAATTAAAGGCCAGGTCATTCCCCGGAATGATCGTGTAGGAATCCGTGGTGAGGTCCGTCCTGATTGTTTTCGCCCCGCGCCCGATGCCCATCGTCACCTTCGCGGCTGCAGTGGCTCTCCAGACAAACGAAAAGCCGGCCCATGAAGAATAATTCCATTGGGAAGAGGGGCCTTCAAAGGGAGCCTGAATGGTTGTGTGAGCTCCCGAGGGAATAGCGATGCGGGCCATCTGCCAGGGAACCGTTTTAGTAATTGTCGCCGTCCCGGTCTTGGACAGGGAGTCCGTATTCAGGAACGCCACGGCGGTATAAATATTGGCCGCGCCTCCCATTCCTGCGGCATAAAGCCGGTTGACGCCGGATTCGCTGGAGGGAGCGCCCACAGCCAGCGGGATATTGACGCCGCCATTGGCGTTGACGGCGCTTGAAAACGTGGCCGCCCCCGCGCAGTTGAAGCTGGCGCCCTGGGAAATATTCAGGATGCCGGATTCTACCATGAATGTCCCTCGCAGCCAGCCGCCCGACTGGAGATCAACGGACTGATAAAACCGGGTGATTCCGTAAATCTGGTTCAGGGTCCCGGCGCTTCCGCTTCCGTCCGGGTTATTGACGACCAGAGGCCCGTTGATAGTAGCCGCCGTAGCGGTAATAGTGCCGGACAACGTCATGTTGCCGGATGCGTCAACCTGCGGCATGGCCTCAAGAGCCTGCTGGGCTTCTGTGGCGGAGTTGGCCGCGCTGGTGGCGGATGTTGCGGCGTTATCGGCAGCCGTGGATGCCGTGGCGGCGTTCTGGCCAGCCGTCCGCGCCGCAGCCTCGGCAGTCGCGGAAGATTGCCGCACATCCCTCCCCAGGCTATCCAGTTGCCGCGCGGTAGCCAGTTCCATCCCTCCCAGGGTGATGCCGTCGTCATAGTCCACCACCACGGTCATCAGCGGGGCCATCGTGCCGTTCACGGTGGGAGGGTTTACCACTTCTGTGATCAAACCGCGTCCGGGGACGGACGGAGTAAGCACGGCGTGCATACCCAAGGCATAGGGCGTCATCTCGGTCCCTTCGCATACCTGGATAATGATCTTGTCCCCGCGTTGCAACGTAACGCCCGGCGTAAATACCCACGTGGCCGTCTGGCCGCTGGACAGGTTGGACACATAGGCGGAGGTGCCGATCAGGCTGTAAGCGCCGTCCGTCAGCCGCCAGACACGCAGGCAATATTGATTCAGGGCCGGGTCGGTGAAAAAATACACGGTTGAAATGCTTTTCAGACGGCAGCTGTCGGGCAGATGCCCGGCCAGAATCTCGTCTCCCCAGGTCATTGCATAGCCTCCGACGATGGTCCAGGTGTCGGCGGCGTCCCCGCTGGACAAGGAGGATTGCCCGGTTGCCGCGGCCAATTCCACGCCCGCCTCCTTGAGAGCTCCCGGCAATTTATTTGCTACAGCCTCATTGACCAATTCCCCGCTTTCCACCTGTTCTTCCAGCGTTTCCACAAGCTGCTCTGCTTCATCCCGGGCCGCTTCGGCCTGTCGTACAAGTTCCTCGACCACAATGGACGGGTTTTCCACAATGGTCACGGAGCCGTCTTCCGTTTCGGGGATGGAGACATCAAGAGCACCGGCCACGGCCGCGGCCTCATTCGTTCCGTCCGGAGGCGTAACGCGGGACATTACATGCACGGCTCCCTTCAACAAGGGGTATTCTTTGCCCGATGCGTCGGTCAGAAAAATATCATATGCGCCGCATCCGGCGGCCAGCCTCGGCCATGTCACCAATGCCGTACTCACCCCCGTAACGGCACAGTCCAGCATGATCACCCCATCCTGTACCACCGCGCCGCGTAGCGTCATGCCGCTGATGTCCATATCCTCACCGGAAGGAGAAATAAAATGCAGCGCAAGAGACTGCGGCAGGGATTCCGTGGCGTGTACGTTGTAGTTGGCGGCTTGCCTCATGCACGCATTATCGCCCCAACGTGAGGGAGGGTACAACAATGTCAAAATGGGCTACGAACAGTCCTAAATGGGATAAAATTTCCCCGTATGTTTGACGGCGTGCTGACTCTTGCCCACAATAGGCCTGTTGCCCTCTCCTGTCCAAACTCCGGAAGATCCACGAAAGGAAGCCCATATAGCCCCCAGCAAGGCGTCCGCGCGATCAGGAGAAGACAGGTTGCGAGCCTTCATTTTCTCCTTCTTCTCGTTCCTGAGCCTGGAATCGTCCGCATATTCTTTCTTCCGGGTAGTCAACTGCACGAAAAGCGTCTTGTCCGGCCGCCTGGACCTGATATGCACTCGCCCGGTCATGAGTTCCAGTCCGGCGTCATTCCAGCATTCCGCCGAGAGATTGATGTAGCGGTCGCGGTCTTCCGGAGGGTTGTTCCCAAAGAACTCATTCGGATACCAACCTGATTCATTAAAATCGCTGATGACAGCCAGGCCCATGCCCGGAGCGTCCACCCACAAATCACAATCCGCAATGCCCAGCCCCTTGAGGGTGGCAATGCACTTGCGGACACTCTGCACCGTGTCCCGCTGTCGTTCCGCGTATTCAATCCAGGCTTCGTTTCCGTCGCAGATGGCAAGGACTGTTTCATCCCCGCCCGCGGCAATGTCCAGGAAGGCCACGGGGCGCCCCCTGCGCGGCTCGTAGGGCTGCCGCTGACCCCATTCCAGTTTTCCAGGGTCAATGATGTACAAATCTCCTTCCAGCGTGAATTCCGCCAGCACGACGGAACGGAAATAGGAATCATCCTCATTACCCCCCACACGGGCCAGAATGCGGTCAATGCGCTCCTGGGAGATATGGGGGCAATCAAAGGCCGTTACCACCATCGGACAGAAGAGGTCTTTTTCCTCGTGGAAACAGCGATAAAATTGCCCTTCCGGCTTGCCTGGGGATGAAAGGTAGATGCAGAATTGAAGCGTACATCGTTCAATGGCGTCAAAGATTTCATCAGGAACCGTCTTTGCCTCGTCCACCACGAAAAACACGGGGGAGGAAGGATCATCTCCGGTAAACTCGTCAACGTCAAACAGACGGGCTTTCTTCTCGCTGCGGGGGTCTTCCTCATCCTGTTCCTTCCGCTCATCCTTGAATTCGTCCGTCACACGCCCGTGCCAGCCTTCCGCCTTCCCGGCGTGGTTGGTGGAAAAGCCTTCGATGAATCCCCCTTCCGGCGTTTCCACGCGGCAATTCTTGAGCCATTTCCAGCCCGCAAGGGATGGGTTGTTCCGGTGCCGTTCCAGGGCAGGCCAGAGCTGGTTTTTTACCTGGCGCCATGAGCCGGACGTAATAGGCATACGCCCACGGGGGTAGCGCCAGAGAAACCATAGGGCAAGGATACCAATTACCTTGTCCGTCTTGCCGGAACCATTAGCAGCGCGCAGGGCAACCCGCTTTCCCCGGGCAGCCCTTTCAAGGGCCCGCATCTGCCATTTGTACAGCCCTGTTTCCCCCAGAATCAGGGCGGCAAAGATGACGGGAGAGTCTTCCGGCCTGACCGGAGCCCCTAGCTTTCTTCCTCTTCGGACCATATTTCTCTCAAGGCTGTCACTAACGGAACGATTGCTTCTGCTGGAAGTTTATGGGTCACCTCTACGTTTTTTTCTCCACCTTCCAGAGCCAACGCCGCACGGTCTCCGTACTTCTTCGGCATCAGCTTGGCAAGCATCCATTTGAGTGTGTCTATTTCCAACTTGACCGCCTGCAACATGGTTCCCCCTATTTCGGCACGTGGGGCCACTTCATGCCCTTTCTCCACAAGGTCAAGCAACTTGTCTTCTAGGGCGGCAAGCCGTTCCTCGCACGCGCGCGCGTATTGGTTTGCAAAATCCGCGTTCTCTCTGGCCCAATTCATCACCGTGGGATGGGGAATGCCTTCCTTTTCGGCAGCCTTCCTCAGACTATCCCCGCAACGTATATGACCGCAAATGCGTTCAGAGAGGGCAGCGCTATACCTGGAAACATTTCCCTTCTTCCCGGTCCTCTCTTTCTTCATTTCGCATACTCCTTGTTGATTTTTTCCCACCCTGCCGGGGGTATATCGTCCTGGCGGGGAACGTACGCCTTTCCGGAGAGTTTCACATATCCTTCAATCCAGCGCAGCCCTTCCGCGTCAGCACAGCGTTCAAAGCTGGGGCAGTCCGCGTTATCGTAGAGGATGCTATCAGGTTTACGCTCATAAGCGCTACATTCCATACTACCCGGGTTGAGCTTCTTCTTGGAGCACAAAAGGCATTTCATCAGGAGAGGGTGGGATGTTTTGCATCCTTTGAAATCAGACTCCCAAATTCTCTTGTACGCTGGTGATGTTTCTTCTTTCATTTTCCTGACGCCTTGTATTCTGTAGGCGGAAAATATACCCGGTCAGGCAACATCATTAGACGTTCTTCTAACGATGTAATTTTTTCAATTTCTTTCCAAAGCTCAATGTATTCCGCTGATTTTTCCGTATATCCACGGTCTTTCATTTCTTCAATAAATTCTTCTTCGGTCATCTTCTTATCTTTTTCCCATAACTCAAGTTCTTCTCTCGCTACTTCTTCCGTATATCCACGGTCTTTCATTTCTTCAATAAATTCTTCTTCGGTCATTTTCTGAACTTCTTTCTATATTCTTTTTCAATGAGTTCACCAATAGCCTTTGCAAAGTCACGAGGTTGAGGATTGTTTCTATACTCTGCCCATGCTTCGGCAATGGTTTCTTTTTTATTTATACTATCATTCTTGTTGTTTACTGCATATTGGCTTAAAGTTTCACGGGTTACATGTTTGCCGTGAATTCCTTTAGTATAGATTTCCATGAATTCGACATTGTTAGATATTTTCAATAAATAATCTAATTGGTGCCCCAATTCATGATCAAATATAGATTTAACACCATCACAGCCAATCGGATACCATTTTTCTTCAACGGCACGTTTTAACATTGACGAGAGCGACAAAAGATTCGCGCCGTATTTTTGATTTATGGCGATTCCGCTCATCGTCTCATTTTTAAAAACCTCTCTATGGTCAAAAGCGTGTGCAACCTCGCCGGAGGTCTTGAAATACCGTATCACGTCCTTTTTAATACGATCATCTATGCGCTTATCCCCGTACACGCTGCGGAGCGGTTGATAGCGCTCTTCATAATATTCCCGCACAATGTCCCCTAAAAACTCCTTTTTTTTCTGAGCGGAACCCCAATAATGAATGTTGTTTTTAAGTTCAGGGAAATCGCGGAAATGCTCATGCAGTGATTCATTCATGCCGTTGGCAACCTCCAAATCAATTCCTTTAAAGCTAACATTTTCCACGCCTGCATCAATAACAAATTGTTCCGCCTCTTTGATGCTTCCAGCAGGTTTGAAAATATTCTCCGCCGTTTCCCTGGCCTTTTTCGCCACTTCCTGTGAGGGAAAGACAACCTCATCAGATTTGTCCTGTTTGACTCCCCAGCGGTCTTCATAGACCTTTTTCAATTTGGCCTTCAGTTCCTCCGGCAACTTCGCCGTACTGGCCTTCTTGCCGTACCCGTACCGTTCAATCAGGTCAATCCCGAAGCGCTCCGCACCCCTTGGACGCTTCAACGGCTCCCCGGGTTTGAGTAGTCCCAGCCGTTCGCATTCTTCCCGGGAAACAGGCTCCTGATCCATGTAGGAGTTGAAGCCGAACGGCGGCCAGGGGACCTCAAAGCCCCCGAGGCTGGCGGCGTTCATTTCGTCTGCCCAAAAAGTAAAGTCGGTTTTAAGCCGGACAGCATCTTCGTTGACGACATGAACAAGCCGCTTTGTCTTGGCTCCCGGAAAGCGGATGAACCGGAAAGCAGGCCATGCTTTGAGATTGGCTGGTTTCATGGATGCCTCCCATTGAGCAGCCCCAATGCTTTGCCGGACGTTGGTCTTGAAAATGAGCTTCAGACGGGCCAGAGCACCGATGTTTTTAATATCGTTGTGATACTTCGGGCCTTCGGCGTCCGGAGGAACAAGCCCCTCGGTTTGGAGCCATTGAAGTGCCTGGTTGGAAAAGTCCGCGGCGCTTCCTACCTTGATAACCGTTTCCCCATTGGGTAAAGTCTCCTTTTCTCCTGTCAGATAATTCTTAATCAACCTGTGCAGCCGTTCCAGCAATCTGATATTCTCCACCTTGGAAGAGAAAAACTTGTTTTCGTTCATGGCAGCGTTCAGAGCAGCCCATTCCTTTGAATCCATGCCGGAGGGTGTGGGATGTTTTGCCAGGAATTTTTCCAGGGGTGTTACCATAGAGGCAATTCTGGATGTTCAAAGGGGGGAGGTTCAATCTTGCCAAATTGGGCTACGTGATGTTCCAGAATGCGGACGGCGGGAAGACGGTAGAGTCCGGCGGATTCCAGAGCATTGATAATGCTGTTGGCGCGTTCTTCGGCTTCCTGTCTGTCGTTAGTACCAAGTCCCAGCTCGACAAGTTTGCCTTTCTTTCTGGGATCCACCAGAAGCGTTAAGCGCAGTTTGTAGGATCCGGGCTTTCCTCGCCGCGTCGGCTTGTTTTTTCGCAGGGATGGTTTGGGGGGTCTCATTTGTTGGTGACGGGATAATTCTGTTCTTCCTCGTATTTTGTGAGTTCCGCGGTCCAGCGGAATTGAATACGCCCCAGCCGTCCGAAGCGGTTTTTGCCGATGATCCACTGCGCTTCCGTGGGGTCGTGCTTGTCGGGCTTGTACATGTAGGGGCGGTGGATCATGATGATCTGGTCGGCGTCCTGCTCAATGGAGCCGGAGTCGCGCAGGTCGGAAACGACCGGTTTGCCCTGGGCGTTCCCGGCTCTTTTTTCCACGTCGCGGTTGAGCTGGGCCAGCACCAGGACGGGAATATTGAGTTCCTTGGCCAGGGATTTGAGGCCGGCGGAGATTTCCGAGACTTCTCGTTCACGGCTGTTGCCCGCCTGCCGGGACGTGGAACGCATGAGCTGCAGGTAGTCCACGCCGATGCATTTGACGCCGTGTTCCCGGACCATCCGGCGGCCCCGGGCTCTGATGCTGTCGATGGTGAGGGAGCTTTCGTCGTCGATGTGCAGCGGGGCGGCCGTGATTTTCCTGACGGCGGCCGTGAAATGCTGCTGCTGTCCGACCGTCATCGGCTTGCCGCGGCGGATGTCGTCGGAGTTGATGCCGGCCATGCCGTAGAGGATGCGTTCCAGGAGCTGGGATTTCGGCATTTCCAGGCTGAACATGCCCACGGGGGTTCCCTCAAGGCAGATGTTGGTGAGGATGTTGACCAGGGCGGCGGTTTTCCCGACTCCGGGCCGGGCGGCAAGCACGATCATGGCGCCGGGCTGCAGGCCGTCCAGGGTCAGGTCCAGGCGGCGGTATCCGGAGGAGATTCCTTTGATAGCTCCGGGGTTGTTCATGCGCCATTGCAGGTTTTCAATGATGGTTCCCACGGCTCCGCGGATGGTTTCGGTCTGGCGGACGCCGCACCGGTCCCGCAGGGCGGACATGCCGCGCTCGGCTTCATCAAGGGCTTCTTCCGCGCTTTTGAGCTGATCGCCGGCAGCTTCCGCCAGCCGGGAGGCAAACGCGAGCAGCGCATGTTTTTTGGCAGCTTCCGTGACCATTTCCAGCGCGGCGGCAGTTTTGTACCGGGCAAGGGCTCCGTAGGTGGCCGTTTCCACGACTCCGGCGTGCCCGCCCACGGCGTCAAGCTGGCCCTGGGCTTCAAGGCGGGCGATGACGGTGAGAGCGTCCACGGTTCCTCCCGTGCCGGCGACGGTTTCCAGAGCGGTCCAGATTTGCTGGTGCGCCGGGAGGCTGAATGTCTGGCGGCTGATGCCCTTGTCCCGGAGGTCCGCAAAGGCCTGGGAGCCGTCCATTGCCTGGGAGAGTACCAGTTTTTCGGCGTCGATGAGTGTCTGAGAGTCGATCATGTTGTTGAAGTTGTTGATTGTTAAAGTTCTTCAAGGTTGCTGTAAGGGTCTTTGTCTCCGTTCCCAGGGGGCGGCGGATGGTTGACGGCGTAGGAGGTGGCGAAGCTGATGGCGTCGGATTGCCATTTGGTCACGGGGATGCCGCTGCGGGTCCAGTTGACGGCGTCCCGGCTTCCCCAGTAGGCCGTGGCGCAATCCGGTATCTGGTCGGGGGTTAAACGCACACGCCCCGCAAAGGCCGCGGCCCGAAGATGGTCTTCGACTTCTTCCACGGTGCACGGAGAGGGGGTAAGGGGGTGAATTCCTTCCTTTCTTCCTTCCTTCCTTACGGTTTTTGCTGGGTTTTCTTCTGGGTTTTCAAAAATAACCGGCTGGGTTTTTGCTGGGTTTTCGGAAAAAACCGACTGGGTTTCTTCTGGGTTTTTAGAAATAACCGATATTGGTTTTTCGTGGGTTTCCTTTTCGGTTCCTACACTGGTTCCAATGTCGGTTTTCCTGGGTCTCCCCCCAAGTTTCCCATTTTCACGGGCGGTCTTCCGACGCGTTTGCACGCTGTCCTGAATTTCATGCGGATAGCCGAATACGACGAGATTGTCGCCGTCAAAGTGGTAGAGTTCGTTTTCCGCGCTGATTTCCTGGTCAGTCACGCCGCAGGTCTGCATCCAGCGGCGCATGCCCCAGGAGCGGCAGCCCTCAATGATGCCGCCGTTTTCCTGTTCGCAGCACCAGGCCAGCAGAGAGATCCAGGTGGCGCGCTGTATGGGTTCCGCCCCGATATATTCGGGGCTGGAAAACAAGGCTGTTGGGATATTGATGAATTCCATAATCAAAAAAGCGTCAGTTGGGGGTTGTAGTTCATAACCATTTAATAATGCATTCTCTACGGTGGTTTTTAATCCAATGAAACCAAGCGTATGCAATGGCTCCGCCTTCGGTTTTGGAAAAATCCCCGTTCTTGGCACAGGTCCGGCGTTCGGAAAACACCCACACGTCCGCGGGCGGCGCTACGTCATATAGACGGCGCCAGGCTTTGCCCTCTAAAAACTGGAGGCGCAAAAGCATCCAGACATTGGCTCCGTCATTGACGCAGGCAAGCGCACGCTCAACAAATTCGAGGGCCGTGGCATAGGGGGGATTGGTCATAATGTCCACGTCACCCATAGGTGCGTCGGCAAACTCCCAAAGAAAATCTAGCACGCTGGAATCAGGACATCCCCGGTCAACAATATCGGTTGCGTACACTTCATGCCCCCGCTCCCTCAGTACATTGACGATATGACCAGCTCCGCAGGCTGGTTCCCATACCCGCTGACGGAGAGGCGCGCCAGCGTTGAGCAGCTCCCTCACCATGTCCGGGTGCGTGGCGTAATAGTCTTCCCTCGGCCTTTCACCGGTGGCGAGATAGGATGCTCCCAGCGTAGCGCCAAGCGTCCTTTTATTCCCTGTCCAGTCTTTCATAAGACCTCCTTTCCACGTTGGAATCTACCGAGAAGAGCCCGGAATGCAGTTGCCGCCACTGCAGGAACTTGCCCGTTGCCAAGGGCTTTAAGCTCGTCCACTTCTGGGGCCACCCCATCATCAGGGCGACGAAAAACGCCGACACGCACATCCCCCTGACGCGCTTCCCTCCACTCCTGACATAGAGATATGCCAGGTAATCTTCCAGGTTGCATTTGTGATTGCCTTGTTCCGCGCGGCTCCAAGCTATGCCGTGCGTGCCTATGCAGGCCCGCGGCGTGGGCAAGAAGCCATAATCTGGAGCGGTGATGGGGTAATCCAACGGCGTCAGCTCCCAGCACAAGCCATTCCGCATCGTACCCGATTTCGGCAAGGTCACCGAGGACTCTGGCAAGTCCTCGTCCCACAAGCAAAGGTGAGTTTTCCAGGAATGCGAATTCCGGTCGTACTTCATTGATAATTCGGTGCATTTCCCGTCAGAGGCCGGAGCGGGCGCCGTCAATGCCGGCACCTTTTCCTGCGGCTGAAATGTCCTGGCACGGGAAGCCTCCAGATACCACGTCAACAAGGCCGCGCCACGGTCGTCCGTCAAAGGTGCGTACGTCATCCCAAACCGGGAAAGTCGGGAGTAGTCCGTCATTCTGTCGGGCGAGCAGTACGCTTGCGGACCAGGGTTCGAGCTCGACGGCGCAGACGGTGCGGAATCCGAGCAGCTCGCTTCCAAGTATTCCTCCACCAGCGCCCGCGAAAAGATGTAGCTCATTCACTCCCCCTCCTTTCTAAGATGTCTGCTTGCTCGTCAGTAAGGTACTGCCAAGACTGCGGCGGGCGGGTCATGCCGATGTCAGAGAGCGGCACTGTGGAAATCCTCACGGGGTCTTGGATGCCCCAGACATAGCAAGGCAGGTAATTCCGCAGGTGCTCTTCCGTCACGCAAGCTTGCTTCATGGTCCATTCTAAAATTCCCTTTGGGGGATATGGTCGAAGTCCAGCAGTGACAACTAAACGGCACTTGCCGATGATGCCCCGTGTCCCGTACTGGCCGGATTCATAGAGCCACAGTGTGACGGAGTCGCCTTTGTTGAGGCGTGGCGCATTTTTACGCAGTTCCCATTTCTTTTCGCCGGACAAAATTTTCTCGGAGAAAGGCCGCCTGACGGATAGGAGGATGTTAATCATTGCTGGCCTCCTTCCTGTTAAGCTCCCATGGCCATTTAAGCACGTCGTCCGGGCGGCATGAGCCTTTATCTGTCCTGATCCAGGCATCATTCACATCAACGTCCGTAAGTGTAGCCCAGTACTGATACTTAAGAGACCTGTCTATAAAATGTAACTTATCACCAACCTGCACCCTCATGATGGGAGGAAACAAAGAAACAAGCCTATCCATATCTTCAATACATGCCTTCTTGGTTTTCCAAAAATGGGAACTCTGGAAGAAGCAGTTGTAGCAACCAGCAACCCAATCGGTTGTTATCCCATGGGCATCATATCCTCGTATGGCTTTCAAAGGTGTGCCGCAAAGAGGGCATTTAGGCGTTTTCATCGGGGTCCTTCCTCAATCAAGGCTTTAAGTTCATCAGAACAACGGAGGCGTGAAGCATTTTTCACTGTGCAAATAAGGTGCTGCGCCCACCGGGCATGCCGTTTCGTGGGGTACTCCATGCGATAGCGGGCGATAATTCCTTTGTGGTGTACAATCGCGGCCTGAACTTCGTATTTCCCGTCGTCGGTTTTCTTCATGGGGCAAACCTGCTGAACGATGATGTGAGGATTCCGTTTCATTGCTCTGATCCTTCTTGCACAGTGATTGTTATTTGTGGTTCTTCGCCCCACCATTTATCCACGGACGCGGAATACACCTGGGCGTCATCCTCCCAAAATCTCAACCGGGTCAGGACATCCTGCAGGGTTTTGGCCAGGTTGTCCCAGTCCGGTTTGGTCGTTTTCGGAATGAGCCCGATCCGGTTTTTTTTCGGCTCGCTCTTGCGGTAGGGCCAGACGAAGGCCAGCTTCAGGGAGACCGGCCCCGTCAGGGGCCGGGCCGGTTGATAAGGTTTCAGCAGGGTCAGGTAATCGCTGATGACCAGTTTCAATTCTTTCGTGTCCGCCAGTTTGGCGTGTTTCCCGATGTTGACGATTTTTTTGTTCTGGTGCGTTTTCGTCGGGGGAACAATCGGCAGCATGATGGTTATCGGCTTGTTCATGGCTGTTGATTAGAAGGGGATTTCGTCTTCTTCCGCCGGCGGTCCCGCCGTGGCGCTCATGTGGTTGTTGGCCGGCAGGTCCGCCGGGCGCGGAGGCAGGGGCGCTCCGCCGCGCCCCGCCGCTGTCCTGTCCTGCGCCGCCATGATGGCCCGGGCTTCGTCCGGCCCCAGCACGTCTTCGCAGTTGCTGAATTCGGGATAAGTCCCGTCTGCCCTGGGCTTGTCTCCCTGTCTGACGTTGAGCCGGACGTAGCAGGGTTTGCCGAGGTATTCCGCCGGGTTGATGATGACCTGCTGGCCGGGTTGGTAGACGTTCCCGGTAACGTTTTTGACGAACAGGTCAATTTTCCAGGCCAGGTCTTTCGAGTTGGTCAGGTAGTAACGGACCGTCGCCGCCCCTTCAGGGCCGAAGGCTCTGATGTGGACGGCCAGCTGCGGGCATCCCCGCGTTTTGGCGCCCTGGGAGATTCCTTCTTCCATTTTGACGATTTTTCCTTCGTAGACGCCCGCGGGGAGGAATCCGTATTCGCTGGGCTCGCCTTCTGATATGTAACTGAACATAATGGTTATTTGGTGGTTGCGGTTTTGGAGACGGAGATTTTTTTGACGTAGGAGGAGCCGGCCCCCGTCCTGACCAGTTCTTCCGGGAATTGTTGTTCCGGCAATGCTTCCGCGAACAGGGCGCGGAAGACGTCCGCCTTGAGCGGGCCATAGGATTTCAGGAGTTTCGGGACGCCAATCCAGGTGGCGTATTTGGCGACGTCTTCCGGAGCGACGGTGTCCGTGCCTTTCCGGGAGACGCGCCTGAATCCGGGGACTTCCGTTCCGTTGTTGAGGTAGTCGAGGATTTTTTCTTTTCCTTTTTTGACGTAACTTTCCAGCACAGCCGCCTTGGTGACGAATTCCGCCAGCCTGGATGGGTTTTCCGCGATTTCGGCGAAGCTTTCTTCCAGCGTTCCGGCTTCCGCCAGGGTCAGCATTTCCTGCGCCGCCCGGTTCCGCAGCGGGCAGGTGTCCTGCGAGGCGCACCAGCCGCAGTAGTCGCAGAGGCGCGGCCCGCCGCCGCGGTCCACGGCGTCCACCACGCCGTTGACGATGGAGATGGCTTCCCGGTAGGTGAATTTCCGGGTGACGATTTGCTGCTGGTCGCAGTAGAGGAGGTGGCAGGTGATTTCATCCAGGAATTCCCGTTCCATGAAGGATTTCGCGTAAGAGGCCTGCTGTTCCCAGTAGTTGCGGATTTGGCCGCTTTTGAGGTCGAAGAGTTTGCCCAGCGCGGGACAGAGGCAGTCCGCTTCCCCGCCTGTCACGCGGGGGTGCCATTGCGGGAAGGCGCAGCGGTTTTTGTCGGCAATGACCTCTTCGCCGGAGCAGAGCGTTCGGACCGTTTTCACCGCCCAGAGGATGGATTCTTTTTCATCGGCTTTCAGGTGTTCACACGCCCTGAATTCGTCCACTCCCATGAGCAGGGACCGGAAGGCGTCGTCCATGCGGGTTCCCCGCCGGGCCGCTTCCCCCGCGTCAGGGGAGGAGACATAGCAGGGGCATTGCGCCAGCTTGGGGAGCAGGGACGGCCTCAATAGTTCCGTGGCCGGGGCCGGACGGGGCCCGGCAATGTCAGCGAGGATTTTTTGCAGGTCGTCCAGGCTGACGGCGTATTCCGCTCCGTCCAGGGAGAGGACGGCATGCCCGGTTTTGCGGGCGACGTTGATGCAGGTGACGGGTTTCATTGGGCGGCAGGGGTGTTGTATTGCAGAACGGCCGTGTTGAACCGGTCGGGGGCGGAGAGGATGAAGGAGGCGAATTTTTCCGAGACGGCTTCAAGGCCCTGCCCCGGCTGGATTTCCTTTTTGTACGCGAGGAAGTTCAGCGCTCCCGGCACGTCGTTGATGACCGCGGCCAGTTGGTCCGCCAGGGAGGGAGCCGGTTTTTCCTGCTGTGCGGGAGGCGGCGCCTGCTTTTCGCCGGCCGGAGCGTTCCCGGAAGGTCCGCAGCCCTCTCCAAACAGCAGGCGTGAGATTTCCCCGGCGTCCATCGCCATCACCGCGGGCATCCCGTGCCGGTTTTTGGCTTCCCAGGTGGCCCGGTGCTCCGTGTAGACGGCACGCAGTTCCCCGCCTTTGGCCTTGCCTCCGTCCGTGAAGGTGGTCACGTAGTTGCAGAACAGGATGGCGTCCCCCCATTCCTTGAGTTTTTCCTTGGCGGTGATGGCCTGTTTGGCCGGAGCGTTGATTTTGATGGTGTACATGGTGTAGGCTTCCCCTTCCGGAGGGTTCACCGTTTCCACGCGGCAATGGCAGATGACGGCGATGTGCAGCCCTGCGCTCCGGCAGTTGTCAAAGACGGAAAGCAGGTTGACGAACATTTCGCTGGCCTGGGCGTACCCTTTTCCATAGCCGATGCTTTCAATGGAGGAGATTTTTCCGTCTTTGGGGGAGGCGTTGTAGTCCCTGATGACCTGGCGGGCGCACATGTCCCACAGGCGGTCTCCCGTGTCGATGACGAGCGTTTTGTAAGGGAGGTTTCCGTTCCGGGCTTCCTTGTAGATGTCCTGCAGGGCTTCCAGCATGGCGCCGTAGTGGTCTACCTGGATGCGGTCCACATTCATGTGCTGGGTTCCTTCTTCCGTGTCCAGGAAGAGGGGGGCGGGCAACCCGGCCGCCAGCGTGGATTTTCCCACGCCTTCCGGCCCGTAGATGATGACACGCTGCGGACGCTGCTGCACTCCGCGCTTGATGTTTTGTAATAGGCTCATATTATTTCCTTGTTTGATTGTATTCAGGTCGGGCGTCAGTTCCTGCTGGCCCCGGCCTTTTTGTTTATGGGTAGTTGGAAGGGGTTAACGGATTCTGGCAACCGAACGGGGCGCGATATTTCTGTAGTAGTCCTCTATAAATTCGGAGAGGTAAAAGCGGGGACGAATAAGCCCACAAACAACGTGTTTGCGTATTTTCCCGGCGGCAATCCACTTCGCCGCATTTGTCGGGTGAATGGGTTTTTCACCAGTTTTTTCACGGGCAGCCTTGCATACTTGAGCAAGGGACATGGTCGGTTCATACTGTTGTTCTTTCATTATAGAAATGCATTAATGATGAAATAAATGATCGTGAAAATCCCAACCAGCAGAGCGGAAAAGACAAGGTTCTGTACGATACCGGGCCGGGGGGTGAGGTCATTTTCCGGCAGGTCTATCGGGCAGCCGTACAGGGATTCCATTTTCTCGGCGCGGTCGCGGCGCAACCAGTATTGTTCGTTCGTCATTTTTTTCATTGTTGTTCAGGGGGCGGGTTACAGTTCGTGCCAGCCGAGCCGGATAAATTCGTCAATCAGGGCTTCTTCCATTAGGCTGCCGGCTTCTTGGGGTCGGAGTTCTTTTCATTAGCACACAACAACCTTCGGCAGCCTTTTGATGGCCTCAATTAATCCCGGCCTCGGTGTCCGCGTCCCCTTGCAAATCTGGCGGATCGTTTGGTCTGACACCTCAATCCCTTCTCTCACTAGCAAAGCCCTAGTGACGGAGGAATAATTGTAGCCTTTGTCGTAAAGGTACTGCCGGGTTAACACAAACCCGGTATCATTATCGGTTTCCTGTTGAGTCTTACTCATAATATGATATGTTGCTACTGTTACACATGCGGTGGTTTTAACGTCCTTTGTCGGATGTCAAATACCGGCTACAGGAAAACAAATACAACAAAACCGAACGAATGCAACAAGAAATTATTGCAAACCCAATATTTATTTCTCGAACGTATGAATTGTTGAAAACAACAGGTCTTAGTCAGAATGAGTTAGGTAGAATGACAAATATATCTCAAGCTACTATCTCCAGCTATTTGAAAGGGAGAACCGCCCCCAAATCCGGAGAATTAAGCCGTCTCGCTGACTTCTTCGGTGTCTCTATGGATTACCTTTGGGGGCGTTCGGAAAGCCAAACACCATGCCAATCATCCGTGCCAGTCAGCTCTTCTGAATGGCAAGACAGAGCTCTGCTAGCAGAAAAAAAACTAGCTCAACTCAAATCCCTCCTTAACGGCCTAGGCGGAGACATCCAGACTCTGGGCAATACTGTCAACAAACTCGTTAACTTTATCGCTGAATAAAATGGGATCACCAACAATATACTCTATTGTAAGTATTGTGATAGCAATATCAAGTGTTATCGTTTCGATTGTTAATCTTTGTACTATTAAAAACTTTAAACGTAGAGACGAACGTTCTGAACTGGATAGGGATTTAGAACATATATTAAATATAGCCGTCCAATATCCATACCTTGAACAACAGTATTTTACCAAGGCATGGACTCCTGAAAAAGTTTCAACTGATGAAAAATATGCAAGATATGATATATTTTGCAACAGAGTATATAACTTTTTACACAAAACATATGAACACTTTGACAAAGACAAATCCAAAATAGAAGATTTTGTGGACATAAAATCATGGATTCGATTGCATCAATACAACTGGAAAAATCCTGTTGATCCAAATGAAAATATTGATGGATATGATTCGGATTTCAGAGATTTCATTAATAAATACATTAAATAAAAACAATGAGAAAACACATACTAATCATAGGAAATAACAACGGATTGCCAGGAGTAAATATCGATTGCGAAAATTATCGTAAATTCTTTATGAGCTATATTGGAGGATGTTGGCATGAAGACGAAATAACAACGCTAAATAACACCACTACAGATCATCTTAATAGATTCTTAAATAAATTCAAAAAAGAAAAATTAGATTATTTTATTACTATATTTTCAGGTCATGGCGGTTCATATAAAATGAGAACAGTTCTTGAATTAAGTGAAAATAATGATGTCGATGAAAGGGTTTTTAATGACATTTCAAATAGACAACTTTCCATCTTTGATTGTTGCCGTTCTATCATTTCTGAAGAAATAGATATGATTAAAGCCTCTCGTGCCACTCTTTTGGCTAATCGTAAGGAAAATTTCGTTGAAGTTATTAGAAAAAAATATGATGAAAAGATTATGTCTTCATTAGAATATCATACAAAGCTATATGCATGCGCATGGAGGGAGACCAGTTCCGACACCAGTGAAGGAGGAGCATACTCATCTTGCCTGCTTAGGGCTGCCAAAAATATAACAGAGGAATACAAAACAGTTGGAACAGCACATATTGAAGCGCGAAATGATGTAAAGAAGCTTGGATTCGAACAAAATCCAGAGGCAATTCTTCCTAGATGTCTTTCATCACAACAACTTATTCTTAGTATAAATCCTTACTTCATAACCCGATACTAAAAACACTAATACAACAGAACTAGATCCTTCTGTATTTTCTTCACAGCATCTGTAAAAATACGGACGAGTTCTCCGCAGTGCACGTGGAAACCTTGGAACGCTGGGAGAAGGCATGACAAACGCCCGCTTGACAAATCCGGAAGAAAGGGCATAGTAGGGATGTACCAATTCACTAGGAATCATGTCATTCCTTTCTAACAATCGGCCCCGGCTGCGGTAACAGCCGGGGCCTTTTTGTCAGCTGAACAGAACTATCAGAAGTTCAATCAGCCGTTGTACCATTTCACCGTACTTGATCAAGTCATTGTTAATTCCTTTCTACTACGAATGAACTCATTTCCATCCGCTCCGGATCAACCGGCAGAGGCAATATACAGAAAAACAGGATTTTTGCAAGATATTTTTATCTGTAATTTTTTGACGCTCAAAAGATTATATACTTTATACCTCATAAACGGCGGCAAAATCTCCGGCATCTATGTGGAAACGCTGGACAGGTGGGAGAAAGCTTGACGCACCGGGTAAATGTGCTATAGGTAAATCCTCTTTTTTATTTTCCGTTAGCCGTCCACGTTGGGAAACGCGGGCGGTTTTTGTTGCCATCCTACTTCTTGAGGCATCGGAGGGCTGGGTAACCACAAACATACGAAGAGAGGTTTCCAGCCCACATCCTTCTGACGGACAGCCAGACAAACACGGCGCAAAGAGTCCAGGTAGAACAGGGAGGGGAAAGAATAGACGTTCATGACGGAGCACATAAGCTAAGAGAAAAACAAAGAGGTCAGATCAGAACATAACACCATAACATGTTAAGCGTGGTGACTCGTACTATAAAACTGAGTAGAACAATTCCAACAGCGCGACGGGATTGATTACAAAGCCAAAAGGAACTGATGAGAAAATCGCTTGTAACCCCGCCAACGTCTAGGTATATTGTTTTCACTCCTAAATTTTTTGTTTATGACACTTCCTCTGCTATACCATTTCTTCCAAGATGAAGAGATTCCATCATCTCCTGTACAAAGTAGAGATGAAAATTCTGATATTAAGTTAGACAAGGCTGATATACAAAAAATTGCTAAAGAATCTAATAATAGCTATTTTTTAAAATATGCGCAGATAAACATTATAAACAAAAAAGAAGAAATATTAGAAGAATGTTATATGGATGATTCTAATAAAATTGAAAAATCTGATAAATAATTATTCATATATTGATATTTTAATAATATGAGTGAGAGTATTCGGTATGATAGATCATTTTTTGAGAGACTGAAAAGAGAGTCACAATGCTATGATTTTCAAATATTGACGCAATTACTAAATAAATTGCACCAATTGACATCGTGCGATGTACTTCTATATGCGGCTTCTTATATAACAGAAAATCCTTCTCGCCGAGAGGCAGAAAAAGTTGTTGTTTCTGATCAGGATATTCCCAAGATGACAACAGTGATGGAGAAAATGGGAAATAACGATTTATTGTTTATTATTCATAGCCCTGGCGGAAGTGGTGATGCCGCTGCTCAAATCATTGAATATATCAGAAAGAAATATGCGGAAAAGAAAATAACTGCTGTTGTTCCCCATAAGGCTATGTCTGCGGCAACTATGATGTGTATGGGATGCGACAATATCATACTTTCCAAATTGGCTTCGTTGGGGCCTATCGATCCGCAATTTGCTGGCGGAATTCCGGCAAGTACTATTTTAGCTGAGAAAGAAGAAGCTCTTCGTGATATCGAAAACAATCAATCGGCAGCTCTTTTTTGGAACAAGAAGCTTGAAGGTTTACCTCCTGGTATTTATCAAATTTGCCGAGATGCAATGTCTTATTCTCAAGAAGTAGTACAAAATTGGCTGACTACATATATGTTTCATGATAATGAAAATAAAGAGTCCTTGGCACAAAATCTTTCTGAATGGCTGGCTAATGGAGCAGAACATAAATCTCATGGGAGACCATTCACTTATGAAATTTTAAAGAAAAAAGGATTTTTAGTAGAAGAATTGGAAGAAAATCAAGAAATGCAAAATCTCGTTATGGGAATATTCCATTCTTTTAGAGCAGTATTCGAAAATAAAAATCTTAATAAGCTGTGGACCAATCATTTAGGCAATATTGAATATTCATAGTATTTTTTTCTTATTTATCTTTTCTCCTCGCACTGATACTAAACAGGAAAGGATTCTTTTTATATTCTCGATCAGCTTCCAAACAGTATTACTACACTAAGAGAAATAAACTAGTGCTCATCTGGTAAAATCTCCCAATATACAGGTACATCTTCAGGATTACAGGCTGTCAGGTAATATTTAATCGTCGTCTTGCTGGTGGTGTGACCCATATTTTCCAGTAGTCCGTGCGTATCCCGATGGGCGGCCAGCCAGTAAGAGGCGTAGGAATGACGGCAAACATCGTTTAAATGGCTGATGCCGGCTCTCCGACGTACCGCCTGCCATTTGCGCTGCCAGTTCTTCGGAGAGAGCTTTCCTGTGCGTTTTTCTTCCGGCACGGTTTCCAGCCATGCCTTTAGGTTCGGCTCTATTTGCACCAGACGTACAGAGTTGGTTTTACTGACTTCCGGTTCAACTCTGATATAGCCATGAGCCAACTTAACATGTTCCCACGTCAGCGCGGTAACTTCCTCAGGCCGGACACCAGCAAAAAGCAAAACGGCTACTGCTATTTTCATATCCACCGCGTTTACGCGTAGATTTTCCGGCATCTCTCCGTCTCCTGAATAATCCCGACAAGCGGCCAGCAGGGAATGTGCCTGCGCGGGCGTAAGAATGGAAATAGGCGCCCTCTGGTGCTTGCGTTGTTTGATTCCTTCAGCGGGTGATTGAACAGCATATTTTTTGCTGATGGCCCACGTAAAAAACGGCTTAATGTGGCGCAACGCGGAATTGTATGAAGGCGGCGTCGTTTTCCATCCGGACAGCCATTTTTCAAATTCATCCGGCGTCACGTCGTCAATCAGGCAATCCCCAAATACAGAGGCAAAAGCACCTAAAACCTGTTTTACACGGCTCCGGTAATGAGAAGAGGCATCTTGCAACGTATCACGGTAAAGAGGCTCAAGAATAGATATTTTGCGTGCATCACTGGCCCGATGCCGTGCGATGTAATAGTCAATAACATCCTTAAGCGTCACGTTGAACGGTGCTAAACGGGCAAGTTCTTCGATGATGGCATCATATTCTGATCTTGTCATCAACGTTTCCCCCAAATGCAACCCTGCAGCAACGTCTTCCAGGTTGGAGATATATCCCATTGCTTCCGCTTTGGTCGGAAAATATTTTGTTTCTCTCTTTCCGGATCCGGAAAGTTTGGCCGGAATACGAACCTGCCAGCGCCCGCTTTGAGTATGTTTCACCGGAGTTATTTTCAGGCGTTTCATAACGTCTCACAGTACGCCAATTTTACGCCAGAACGGAATCAAAAAATGATATTTTGTTATCATTTGTGGCTGTTTTTTCATGGTTTTTCACCTTCCCAGCCTCAAAACAGACAAAAAAGAAGCCCTGTAATCCATTAAAATTACAGGGCT
>OLSJ01000822.1_pt1 | contig 22076 bp, 15 predicted proteins | sample 1672151 | NCBI WGS metagenome assembly OLSJ01 (sample SAMEA3136653, study PRJEB25190) | human gut metagenome | biome: human gut; feature: human-associated habitat; material: faeces | place: Austria | collected 2013 | reverse complement strand
ACATTCGAACTCCCTTCCGGACACCTGGGTGTCCAACTTGGAGTCCGCACCCCCCAACAACAAGTAATAATTCCCATAATCTATCGTTATTCGATACATTATCGAGCAAATGCCGTTTGCAGAACGCCCCGGGACGCTTATAACTCGAGATCTCATGCAGAAACAGCCTCCGTCGACAACAAACAACGTGTCCCTTCGCCGTATGCTAAGGGAACCTTCATCAGCGTGAGCCTTCAAACGAACCAAAAAACGCAGAAAGGAACCCAGCAATGCTCAACGAACTCACGCCCAACGACACGTTCTGCGATTATTACCAGCAGTGGGTGGCCATGTACAAGGAGGGGGCCGTGCGCGACGTCACGCTCAGCAAGTATCGGCTTACCTGTGCGTGGCTGCAACGGCTCATCCCCTTGCTGACCCTCGCGGAACTCAATCGTATTACTTATCAGAAGCTGCTGAACGACTACGCCGTCAGCCACGAGCGGCAGACGACGATGGACTTCCACCACCAGCTGAAGGGCGCTGTCCTCGATGCTGTCGACGAGGGTCTGGTGGAACGTGACCCAACGCGCAAGGCCATCATCAAGGGCAAATCCCCGCGCGCCAAAAAACAGAAGTACCTCAACCAATTCGAGTTGCACCGCCTTCTGAACGACCTCGACCTGGGACCCGAGGTGAGCTGGGACTGGCTCATCCTCCTCATTGCGAAGACAGGGCTGCGGTTCTCCGAGGCCGTTGCACTGACACCCGATGACTTCGAGTTCAGCCGCCAGGTTGTTTCGGTTAACAAGACCTGGGACTACAAAACGGGAACAGGCTTTGTTCCCACCAAGAATCGCTCCTCCGTGCGCAAGGTGCAGCTCGACTGGCAGCTGGTCATTCAGTTTTCCGAGCTCACCAAAAGGCTTCCCCACGATGCGCCGATCTTTGTGGAAGGGAAGGTCTACAACTCCACCGCGAACAGCGTGCTAGAACGCCATTGCAAGCGAGCCGGCGTGCCCGTCATCTCCGTGCATGGACTGCGCCACACCCACGCATCGCTGCTCCTGTTCGCCGGCGTCTCCATCGCCAGCGTCGCCAAGCGCCTCGGGCACGCCAGCATGAACACCACGCAGAAGACTTACTTGCACATCATCCAGGAGCTCGAGAACCAAGACGTCGACCTCGTGATGCGCTCGATCTCCAGCCTCATCTAGTCGGCAACCGCTCACGCTGATGAAGGGCGATGAGCGAGTCGAGCTTGGCGAATGTCTTGGCGATAGCATCCTGTTCATCGATTGCGGGCACTATTAGCGAAGTACCAGCTATCATCGCTCTTGAAACAGAGATCACCTTAATACCCTGCATCAGAGGTGTGAGCTGATCGCGAAACGACGACGAGTTCAGATAATGCCCCAAGAATCCCGGAGCGTACCTCCTTAAGGGGCGCAACGGCATGGTGTGAAGCCCTGGGTAGACTGTTGCGTCCCCGATTTTCCGCAGCTCAACGCACTTCCCAGCTGCCTCGTCTTCCGCCGTATCGGCGACAACAACATCTCCGTTACGAAGCTTGTCGCACGTGAGCCTTGAGGCCATCTTATCGCTCGCGACTCTTGGCAGTGCCATCTTTTCAAGGTCGATAACGGATCCGAATTTGATTAGCACGTCACCGTAATGGACGTCAAAGCAGCTGCCCTCGGAATCGCTGAGTTCGGCGCGAGAAAGCGTGTTGTTTCGCAAAAATTCGAATTCGTCCCCCAACCTACGCTGTTCCCAAGTTAGTGCATGCAGATGTGCAGGCCTCACTTCCGAATCCTCATGTCGTTTTGGCAAGCGTTCGCTAAAGATTGGGAACAGCGTAGGTTGGGGGAGCTGGTCGAAGAAACCTATGGCGGAGGAACGCCAAAGACGAGTGTGCCTGAGTATTGGGGCGGCGATATTCCTTGGATTCAGTCTTCAAATGTGATTGAAGGCGAGCTGTTCAACATCGATATACCAAAGGCCATAACCGACAAGGGATTAAGAGAGTCTGCCGCAATTCTCATCCCAGGAAGTTCTATCGCGGTTGTGACACACGTAGGTGTTGGAAAACTAGTCTACCTGCCATTTTCGTTCACTACGAGTCAAGATTTTGTGTCTCTATCACGGTTAAAGACGAACTCCATTTTTCTCTGCTATGCACTATTTCGGCGATTGCAAACTGAAATAAACATGGTTCAAGGCTCTGCAATAAAAGGAATTACTAAAGCCGAGCTGCTCGACAAGAGAATTGATATTCCGCACGATGTCGAACAAACTCAAATTGGCGCCTTTCTCCAGAAGCTCGACTCGCTCATCGCCCTTCATCAGCGTGAGCGAGTCGAGTAATTTGCTCAGCCAGGATCGTCGTTCGACCATACCCGCAAACATCGCGCCGTCTAAGCAAAATTCAAGAAGATCCCCTATCGTGAGATAAAGCCTCTTTGCGGCTTGCCCAACGCTTCCTCGTGTGCTCTCCAAGCTCGTCTACAGTGATTTCACCGGCAATATACGCTTCGACATCCGCCCGAAACTCCTCGGATACCCAAGCGCCCTCCATCTCGCCAGAACGAATGGCCTCACGCATTACCCGTTCACGATCCACCGTGGCACCTTTCAATAGCCCAAGGGAAATAGCCGACTTCCCAACCGCATCCCCTGCATTGCCCGCCATTTTGCCGAACGGCTAAATGACGGGCTCGGAGGGCTTACACGCCGAGAAGCTTAAGCTGATCTGCAATTTCTCGTTCTAGCTCGGCAATTTCTCTCTTATCCTGCTCGATCAACCTCAGAACCTCATCTAGGTCTATCTCTTCTTCCTCCTCAAACGTATCGACGTATCGAGGAATGTTGAGGTTGTAATCGTTCTCCCTCACCTCATCGAGAGATGCAACGTGGGCGTACTTTTCAACATCCTGGCGATTCCTGTAAGTCTCAACGATTTTCTCAATATTGGCGGGGGTCAGACGGTTCTGGTTCTTCGCTTTTTCGAACTCGCGAGATGCATCGATGAACAGGATATCCTTAGCCTCGCGCCCCTTTTTGAACACGAGAATGATCGTTGGGATACCCGTGCCGTAGAAGATGTTCGCGGGTAGCCCGATCACGGTATCGAGGTAATTCTTGTTCTCTATGATCGCCTTCCTGATCACGCCCTCGGCTGCTCCGCGGAACAACACGCCATGCGGAAGCACGATAGCCATAGTGCCGCCATCTTTCAGATGGTACAAGCTGTGCAGGATGAATGCGTAATCAGCCTTGGTCTTGGGCGCCAGCTTGCCGTAGTCCTTGAACCGCGCGTCCTTAAGCTTTGTATCGTTATTATCCCAATGAGCGGAATAGGGCGGATTCGCTACAACGGCATCAAAGGAACGCGGTCGATCGATGCCTTTCTCGTCCGGCCCATCCGGCCAGTCGCCTTCAAGCGTGTCAGCATTCGAGAGCGTCATGTTGTTGAACGACACCCCGTGCAGCATCAAATTCATACGCGCCAAGTTATACGTGGTGGTGTTCAACTCTTGCCCGTAGTACTTGATTGGCTGACTATCCGGAAGCTCCTGTCCGACGGTCAGCAGAAGGGAGCCGGAGCCCATGGTAGGGTCATACACACTGAAGGCTGAATCCGCATCGTTCCAGTTCATCGTCACGATTTTCGCCAGAATCTCGCTCACCTCGTGAGGCGTGTAGAACTCCCCGCCTTTCTTGCCCGCTGAAGCTGCGAACTGCTTGATAAGGTACTCATAGATGGCACCGAGAATGTCTTTGCCGTCATCGCTCTTGTACTCTATGCTGTCCACAAGTTTCACAATACGGTTAAGGGACTTGGCGCGCTCGTTCGTCGATGACCCCAGCCGCGAGTCGCCGAGATTCACATCGTTGAACACGCCGCGAAAATCGCGCTCCGCCTCCTTATTGAGCTCCGCATTCTTGTTGAAATGGTCAAACATGCTTTGATAGTCACTCGGTACGACCATGCTCTCGTCGATCTTATGGACGAGAGAAGCCCACGTATCAAGCGGCTCAATCGCATAGCCCAGACTTGAGGAGATGTCCTCCAGATAGTCCGCCAACTCCTCGTTGTTCGCCTGCTCAAGATAGGCTTGATTGACCGTATGACCAGGCTCCACATCCAAAACATTATTGGTCACCAAGTATTCTTCCTGATGCTCCGAAAGATAGCGGTAGAACATGAAAGCCAGAATATAGTTCTTGTACTCCGCAGCGTCCATATTGCCGCGCAGTTCGTTTGCCATTGCCCAAAGCTTGGAGGAGATTTCGTTCAAATCGCTCATTTTCTTATATTCCTTTCTTAGACGAACATCTGCTGAAGCAGGCCTTTTTTCAATTCCTTAACATGATCCAGCTCACGCTGATGAAGGGCGATGAGCGAGTCGAGCCTCTGGAAGAAGCCGCCGATTTGGGCTTGCTCATCTATAGACGGAAGCTGTATAGGCGTCTTTTTTCCTGTGTCAATAGTGAAGGTCCCCACGGTTCCAGAACCCGCTGATTTACGAATAAAGTCTTGGATGCTTGAAGAAGTAAAGCTGTAATAGAAGAAAAGTCCATCGATCACGTTCATATTCTTAAACCAGATGATGTTTCCATCTTTGAAATATATTGGCTCTGAACTGGGGACACGCCACGGTACACCTATCGTCCCAACGCCCGTAACCAGCAAATCATTTTCAACTGCTTTTCCTGATAAACTCGAATACTCTTCATAGAGTTCTTCTGAAATAAAAAGAGGTTCATCTATTTCTTCACCATTTGAAAATGCGACAAGATCTCTTGCACGTAAAAAGCGGATCCCTTCGCTCGACCAATCATCCTGATGGACACGTTTTACCGAAGTTATGTCCATGAGTTCCCCCAACCTACGCTGTTCCCAAGGGTCAGTGAAACCGGGAAAACGGAGTTCCGGTACATTCGTCCCTTCCTTTGGAAACATTTTTTGGAGCAGACCCTTCTTCAGTTCTTTAACGTGATCTAACTCACGCTGATGAAGGGCGATGAGCGAGTCGAGCTTGGCGAAGAGAGCGCCGATAGCTGTCTGCTCCTCGATTTTTCCCGGCAGAGTCAATTCGGTTTCGAAGAAGTCGCCCGGCGCAATGTTAAGCAGCCCATGATTCCTTGCCCCTTCGGCGGCAATCATCCGAATTCCTCTGTGCCAGCGACTAGTCTCGTAATAAGTCACAAGAAAATCTGGATCACCCTCGTCGAGCCCAAAGCAAATGTAAAGAGTCGATAAGCAGCCCTTTTCGTATTCCGTCAAGCGTTTGATCGCGCCCCAAGGGCTATCGCTCGAAGTACTTTTGTTGTAAGCGAACTCGCCTCTCTCAAGCAAGTAATACCCTCGCATGTCGCGACTTGCAACCTGGCTGTTGAAAAAGTCGCGCTGATCCACTAGCCCATGCTGAGCCGAGATGGTCAAGGGAAGGTCGGACATGCCCTCTTCGTTTTTACGAGTTACCCGATGAGCTACTTCCCCCAACCTACGCTGTTCCCAAGGGTCAGTGAAACCAGGGAAACGGAGCTTGGGCACGTTCCTTTTTTCTTCCATTTTCTACCTCACTTCCCAACGCCCATTGCGATTTGCTCCAATGCGGACGAGTCTTCCTTCGGCTTTCAGCGACGCTATGAGTCGCTCTACCTGCCGTTTGCTCAACGAAAGTCGTTCAGCTAGCTGAGCAGCCGTAATGGTCGGATTAGCTTCCATTAGCGTGAGGAGTTTCCCTTGCGCCTGGATCGCCGCATTCGCTGTCCCATCATTTATACCGACGTTTATACCGACGTTTATACCGACATCATCCCCTCGGGAAGCGACCTCATCAAGCGCGTCGGAAAGAGCCTTCAGCATAAAAGTCACGAACGACGTTGAGTCAGCCGCATTGTCCGCTTGCTGAAGCGCACGGTAATAGCCCTCCTGGCGATCTTTGACAATCGACTCTACAGGAAGCCACGCGAAGAGCGGATTCCAGTCACTAAGTATCAAGGTCTGCCACAAACGCCCCATGCGGCCGTTGCCGTCTGCAAAAGGATGGATAAACTCGAACTCGTAATGAAACACGCACGAGGCGACAAGGGGCTGTGCCTCGGAGTGCCTCAGCCACGAAAACAAGTCTTCCATGACCTCTGGGACGTAATGAGCCGGCGTCCCCGCATGAATAAGCTGATCCCCACTGAACACGCCTACATTCCCGCTGCGAAAACGACCGGCCTCCGGGGTTAGGCCGGACATGAGAAGTCGGTGTGCCTCAAGCAAGTCTTCCAAGGATGTCGCGTCGAACGTTGGCAGAGCCTCGTAGGCCTTTATGGCGTTCTGCACTTCCAAGATATCCTTGGGAGGCGCAAGCACACGCTTGTTGTCTACAATCGCCGTGACTTGCTCAAGGGAGAGGCTGTTGTTCTCAATTGCCAGTGACGACTGAATAGTGCGGATACGGTTTTCCTTGCGAAGCTGGGGACTGGCGTTGAATCCTCCCAGGGTCTCGACGCGGCCGACCTTTTGCGCAATATCTGCAACCAGCTGCAGAATCCTCTCATTCAACTTGAATGGTGGTTCGTACGACATGCAAACCCCTAGTTCTCGACAAGTGCATCGGCTAATTTGTAAATGGCCTCGCGAAGTCCGTTGCGGTACTTGATTCTCGGCAGCGCGCGCACTTCCGCGTCGTTGGCCATAGCGCAATAGTCCTCGCTCGCATCGGCAATGATGGCGCGAAGGCGACCCGTATCGTCGAGATCTTGCTGCCCGTACCGATGACGGGCGAACAACTCTCGCATATCGGCACTTTTCACGACTTCGGTAATTCCCCACTGATAGCGAAAATCGAGCAGCATCTTTTCCAAACTTACATCGTTGGCTTCCTCGATAACCCTCATGCTGTCCTTAAGCTTGTAAGGATACTTCAAGTCGGTCGCATCGGTCGGATAGTCTCCGCGCATGATCGCCGCCACTGCGTTGATCACCTTGGCGGCATAGGCGCGATCTTCCAAGCCATTGGCAAATTGTATGATTTCCGATTGGGTCCTCTGCGCTTGCGCCTGTTCGCCGTCATGGACTTGGTTGAGCAGCATTTCGATGAGTTCAGTCAGATAATCGTAGTTGACTTCCACGTCCTTTACATGAGTGAGCTTCAACTCAAGCTGAAAGACGGGGATGTTCTTCTGCTTGGCAATGTATTCCTTGAGCTCGTTGGTGAGAACAGTCGTCAGCATGGTTTCCTGATCGGGCGACATCCCCAGCGCCACAATGAGCTCGTCGGGATCGTCGTAGTTGTAACCCTCTCCCGCAGCTTCTCCAGGTTCAAACTGCTTGAGCTTCGCCATGCCAGCATTGTACTCGCGCAAAAGCTCGAACATGTACTCCTTTTGCTTCTCCGAGGCCGGCAGCTGGGTAAAGCCGCTCGTCAGTTCATCGAGCTTTTCCACTTTGTTCTTCACTGTCTGAAAAACTTCCTCGAACTGCGGAGCCGTTAGACCATCGAGAACGTTCTGCCTGCTGCGTTCGGCATCCGAGAGATTGGCCGATTCCTTGTTAGCGTACACCGCGAGCGCTTCGTTCATAAGCCGCTCGTTTTGCGCCGGCCATCGGTAGTTCACAACGCGACCCCACGGCTTATCTTGCAAATCCGCAATACGATTCGTGCGCGAATAAGCCTGAATGAGACTAGCACCCTTCAGAGTGCGATCGACATAGAGCGTGTTGAGCTCCGGTGCATCGAACCCGGTCAGCAGCTGATCCACCACGATGACGATATCGAGATAATTGCCGTCGTCCGTCGTTCTTCGCAAGCGCGAGGTAACGTCTTCGGTATATCCGGCAACGTTATCCATGCCAAAGCTCGTTCCGAATTCCTTGTTGTAAGCCTGCATCGCACGATGAAGACCCCGATTTGTCTCCAGCTGAAAATCGTTGTTCGAGGTGTTCTGACTGAACGTGACCGCCACTTTGAGGGTTGACTCCCCCTGCACCCGCCGCTCCTCATTCACTCGACAGAACTCATCAAAGTACATCATCGCCATCGGCGTACTCGCCTTTCCTCCACCAACATGCGTGGTGAGCAGCGCGTTGTATTTGCCTTCGTTGGAGCGGTTTCGCCAGTTCTTGAAAATATCGGCAACAACGAGCTTGACGTGGTCTTTGTTCTCATCGTAAAAACTCGCGGCAACAGCATCATCCATATCTTCCGGTGTCATGTTGTCTATCTTGCGCCGAATTTGTTCGTCGGTCCAATCGGGATGCTGCTCGCGATAGAATCCGGGAAGATAACGTTCCTTCATTTCCTCCTCGTCGATTGTCGTTTCGAAATCGACCTTAAACCCAAGAACATTCTGATCGGCGATAGCCTCTCGAATGGTGTAGGCATGCAGCAACTCCCCGAAGATATCTTCTGTGCGAACACTCTGCCCGGCATCGTCGAAAGTGGGCGTTCCCGTATAGCCAACCCATGCTGCATGTTTGAATGCTTTCTGAATAGCTTTGAACGAGTCGCCCCCCGTCGAGCGATGCGCCTCGTCCACAATAAAGACGATATTCTTGTCAGGGGCGCTAAACGATGGGCGCTTAACGAGCTTGTCGAGCTTCTGCACCGATGTGACGATGATGCCGTTGTCCTTCGATTTCAACTTACGACTAAGATCGGCAGTGCTCTTGGTGTCCCGTACGCTCCCCAACGGATCCTCGTCGAAACTCCCCGTTGCCGCCATCTGCGCATCTGGGTCATAGGCACGGTAATTGTCTGTTGTCTGGTTGGTAAGCGCGATGCGATCGACGAGAAACACGACTTTGTCGATTTTGGGCATACGGCTGGCAAGCCAAGCGGTTTTAAAGCTCGTAATCGTTTTTCCCGACCCAGTGGTATGCCAGATATATCCCACCTTGTTATCGCCAAATTCGAAATCGATACGTTTAAGACCATCGATTACTTTTTGCGTGGCGTACACCTGATAAGGACGCATGACCTTCAGCGCTTCTTTGTTCTTGGTGCCATCGAGGATCATATAGTTCGTCGCCATCTGATGCGCCATAGGAATAGAGAGCATCGAGTCGGCGAACTCCCTCCAATTGCGCACAATGGCATTGTCGCTTTTTCGCTGCCAGTTGAAAGCGAAATCCTTGTTAAAGGCCTCGGCCGTTGTGTTCGCCATGTACTTCACATTATTCGGAGTGATAGCTACCAGTATCTGCAGCGTCGAGTAGATATCACGATATTGTCCTTCATCGATGTACTGATGCATCTGATTCAGTGCCTCATCTACATTGCGAGTATCACGCTTCTCCTCAATCTGAATGATAGGCAAGCCGTTGATAAGCAGCGTTGTGTCGAAGCGCCTGTCCTGCTTCCCTGTTATTTTTGCTGGACGCTCGATTTGGTTCACTACCTGGTAAATCGTATCGCCTGCGCCAATCTGGCTTTGATCGAATACCGTGAGAAACACATGGCGACCGTCATCGAGATCGATCTCAATCTGTGACACACCGTTCATCCCGTAAAGGAACTGACCCGCCTTATACGGCGTGCGCAAATCGGATATGATGCGTTTGACCTGGTTGAATTCGATCACGCTCAGAGGGTGATCAAGCGTTGCCCAATTGTGCCTCTCAAGAATGTTCTTGAAGTTTTCCCAAAGTTGATCGGTTGTCTTAATATCGGGCTCGTACTTCCAGAGCTTCGTTTTGACGACATAATCGACGGGTCGCTCTGCCACCGAATCAGCTTCCGGCGATTGCGCCGAAGAAACTGCCCCATGGCATAGATACTGTATTAGTTCGGTTTCAAATCGAAGCTCGTCCATCGCTAGTACGCCTCCTTGATTCTACCCATCACCACAAGTTTCTCTTTTTCTGCCACATCATGCCTCAAAGCGGTAACCCTATTTATACTGAAGTACAAACTGCCTATGGCCTCTTGCGTTGCCCGTGGAGGAAGATCGGGGATCAGCAGATCAGCCAACTGCCTTACGGTGTACTTCATAGTGAAGGAACCTTGCTGACCGAGCGCAAGCTGCCGCCTTACCCCTTTATGCTCGTTCAAAAGATAGACGAGATACCGAGCATCTATCATCGATGATGGATCAAGCTTTACGAAATTCTGCGTGAGAAGATACCCTTCATGGCATTCGCCCACTAATGTGGCCTTTCCCGACATAAGGCTGAACACGAGATCGCCCACGGAAAGCACCTCGACCGCATCATACGTGCGGGCCTTCTTTGCGCAATTTACGTCTCTCTTCTTCCCCGACAGGTCCGCCTCAAGCTCCTGCTGACCGTAAAAACAATAGACAGGCGCCTCCGGATCTGACGTTTCGACCAGACGAAACTGCGGCGTTCCGCTTTTCAGCTCAACCGCATCAATCAATTTCATAGTCTACAACCGTGCCTTTCTATAATTACACGTTGTATACTAATATAACTGACTGAGTTGTCAATAGAATTCTGTAATTTTTTCTAATTACATTTCTTTTGAAGCCGACATCTAAATACTCCACTGCTCATTCTGCGTCACGATGATGTGCTCGAGAACTTTTATGCCAAGAAGCTCTCCAGCTTCTCGAATCCGCTTCGTAACGGCAATATCTTTCTCTGAGGGCCTTGGATTTCCGCTAGGATGGTTATGGGCAACAATAATGCTCGCAGCTCGATCCTCGATTGCGCGAGCAAATATCTCCCGAGGGTGAATGATGCTTCGGTCTAAAGTCCCCTGAAAGACAATCTCGTTGCTTATAAGCCGATTAGCGCCATCCAGCGTAAGAACAGCGAAGCATTCCTGCCTCTTTGAACGGAGGTCTTTTAGCTGCTCCACAGCATCATCGGTAGAAGTAATGACCGGCTTGTCCGCAGGAATAAGATAGCGTCTCCCCAGTTCGAACAGGGCAATCATCTCACTTGTCTTGGCAACGCCCATGCCTTTTACCCCTGCAAGATCGCGATACGTCACCTCACCGCCCTTTTCTTTAAGCAGCTTGAGGATCTGAGTAGCAATCGCTCGCGCTGACACTTGCTTGTTTCCACTCCCTATCACAAGCAACAGCAGCTCTAGATCTGTTAATGTCGCTGCACCATATTTAGCGAGCTTTTCCCTCGGCATCATAACAAACCCCCTGACCTTATCTTAGGCGTTGCACTATACCGCACTTTAAAAGAATCTGAAATACTGTCATACCGATAACAGGGCTTGAACATAAGAGAAAGGACGGCGCGGGGCCGTCCTTTCTTGAGAGTTCTCGGATACCGAAAGCTGCGCAGTGGCGCCCTTCCGCGTCGCTACAGGATCATGTTGCGGGCGATCTCCAGGGCCTCGTCGATGCCGTCGGGGTTCTTGCCGCCGGCCTGCGCCATGGTGGGCTTGCCACCGCCACCTCCCTGGATGGCCGGGCCCATGGCCTTAATGATGGCCCCGGCGTTGAAGCCCGCCGCCACGGCCTCGTCGGTGCCGGCGGCCATGAGTACGGGCTTGCCGTCGTTCACACCGGCCACCACCATGGCGCCGGGCGCGTCCATTCGGCTGCGCACGACGTCCCACATATTGCGCATCTGGCCGCCGTCGCGCACCTCGGTGCGCGCGATGATGACGGGGTATCCCGCCGGAGCTAGCTGCACTTGGGAGAGCAGCGTCGCGAACATATCGTCGCCGATCATGCTCTTGGCGCGCTTGGCCTTGGTGCGCATCTCCTTCAAGGCCTTCTGGTCGGCCGCCACGCGCTCGGACACGTCGAAGGGCGGCACGCGCAAGGTGGCCGCGGCCTCCTTCAGCTCGGCCTCCACCTTGTTCACATAGGCGAGCGCGCCGTAGCTCGTCACGGCCTCGATGCGGCGCACGTTGGCGCCCACCGACGACTCGCTCGTGATCTTCAAAAAGCCGATCTCGGCGGTGTTGTTCACATGGCAGCCGCCACACAGCTCACGGGAGAGGTCGCCCGCCTCCACCACGCGCACGACCTCACCGTACTTCTCGCCGAACAAGCCCGTCACGCCGGCGGCGCGGGCCTCTTCCAGCGACGTCTCGTAAATGGTGGTGGGCGTGGCGCTCATGATGTGCTCGTTGGCCTCGCGCTCCACCTCGGCCAGCTGCTCGGGCGTGCACGCCTCGAAATGGGTGAAGTCGAAGCGCAGACGGTCGGGGCCCACGTAGGAGCCGGCCTGCTTCACGTGGTCACCGAGCACGCGGCGCAGCGCGGCGTGCAGGATGTGGGTGGCGGTGTGGTTGCGCTCGATGGCGGCACGACGGTTCGCGTCCACGCGGGCCACGACGGTATCACCCTCGGCAAGCCCGGTCTCCTCGGCGCGCACCGCGTGCACGAACAGGCCCTTCTCGGGAGCCTTCGTGTCCAGCACGAAAATGCGTCCCTCGCCGTTCTCGATGATGCCGGTGTCCCCCACTTCTCCGCCCATCTCGGCGTAGAAGGGCGTGGCGGTCAGCACCACCTCGCCGGTCTGCCCCGGCGCCAGGGTGCCCACGCGCTCGCCATCGACGACGACGGCCAGCACGCGCGTCTCGGCGGCGGTGGCATCGTAGCCGATGAACTCCGTGGGGCCGAGCTCGTTCAAAAGATCGCTGTAGATGCCGCCGTAGGTGGACCAGGCCGCCTCGGCGTCCTTCGCGCCGGCGGCGCGGGCGCGCTCGCGCTGAGCCTCCATGGCGGCCTCGAAGGCCTCCATGTCCACTTTCACGCCGCGGCCCTCCGCGATCTCCTGGGTCACTTCCACGGGGAAGCCGTAGGTGTCGTGCAGGGTGAAGGCCTCCTCGCCGGAGAGCACGTCGCCCTCGAGCTTGCCGAGGGCCTCCTCCAGGTAGGCCTGGCCCTGGCGCAGGGTGGCGCCGAAGCGGTCCTCCTCGGCCATGATGAGGCCGCGCTCAAGCTCGCGGTTCTCCACGATCTCGGGGTACACATCTCCCATGAGTCGCACGATCTCGTCCACGTACTCGTTGAGGAAATGCCCTTCAATGCCGATAAGCTGGGCCTTCATGATGGCGCGGCGCAGCAGACGGCGCAGCACGTAGCCGCGGCCCTCGTTGCCCGGCAGAATGCCGTCGGCGATCATGAAGGTGACCGAGCGGGAGTGATCGGCAATGATGCGCAGGGCCAGGTCGGTCTCGGCGTCCTCGCCGTAGGTCACGCCGGCCAGACGCTCGCCCACGGCCACCAGGCTGCGCAGCACGTCGGTCTCGTAGTTGGACTGCACGCCCTGCATGATGGCGGCCATGCGCTCGAGCCCCATGCCCGTGTCGATGTTCTTCTTGGGAAGGGGCGCCAAGGTGCCGTCCTCCTGGCCGTCGTACTGGGTGAACACGCAGTTCCAGTACTCGAGGAACCGGTCGCAGTCGCAGCCCGGCGCGCAGTCGGGGCTGCCGCAGCCGAACTCGGGGCCCTGGTCGTAGTAGATCTCCGAGCAGGGGCCGCAGGGGCCGGTGGGGCCGGCGCGCCAGAAGTTGTCGTCCTCGCCGAGGCGCGAGATGTGGTCCTCGGGCACGCCCAGGTTCTTCCAAATCTCGATGGTCTCGTCGTCATCCTCGAACACCGTGAAGTACAAACGCTCCGGCGGCAGCCCCAGCACGTTCACGGAGAAGTCGTAGGCCCAGGCGCACATCTCCTCCTTGAAGTACTCGCCGAAGGAGAAGTTGCCGAGCATCTCGAAGAAGCTCAGATGGCGGCCCGTGGTGCCGATGATGTCGATGTCGTTGGTGCGCACGCACTTCTGCACGGAGGTGGTGCCGATGTAGGGCGCCTCCAGCTGCTTCTGCTGCAGGAAGTAGGGCTTGAACTGCACCATGCCGGCGCTCGTCAGCAGAAGCGACGGGTCGTCGGGAATGAGCGAGGAGGAGGGCACGAGCTTGCAGCCCTTCTCCTGAAAGTAGTTCAGGTACTTCTCGCGAATCTCAGCGGTGGTCATGTAACGCATAGGTGTTCTATCCGTCCTTTACGGTCAACGAAAACAGTTGCAGCAGATTATAGCGCTCCTTGCGCGCTACTTTTTGGAAGACGACGTGTCATCATGGGAATGGCGCGCCGTCACCTTCCCATGGGCCTGCGAGCGCAGCTTCGGCAACTTGCGGCCGAACAGCGTCGCGTCGTCCAGCTTGATGGGCTTCATGGAGCCGGTGGTGACGCCCGGTGACGTGGCGTCCGACAGCGGGTTCACTTCCTCGTTGTCCGACGGCACGCCCTTGAAGAACACGCCGTCCTCGGCCACCAGGTGCCGGCCGGTCTTCTTCTCGAAGTAGTAGACGAACACCGATTTGGCCACGGCCACCAGCGGGATGGAGGCGAGCATGCCCACGAGCGACCCCATAAGGCCGCTCATGGCGCCGCCGAGGGCCGAGCCCACCATCAACGCGATGAGGGTGAGGGCCGGGTGGATGTCCACCGAGTTCGCCATGATCTTCGGCGAGACGAAGGTGTAGACGAGCTGCTGGATGACCACGGTGCCGGCCAGGGCGATAAGGGCCACCAGCGGGCTCACGAAGACGGCCGCGATGGCCGCGAGCGCACCTCCCAGCCACGGGCCGATGATGGGGATGATGTTCATCACGCCGGTGATGAGGCCGAGCACGGCGGCGTTGGGCACGCCGACGACCTGGAACAGGATGCCGCAGCCCACGCCGATGACGGCGCACTGCAGAAGCGTTCCCTTGATGTAGCCGCCCATGACGCGGGTGAAGGTGGCGTGGAAGAACTCGGCGTCCTCGGCGTGCTTGGGGCCGATGAGCCGGCGCGTCTCGCGGCCCATGGCCGGCAGCTCCATGAGGATCCAGAAGGCGATGACGAGCGCGAACCCTAAGGCCATCAGCCCGTTGGCCAGCGTCGTGGAGAAGGCCACGATGCCGTTGGCGCTGCCCTGGGCGATGGAGGAGGCCCAGGATGCGGCCGACTTCTGCACCTCGCTGATGACGTTTTTCACCGTTTCGTCCTCGAGCATCGGGGCGTAGCGGGCGTACAGGTCGTTGCCCCAGGCGATGACCGCATCAACATAATGGGGCAGGTTGCTGACCAAGTCGTTGAACTGGGCGTTCAAGCCGAACATTGGCGAGAACAGAAGGAAGCCGATAAGAGCGAGCACGAGCGCCATGATGATGTAGGCGATAGTGGTGCCCAAACCGCGGTTGACGTGGTGCTTCTCCAGCCCGTTCACAATGCCGCGCAGGCAGAAGACGATGATGACGGTCCAGATGAGGATGGCCACGGGCACCGACAGGATGTTCAGCAGGTAGACGATCGCCGCCAGAAGCAGGATGGCCGCCACCACGGCCCACAGGTCGAAGAAGCGCGTGCGGGCGCGGGCCTGCTTGGTGCGCGAGATGGCGTTGGCGGCAGCGGTGGCCGCGGCGGCCGCGCTGCGCGGGTTGTTGACGGAAGCGGGCGCGTCGGCTCCTCCCTGCGATTGAGACGCGTCGGTGCTCATGAGAATCTCCTCAGGTGCAAGCTACTGAACGGTGTAGGGGCTGTTCCCCACGGGGGCCGGCTCGGCCTGAGCCGCGGCGGCGTTGGGAGAGACGGCCGGCGAGGCAGCGGCTGCGGGGTCGGCAGGGGCCGTCGCAGACGCGGTCGGCGCGTCGGTGTCGGTGTCGGCGTCGGCGTCGGCCACGGCCGCATCGGCGATGGTGCCGGCGGTGCCGGAGAGCTGGTCTTCGAAGTCGTGGGCGCGCTGTTGGCTGGCCGCGTTGGCGGCCTTGACAGCGGCGCGGCGGTCTTTGCCCTCGGCGACGACGGCGCGGGCGGCATCCCCCATGGCCGAGACGGCGTCGGCAACGGTCGCCCCGCGCTCGGGCGCGCGGCCGGCCTTCGCGGCGGCGCTGGCGTCGGCAGCGGCTCCCAAGCTCACGGACTCGTCAGAGGCGTAGCGCGGCTTGAACTTGCTGCGCAACTTGCCCGTGAGCGAGTTCACCAAATCGATCGGAGCGCTCGTCACGGTATCCACGGCACCGGCGGCCTTCGAGACGGAATCGGTGATCTGGGTCACATCTTCCAGAATCTGGTCGACGCGCATGAGTTCCAAATTCGCCGCGTCCACCGTGAGCGACAGACGCTCCACCAGCGGATCGACGCGGCCCACGGCGGGCTTGGCCTCCTCGGCGATCTCGTTCACGCGGGTAAGCAGCGGGTCGATCTGATCGGTCACCAGGGCATCCACATGGGCGATGAGGGGGTCGACCTGGGCGGTGATCTTCTCCACGTTCTTCAGCGTGGGGGTGAGCTCCTTATGGGCGTCGTCGATGGTCGAGCGCGTCGAGCGGATGGTGAGCGCCAATTCCACGACGAACCATACGAGCACCGCGCCGACGAGCACGTAGATGACGGGCAGCGCGATGTCCACGATCCCTGCGAAATCCATGATGAGCCTCCTTATAATTCCGAAGACCTGACTATACCATTACTGGAGTCATTCTAATTAAGTTGCGCAGGGCCTCCACGGAACGCGCCGCTACGGTAGCCATTCCGTAAACGGAAGTTGACATCGTGTCACACGCGAGCGACATCGCCAGCGGCACCCGTGCTGGGGCGCCCTCGACCGAACGTCGCCCCAGCACGATGCCTGGCTCGCTGCGCGGTGCCCGCAATGCGGCGGACGCAACACGCCGAGCCGCGACTCAACTCCCCTGGCGGTCGCGGGCGGCGGCGTCGGTGCGGTAAGCCTCCCAGCCGCGCTCGCCGGGTTGGTAGAAGCAGCCGCGCTCAAGGCCCTCGGGCAGATAGCGCTGATCGACCCAGCCGGCCGGGTAGCTGTGGGGGTACTTGTACTCGCCGTAGTTTTCCGAGCCGGGGCGATGACGATCGCGCAGGTAGTCGGGCACCTTGCGCACCGGGCCGTTGCGCACTTCGCACAGCGCCGCATCGATCGCGGCCTCGGCGCTGTTGGACTTCGGCGCCAGCGCCAAGTAAATGGCGGCCTGGGCCAAGTTGATGCGGCACTCCGGGTAGCCGATGACCTCGGCAGCCCGGAAGGCGGCCTCGGCCACGAGCAGGGCCTGGGGGTCGGCGTTCCCGATATCCTCCGAGGCAGCGATGTACATGCGGCGGGCGATGAACTTCGGATCCTCTCCCCCGTCGATCATGCGGGCGAGCCAGTACACGGCGGCATCCGGATCGCTGCCCCGCATGCTCTTGATGAACGCGGAGATGATGTCGTAGTGCATGTCCTTGTTCTTGTCGTAGGGCAGCGCGCGGTGGGGCGTGGCGGCCCGCACCATGGCCTCGGTGATGGAAACGGGGGCCTCCTTCGTGCCCGGCGCCACCATACCAGCGGCCAACTCCAACGTTGTGAGCGCCCCGCGGCCGTCGCCGCCGGCCAGGGTGACGATGGCCGCGGTAGCGGCCTCCTCCAGAGCATAGCAGCCAGCCAGCCCCCGCGCGTCTTCCACAGCGCGACCCACCAGCTCGGCGATCTCGTCGTCGGACAGCGAATGCAGCTCCACGATGCGCGAGCGGGAGATGAGGGCTGAGTTCACTTCGAAAAAAGGGTTTTCCGTGGTGGCGCCCACGAGCACCACGAGCCGGTCTTCCACCGCATGCAGCAACGCGTCCTGCTGGCTGCGGTTGAAGCGGTGGATCTCATCGACGAACAGGATGGTGCGCAAGCCCCCCATGACGAGACGCTTCTCCGCCGCGTCGATTTCCCGGCGCAAGTCGGACACCGTGCCCCCGATAGCCGACACCTCCACGAAGGTGGCGCGGGTCGATTCAGCGATGACGTGGGCAAGCGACGTCTTGCCCGTGCCCGCCGGCCCGAAGAGGATGACGGAGCTTAACGTGTCGTTCTCGATGGCCGCGCGCAGCCAGCTGCCCTCGCCCACGGCCTCCGTCTGCCCGACCACCTCGTCGAGCGTGCGCGGCCGCATGCGCACCGCGAGCGGCGCCACATCCCGCTTCCGATCATTTTCCATAGCAGTAAACAAAGTATCCATAGCCCGTAATGGTACCACGGAGCCCGCCAAAATAATAGAACAAATGTTTTATCAATGCGAAATGCACGACAAAAAGAAGCGGCCCGGCGGAGGGGGCCGCCGGGCCAGAAGGAGGGGGGATGCGACTCTCGCGGAGCCGCTTTCTGCTTTAAAGAGACAAAGCAGGCAAGTGATCGGAGGGGGTTGTCTCACTTGCTGACGTCAGTATAACAGCCACCCTTGAATTCCCTATGATGCACCCATGGTGAACTTGTGGATTCATAGGCTCATCGTTAAGTAATTCTTCGCATTTTAGAAGAAACCTCATCAGCGGTAATACGACGGCGAGCCTGAGCGACGGCACCGTTGCTGGAGCGCCATCAGCACCCTACCCCGCGCCGCCGAATGCCGAATCGTACCTATCCTTGACGACGCGCGAACAGCACGTTGTTCGTCTCGAGCCAGCTCTCCACGGTGCCCGTGTCGAAGCCGTCGGCCGGATCCACCACAAGCGCGTACATTTCCTCCTCGGCAAGCACCGCGTCCAGCGCGTCGGTGAGCTGAATCTCGCCGCCCACCCCCGGCTCCACATCGGCCAGCAGTTCCATCACGCGGGGCGAGAGCAGGTAGCGGCCGAACACCGCCAGATTCGACGGCGCATCCTCAAACGCCGGCTTTTCCACCAGCGAGTCCACCTTCCACACATTCTCGGCCACCGCCTCCCCGGCGATGACGCCGAAGCGGCTCACCTGGTCGTCGGGCACGGGCATGACCGCGATAACGCTGGCCCCGCCATGGGCGTCGGAAACCGCCTTCATAGCCGGCAGCATCTCATTGCCCGGCACGAGCACATCGCCGAGCAGCACGTAGAACGGCTCGTCGCCCGTCTTCTCTGCCGCGCAGCGCACGGCATGTCCCAGCCCCAGCGCCTCCTCCTGATACACGTAGCTGACCGGCAGGTTGCCGACATATTCCACCGCATCGGCATAGGCGTCCTTGCCGCGCTCGCGCAGAAGCGCCACCAGCTCCGGGTTCGGCGTGAAATGGTCCTCAATGGCCTTCTTCTCGCGGCTGTTGACGATCACGACCTCATCAGCGCCGGAAGCCAGACCCTCTTCCACCACATACTGGATGGCCGGACGATCCACCACCAGCAGCATTTCTTTGGGCTGGGCCTTGGTGGCCGGCAGAAAGCGGGTACCGAGCCCCGCCGCGGGAATGAGTGCCTTCATCGAGCGCCTTTCTCTTCGTTGTTCGCGTGCCGCTCATGATACTACAGATGCACGATGGCGGACCTTGCGTCGCCTTGCCGCACTCCAAAGCTACTCGATTGAGCAAAAAGACATAGTTCTCGTAGTCTCGTCCTCCCCTATCGCGCCGACCGCTAAACGCGACCTGGCGAAACTCTGGCTGAGATCTGGCGGGTGCCGTAGTTTTCCAACGCAAAGCTACGAGAAGTGGGGTATTTTGCTCAAAACGGGCATCTGCCGTTCGCGCCCGCATTGCGCGCGAGGTCGACTATACTAGGCACATGGACGAAACCTGCGCACATATTCTCGACCCCATCCCCGACGAGCAGTACCTGGAGGCGCACGACGCCGCCGAGGGAAAGCCTGCCGGTGTGCGCTTTCTGGCATTCAACACCATCATCGACATCGAAGCCTACGGCGAAGCGGCGGCGTGCCGAGCGGCCTTCGAGGAGGCCCGGGCGCTCTGCCGCCTCTACGAGCGCCTGTTCAGCCGCACGCTTCCCCGCTCCGACATCGCACGCATAAACAGCGCGCACGGCCAGCCCGTGGCCATCGACCCTTTGACCTACGACCTGCTCGAGAGAGCGCTTTCCTACTGCGCGGAAAGCGAGGGCGCCTTCGACATCACCGTAGGCCCGGCGGTGCGCCTGTGGAATTTTCACGAGGGCACGGTGCCCGATGACAGTGCACTCGCCGAGGCGGTGCGCCACGTCGACTGGCACGCGCTCAGATTGCGGAAGACGCCGGCAGCCACAGCGGCCGAGAGCGACGCCGATGCCGCAACCGAGGCGGTGCCCGGGTTCGAGGCAGCGCCCGAACCCAAGGCCTGCTTCGCGCAGCTGGCCGACCCCGATGCCGCCGTGGACGCCGGCGGCATCGCCAAAGGATGGATCGCCGATGCACTCGTGGCGGCCATGGAGGCCCACGGGCTCTCGGGCATCATCGTGAACCTCGGCGGCAACGTGGCCGTGAGCGGCACCAAGCCCACAGGCGACCCTTGGCGCGTGGGCATCCGCGATCCGCGCGACCCCTCCCAGCTCATCGGCGCCGTGCCCCTGGTTGCGGGATCGGCCGTCACGAGTGGCGTCTACGAGCGCTGCTTCACCGCGCCCGACGGCACCTTCTACCACCATATCCTCGATCCGCGCACGGGGCGCCCCGTCGAAACCGACGTGGCCGGCGTCACCGTCATCTGCGAGAAATCCATCGACGCGGAGGGCTTCTCTACCACCCTGCTCGCCCTCGGCCTCGAACGCGGACTCGCCCTCGCCCGTCGACACCCCGAAATTCTGCAGGCCTTCTTCATCGCCCCCGACGGCACTATCACCAACGCCCGCTGAGCGAGCTATGAAGTCTTTGTATCGGGGAGAAATCGTCGCCTCCTCGAACCGTCGGAGAACGCTAGACTAATCGTTGCATCGATGAACTAACTTTCCGGCAGCCGAAAGGACGTAATGGCCGAGGTCGCGAACAAATTCAACCTGGACTCCACGTACTTCGTGGCCTTCGAAATGGCCCATGAGGCCCTGCGCCGCGGGTTGGAGCAGGCGAGCGACCTGAACATCACCCAGTACCGCATTTTAACGAAGCTGATGCAGGCCTCGGCGCCCGTAAGCCAGGGGGAGCTCGGAAAGATTCTAGGCATGAAGCCCAATGTGGTGACCCAGGCCGTCGACGCCCTCGTCGCCCATGGGTACGCGACCCGCGAGGCTGGCACGACCGATGGCCGCACGCGGTTCCTCGCCGTCACCGACGACGGCGCCGAGCACGTCGCTGCCGTCAACCAGTCCCTGGTAGAGAGCTTGTACGCCACCTTCCCAACCCAAGATCCCACGTATCGCACCATTCTGGAAGCGGCGGTTGCCGCCGCAGCCCACATCGAACCCCCACTGCACGCCGGGCGCGCTCAGCGTTTCCCTGCCACGCGCTCGCTCGTATCCATCGAGCTCATCCGCGCCGAGACAGAGCGCACCCTGCGCGATGCCACGGGCGCGTCGCTCAACGAGTGCCGCATCGTCCAACGCCTCGGCGAGACGGATCATCCCGAACGCGTCGGAACCCTGGCAGAGCAGCTGATGATGTCGCCGGTGAACGCGGCGCGCGCCGTGGATCGCCTCGTGGGCCGCGGCTGGGCCAAACGCCTGAAGTCGCCTCACGACAAGAAGGCCGTGTACGTGGCCCTCACCGACGAGGGCGTTTACCAGGGATTTCTCATCAGCGCCACCGTGAACGAGCTGGCTGCCACCAAGCTGTGGGTGCGCCTGACTCCCGAGCAGAGGGACGCCATCGAGCGCGTGGGCCATGTGGTGGTGGCCGACCTGAACGCTCAGCGGCAAGCAAAGGAGCAGGCCGCCTACGACCTGCTCCGGGAAATCTAGTACGCGCTTTCAGGCGCTTTTTTCGAGTTGTTAGACTCGAGTTGCTAGAAGGTGAGTATCAAATGCCCATGTTTTGACGCTTCGCGGATCGAAAGAGAGGGAATCGCCCATCAACCAGCCTCCGAAAACTCTAACAACTCGAAATTCTTGTCACGAGGCGAGGCTCATCTTGTCCGCATAGACCTTCGCGCCGAAGAGCATGGCCACATTTGCCACGACATCCGCCGCGAACCAGCCGCTCAGCGCCGGCAGGCTAATGCTCGCCACGTTCAGGGCCGAGAACGTGCCGACCGTGAGAGCTGCGACGACGGCACCGCACAAAGCCACCGCCGCGATGAGCGAAAGCTCCAGGCTGTACCCTGCGCGCCAGCGAGCCACGCACGCACACACCACCATGGAGGCCGCCCCCAGAAGCGTGCCGAGGAAGGCGGCGAACCCGATGACGCCGACGACGATGATCGGCAGTCCCGGCAGCTTCGATGACATGGAGCCCACCTGCACCGCCGACAGAATACCGAGCACCACCACGACCAGACACACCAGCGCCACGAGCGCCGTCGCCCAGCCCC